>Ga0123519_10006508_pt1 | contig 18335 bp, 18 predicted proteins | sample YelNatPaOPRAMG02_FD_87396 | JGI IMG/M metagenome (GOLD analysis project Ga0123519, IMG submission 87396) | Hot spring microbial communities from Yellowstone National Park - Yellowstone National Park OP-RAMG-02 (version 2) | ecosystem: Environmental > Aquatic > Thermal springs > Hot (42-90C) ... | reverse complement strand
TATCTATATTAGCAAACATAAATTTTTATCACCCTTGTCCAATATCTCATATATAACCAATAAATGGTAAATTTCTGTAATTTTCGTTAAAATCTATACCATATCCAACAACAAATTTGTTTGGTACTACAAATCCTAAATAATCTATATGCGTCTCCTCTATTCTCCTTGAAGGTTTATCTAAAAGACTGCAGATCCTTATACTCCTTGGTTTTCTTTTTTTAAACAATTCAATAAGATAATTAACGGTCTTGCCAGTATCAATTATATCTTCCACAAGAAGTACATCCTTATCTTTAATATCTAATTTTATATCCATAATTAATTTAATCTTTCCTGGAGTTTTACCTTTACCGTAGCTTGAAGCAATAACAAAATCTAAGTTTAAAGGTAATTTTATCTCTCTTATTAAATCAGACATAAAAATAAAACTCCCTTTTAAAATTCCTATTACAACTAACTTTTTATTCTTATAATCTCTTGTAATTTTTTTGCCTAACTCTTTTATTCTTTTTTTTATTATCTTCTCTGAAATTAATTTTTTTACCTTTTCCATTTAATCTACCCTCTCCATTTTAATATGTAATATTCTTTTAGTATCCTTATTTATTTTAAATCTATCATCTATCCTAAAACCTGCTACCCAAAGAATCCTATCTTTACTATCTACTAAAATTGGAACTTCATCTCTTTTATAGGCAGGAACTTTCTCATCTATAAAAAAATCTTGTAATTTTTTAGTACCTTTCATACCAAAAGGGATAAATCTATCTCCTAACTTTCTACCTCTTATAATAATTGGTAAATTTATTTTATCTATATCAAGATAAGCAGAATTTAAATCTTTAAATTTGGGTATATTATATATAATTTTAGAAGAAAATAAAAGATTATTTACCCTGGTTAATCCATCAACTTTTAAAATAGTGTTAATGATATATTTCTTTATCTTTTTTCTAAAAACAAGACTATCCTTATACTTCTCAACTATTATTTTTCCGGGAAGTTCTGTCCGTTTAGTTTTATTAGAAATGATATTTACAATATTTTTTATATGTTTATATTCTATACCAAATAAATCACCTCTTATATCTTTTAAAATTTCTCTTAACATTCTAAAAATAATAGCAGGATGAAACTTTGTTAAATCTTTTACCTTTATCTCTAATCCATATTCTGTTCTTTTAACTAATCTTTTGTTTAAATTGAATACTTCTTTTGAAAGATAATCATTTTCATTATTCAAAACTTCAGAAAGTTTAAATAAATTTTCTTTGAATTTACGATTATATTCTTTTTCAATTAAAGGAATAAGTTTTAATCTAATTTTATTTCTAAGATAAAATGTTTTTAAGTTTGAACTATCCATACAGGGTTTGATCTTTAATTTTTTTAAATAATTTTCTATTTCCTTTCTTGTACAATCCATAAGAGGTCTAATTATTTTTAACTCTGTGCTTAAATCTCTAACATAAGGTATACCACATAGTCCACTTAACCCCGAACCTCTAATAAATCTCATAATTATTGTTTCTATATTATCATCTAAATTATGACCCAATGCTATCTTATTTGCTTTTATTTCCTTTGCTATTTCTTCATATACTTTATATCTAAATTCTCTTGCAAATTCTTGAATAGAACTTTTACCTACAACTTCTTTTGTGTTAACCTCTCTAACTGTTATTGGAATTTTTAACTTCTCTGCAAGATTTCTTACAAATTCTTCTTCTAAATTCGATTCTTTACCTCTTAAATGATAATTAATATGAACAATATGAAGGGAAAGATTATATTCTTTTTTTATTTTATTCAATATCAATAAAAGTGTAACTGAATCAGGACCTCCTGATACTCCAATTACAACTTTATCTCCTTTTTCTAACATTTTATATTTATTTATAGTACTAATTACTTTTTTAAACATAAATCAGGTACGACAAAAACCTTTCTTTTTGATTTTTTACCGTGTAAAAGTATAACATTTGACTTGGGTATATTGAAATACTCGGATAACATTTTTATAACTGACTCATTTGCTTTATTTTCTTGTGGAGGTTCAGTTACAAAAACATGGAATTCATTTTCAGATACTTTTATTACTTTAGATTGTTTTGCATGGGGTTTAACTAAAACAAAAATTTTCATTTCTTCTTTTGTTGGCGGTCTACCTTTTGCTTTTTCTCTTGTATAACTTGTGGAGCTGGTTTTTCTTCCTCTTTAACTTCTTCAACTGGTACTTTGAATCTTTCAAGAAACATTGCAACTAATACTGCTATTATTATTCCTGGAATAACAACAAAAATTACATACTTATGTGCTACAGGTGGAACAGTTCCAGTAGGATAAAATGGATACGGAGAAACTACAAAACCACTTGCAAAAAATCCTACCAATGCTGACAGGATATAAAAAACATCTGCTTTAAGAAAATTTACAAGCAATCCTATAATTACTCCTGCAATAACTCCTACAATACAACCTCCAACTACAGTATTTGTTCGTGGGTAAGGCGGAATCTTAGGGTCATCTTCTAAGTTCTTATTGATTCTATTCGGATCAGCACCAGGAAAATTATATGTTGCATTATAGTCCAATGTAGACCTCCCAACTAAATTACCAATCAAGCCTATCACAAGTCCAATACAAGCGCCTATAACTATTATCTTTACTAAATTACTTTGCATAGTTACCCCCCTATTTAAACTTTTTTATATGCTTCTAAATAAGAATCACAATAAATATTTTTATTAAGTAGTAAATCTGCTGTAATCATTGTGTTCATTAATTCAGTATCAAGGGGATCTAAAATTGCAGCATCCAATCCATAAGCAGATGCCATAGCAAGATATGTTCTATTTATAAGTGGTCTTTGCTTTGTCCCCTGTGAAACATTACTTAAACCAAGTATAGTTTTAGGAGAAGGACTTGCTATCATTTTACATTCAGAGATTGCTTTTAATACCTCGAAACATTGAGGTTGAGCAACATTAACCGGAAGTATTACAGGATCAATGTATATACTATCTGTAGGAATTCCTAATTCCATTGCATTAGCAACCAAGTTTGCAGCAAGTTCTACTCTTCCATTTGAATCTGCTGGAACTCCTTTTTCACTAATTGTAAGTGCCACTATAGGAACATTGTACTTTTTTGCTAAAGGAAGTATTGTAGACATCTTTGCCTGTTCACATGTTGTAGAATTTATTATTGCCTTTTTTGCTTTTTTTAAACCTGCTTCTAAAACAGGAACCTTTGGACTATCTATAGCAAGTGGAACATTTACTACTTCAGAAATTGTATCAATTAACCATTCCATAGCAGAAATAGGATCTTCTGCAGTAGGACCAACATTTACATCAAGGGCATTTGCTCCTGCTTTCACCTGCGCAACTGCTAAATCTTGAATAGTTTTTTTATCTTTATTTGCAATTGCAGCACCAACCTTTTTAAACATGCCATTTATTCTCTCTCCTATTATAAACATAAGTACCCCCCTTATTTAACTAAAATTATCATTATCTTATTAAAACATCTCAAGTATATTTCTTAGTTTAACTATTACTGTGCGAGCATCTGGCATTTTTGGCTTCATGGATTTTCTTGAAGCTGCAAATTCCTCTGCATAATCAGTTCTATTAAATACAATTTTCATTTCTATTGGCTTTCTTAATTTAAATGGTTTTACCTTGTTTATTTTACTTAAAGATAACTTAGCATGTTCTCTTATTAACAACTGAGCTGTTGAAGGATTTAAGCCATCTGCATAATTACGAGTTATTCCTTTCTTTACTGCTACTGTTTCAACATTATTACCCAAAAGCTTTTTTGCCTCTATGGTGGCTGCAAGATCTCCTGTTACAAATACTACAGGAACATCATAATGACCTGCTATTGCAGCTAGTTGTCCAATCTCACCTACTTTAATTCCATTTAAATACCAATCATGTATCGTTAGAGAAGATTGCGTATGGTCTAAAAATCCATTTTTTGTTCCTGCCATTGCATGTGCACCAATAAAAAAAACAGCATCAACACTTTTATCTAATCCAGGCAACCAGTTTCCTGTAGCAGAGCGGAGTAATCTCGCTTTTGGATTAAGTTCTGATATAAATATATTATGTTCTTTTGTACCATGAGAATCATTAACTATTATCTCCTCAGCACCACCTTCTATTGCTCCTTCAATAGCAGCATTTACATCTCCTGTTAAAAAATGTCTATACTGCTGATATGAAGGTGTATCTTCAGTACCTATTTGCCCTCCACCCCTTCCAGAAACTAATCCACTTGCACCTTCTAAGTCTGTTTCTATATATATTTTTAAGCCCTTTTTAATCATTTGCATTCCCCCTTACCTATTAACTTATTTTTTCATAAGCATTTCCACATTCTTTTTTACAATTTCCATTGTTTCAGGATGTCTTACTACTAATAAATCTGCACCTGCAAGTAGTAAAGAAGCACATGTTACAATTTCCCATGCAGGTCCTCTTTTATTCTCATCGCCCCATTTTGGAAATTCATTTGAAGATGCTTTTACTTCTTTTACCTTCCATACCTCCTGACCCACTAAACATATAAAAGGCTGTGCTAAAATCTTATCTCCTCCTAAAGCAGCTAACCTTATTCTTTCCATTACTGAATATGTATACTCTAAACCATATCCTAAACAACCAGTAGTAGGGTCCATCACAATCTTATTTATTGGAAATCCCATTTCTGTAATTAGAATATTTACTTGTTTCTGGATATTAACATCAATAGGTGCTTCTGCAATAATACTATGACCATCTGCTAAACAAGAAGCAGTTAAAGTCTTATAATTATCTTGAGTTGCTTTTCCAAACAAACAATTTTCTCCTTTAGCAATATGAGTACATTTTGGTAAAATCTCGTTATCCTTTTCTGGATTTCCACAACCATAAATAATAAGCGGAACCCCTACTTCCTCTAAAACTGATTTTACCGTGTTTGCCACAGTCTCTCCACTTGCATTACCAAAATCAGGATGAGCACTCTGTAATCTTAAAAATAAAATTTCTGCTTTATAAGTCTCAACACATTTCTTTGCCCATTTTGCTGGTGAGGAAATTACATCTTCAAATGGAGAAATTAAACTAACTGGCCAATCTGGAGGTTTCATATCCCAGATCTCCATCGCAATTTTAGGAGTCCTACTCATCTCTCCTTCAAAATGTATAAAAGGCAAAGTATTCTCTCCTCCTATAGTAATAGTCTTTACTCTACTTCCTCCCTCATCTTTTGTAGCACCTATAGTAACTTCATTTATTTTACCTACCCACTTCTCTTTTAATAATTCTACTGACATAAATACCCCCTCCTATTTACTTTATTTAACAGATGGAAATAATTCCAAATCTGTATGTGGCAAAAACAAAGCAGATATATATTCCTCCATATATCCTGGTTCTACACTTAATTCAAAAGATGTCATTTTTTTAGCAATAGATTCACATTTATCCCTTGCCTCTTCTGATAAAAGATACTGCCTTGCACCTGTTAAAGAACTATTACCAATAAATTTAAATCTATTTCTTGGTAAATCCGGAAGTAATCCAAAGAATATTGCTTTCTCAATATCCAAATGAGAACCAAATGCACCTGCAATATAATAATGTTTAACCTCATCAATAGGAATATCTAATTTTTTTAGCATAATTAAAGTTCCAGCAAAAATAGCTGCTTTTGCTCTTATAAGATTTGTAATATCATCCTCAGTAATAACTATATCATCTCCTGTATCAGTATCTTTTCCCCATACTACTACAAATTCTTTACATCCTCTATTGTCTCTTATCCTATCTGTTGATAAATTATCGTTTATTCTTCCTCTTCTATCTATAACTTTACTTTTAAGCAATTCTCCCAATAAATCAATTAGTCCAGAACCACATATACCATGGGGCTTTGTATTGCCAATTACCGAATACTTTACTTCAAAATTTTTGTCTATGGATGTTGCCTCTATTGCTCCGTTTCTTGCTCTCATTCCACATTTTATTCCACTCCCTTCAAAAGCAGGTCCAGCAGAGCAAGCTGATGAACAAAGCCAGTCTTTGTTTCCTAAAACTATCTCCCCATTTGTTCCCATATCAATAAGAATCGACAAATCTTCTGATTCTGCTATACCTGATGCAAGAACCCCTCCTACTATATCTCCTCCAACATAGCTTGCAACAGATGGTAAAGTTGCAAGTAATCCCCTTGGATTTATTTTAATCCCAACTTCTGCAGCTCTAATTACTGGAACAAAACTTACAGTAGGTATATAAGGTTCTTTTCTTATATAACCCGGATCAATTCCTAAAAGTAAATGAGTCATAGTAGTATTTCCTGCACATACAATAGATGTTATATCATTAAGTTTAATATTACTTTCAATTGCCAATGAATTTATTAGAGCATTAATGTTCTCTGCTATAGCATTTCTTAAATCATCTAATCCCTTTTTTTCTGTTGCATAAACAATCCTTGATATTACATCAGATCCATAACTAATCTGTTTATTATAACTTCCTTTTACTCCTAAAATTTCACCATTATTCAAATTAACTAATTCTGCTACAACTGTTGTTGTTCCTATATCAACACAAACTCCAAAATTATTACAAGATGTATCTCCTTTCTCCAATTGGATTACTTCTGTTGTTTTATTTCTCATTCCTAAAGTAACAGTAACTTTCCAATCTGCTTCCCTGAGTAAATTTCCAATTTGTTTTATTACTGATAAACCAGTCTGCATAATAGGAAAATCATAATACCTTCTTATCTCTCTGTAAATCCTTTCTAAATCACTTTTATTATCCTTTATAGAAGGATAAGGTAAATTAAGAAATAATTTAATTGTTAAAGGAAATAACTTAAATATTGATTTCTTTTCCAAACTCTCCGTTCTTACAAAATCTGAAACTTTACTATATAACTTCTCATTTCCTAAAAGAATCTGTCCTTCTTCTAATCTAGATTCTAAAGGTATTTCAATCTCTAAATCACTACTTATATTAACTAAACATGCTAATACATAACCTTTTTGTATTTCACTTCTTCCCAAATGAGTAGTAGACTCAGTATCTATCTTACCACTTTTTACTATAACTTTACATTTCCCGCAAACTCCTTCTCCACCACATACACTATTGATTGGTATATTAGATTTTCTAATTAGTTCTAATAAATTTTCTCCTTCCTTTGCTATAACCTCAATATTCTCTGGATAAACTTTTACTTTATATGTTTTCATAATATTTATATCTTTATCTCTTTTAAAAATGCTGGTATTCCTGTTGCTTCTCTTGGACCTACTAATACTTCCCAATTAGAAAGTTCCTGTAACTTTCCAGAAATCACAGCAACCCCACCTGGAATAATTACTTTTCTATGTTTAACCTTATTTTCAATACCTGATTCTTTTAAATATTTTGTAATAATCTCTGCATTGAATTTATCTGCAGCCCATGCAGTTAAAACCGATACTCCCTCTGTATTAACAACAATTATGTAACTTGGAATACGGGATGCTTCTACTTCTCCTGATACTAAAGAATATGTTAAAGAAAAATTAGTAGTAACAAGTACAGGTGAATTATCTGAAACTGCTCCTATATCATATATTTTAGATTCTACTTGAATTGGTTTTTGAGGATCAGTATAAATATTCTGTCTTAAGGTTAAAAGTGATAAATGTTTCCATAATTCTATACCGGAAAGAATTACTATACTTGCATATTTACAAATATATACTGATACCTGAAACAATTCATCATAAGAAGGAGTATTTAAAACTTTCACTAAAGTAGGATAACCCAAAGGTCTAAAAGTTTTCTTTAAGGATAATCTCCTAATCTGCACTAAATCAGTTAAATTAGAAAGAAAATCTCCTTTATTAACTTCTAATATTAAATCAGAAACTCCTAAAGAAGTTATCTTTTGGGTTAAATCAGACAATTCATCTAAATTTTCACCCGAAACAACCAATGGAACATTATACTGCTTTGCTAAATTAGCCATTTTTTCGTAATTAGATGAATTTGCTGAATAAATTAAAGGTTTGCTACTTGCAGTTATTTTTAATCCTTCTTCTAATATAGATAAATTATCCGATATTAATATTAATGGCAATTTACTATTCTGGATTATAATTTTAACTGCATTAGTAAACTTAGAAGTGTCATTTGAAGAATTCTTTAATGCAATTAAATTTACTTTTAAAATTTGACCTACTCTTTCAAATACTAAATTATTTATTTCTGTAATTTTACTCTCTAAATTTGAATCAGTATCTTCTACAAGAATAGCCATACCTGTTGGATGATAAAAAGTTTGTTCATGCCTAAACAAAACTGTTTCATTTCCAATTTCTAATTTATTCTCACCAGTACCAATAGTTACTAATTTTATTGGAGGAGCAGATGCAGCTCCAAGTGCTGCTTTAGCTTCATTAGATATATCAGGACATTCATCAATACTTGCTTTTTTTGCTGCTAGCCTCATAGCAAATGCAAGGCATGTTGGTGAACCACATTTTCCACAATTTGTTTTAGGAAGTAATTTAAATATCTCTAATCCTGTTAATGCCATAAAATGCCTCCTTTACAATGTTAAATTTTCTAAATTATTTAAACTTATTCTCCATTTATCTATAAAATTTGAAAATTTTTCTTTATTGAGCATTGCATTAAATAAACCATAAGAATACACTGAACCATATTTTTTTGTAATTACCTGTGCTCCTACAATTGTATCATCCTCAGTTAGCACTACTTTTATCAATGCAGGATATTTCCTCCCAATATCAAATTTTTTAGATTCTTCACTTATATCTACTACCTTTACATTTAAATTTACTTCTTTTGCAGAAACCGAACTATGTCCAATACTTATAATCTCTTCACCAAAAATTTTATCTGCTTGTGCTCTTACAAATCCCTTTGTTTCAATATTTCCACCAGCAGCATTAATCCCTGCTATCTCTCCTCCTAAAGCAGCAATACTACCAACTGGATAATAAACAAACTCTCCTGTTGTTAAATCCAAACTCTCGGCACAATCTCCTACTGCAAAAATATTTGGTATATTTGTCTGCATTTTATTATTTACCTTTATAGCTCCTGTTTCTCCTAATTCAATACCACTATTTTTAACTATATCAACAGAAGGATTCACTCCCATTCCAAAAATAACCATATCTGTCTCTATAATATCATTTTTATACTTTATATTAGAAACTCTACTATTTCCTCCTATATCGCTTATTGATTCCCCTACAAGCATAATTAAACCTTTCTCTGTAAATCTCTTTATAAGATAATCTGACATATCTGGTTCTAATAACCTTCTTAAAATTCTTGACCTTACATTGAAATATACTTTCAAACCTCTTTTAAGTAATGCTTCAGCAATTTCAAGCCCTATAAATCCAGCACCTACTACTACTGCACTTTTTGAATCTTTAGAGTATTTCAATATCTCACAAGCAGAATCATAAGTTGTAAATGTGCAAATCCCTTTTTTATCTAAACCAGATATCTTTGGCATAGAAGGTATTCCACCCATAGATAATATTAAATTATCATATTCTATCTTACCATTTTCATTTGTATCCACTTTTGCAACAACCACTGTATTGTTTTTAACATCTATACTTTTTGCTTCAACTCCAGAAAAATACTCTATTCCTAAATTATTCAGTAATTTTAATGGAAAAATATTTGCTTCATTCCAATCTGTTATTTCGCCTGAGATTAAAGAAGGTATTGCTGGTCTTCTATAAGCATTGTATGGTTCTTTTGAAATTATAATAATCTTTGAAGAAGGGTCCTTTCTTTTTGCATTAACCGCAGCATTTAATCCAGCTACACCTCCTCCTACTATTAATATTCTATTCATTTTTTACCTACCCTCTCATAATATTCTTTAATTACTCTTCTTCTCTTTAATTTATTATATTCATCTATACTTATATATTTTATTGCTTTAGTAGGACATCCACTAACACATGCAGGAGATAATCCTTCCTTTAATCTGCCAATACACAAATCACATTTTATAGAAGCTCTGCTTTGATGATTTATACTAATAACACCAAAAGGACATATCAGTAAACATCTTTTACAGCCTATACATAAACTTTCATTAATTACAACAGGACCTTCTATTTCTCTCTTTTCTATGGCTTTTGTAGGACAAATTTTAACACAAGGAGCATCTTCACAATGCCTGCATTGTAAAGGGATAGAAAATTCCTTCATTTTTTCAACAAATACCCTATGTTGCAAAGAATGTAATTTAAAGACAGCATCTTTTTTATCTTTAAACTCAGAATGGGCTATAGCACATTCTATCTCACATGTTTTACATGCTAAACATTTATTTACTTCTACTACTATGTATCCTCCACTCATATTCTATACTATCCTTTCTATCTATTTCAGTAATTTCTTCTACTGGTTTAAATTTTAATGCTTTTGTAGGACAACTTGAAACACATGCTGGTAATTCATCAATTTTAAGTCTTTCAATACATAAATCACATTTAATAACTGCTTTTTTTGAACTACTTAATTTAATTACACCAAAAGGACAAGCCAGGATACAATATTTACAACCTATACATTTATCAGGATCAAGTAAAACAGGACTATCCTCATTTTCTCTAAATAAAGCAGAAGTAGGACAAACCTTCAAACATGGAGATTCTTTACAATGTCTGCAATTTAAAGGCATACTAAACTCACCAATGGTATCCACATTAATCCTGTATTGTGATTTTGGCATTTCATTAATAGATTTAAATAACTCTTTAGAGTTTGAATGAGATACTGCACAAGATAGTTCACATGTTTTACATGCTAAACATTTATCCCCATATATGAAAACAAAACCTTTTTTCATAAAACCCTCACATCAATGGAGGCATAGTTAATGCTGGATGAGATACTTTTTGTAAAAATGGCAATAACTCTTCTATTGTTGTAGCAACAGTTTCATCTGCTATTTTATCTATAAAATCAGGTGTACCTAATTCTTCTGCTCTTCTCTTCAATCTCTCTTGTAATCCTTCTTTTAATTCCTTTGTCATCCATACAATCCTATGAAAACCACCTTCAGCAGATATAAATTTTCTACTTGTTAGATATAATCTTCCAACTCCAATAAATCCAGGTGTTTGCTGTCCACCTCCAACTGAACCAGCTAAAGTGGAAAATGTCATACCAATAGGAGTCATTCCAGAGAATCCTCTATTTACTACCATTACTCCATTTGCCTCAGGTAAAACACAAACTATACACTCAAAACAACCACAAGAAGTCATAGGAAACTCCATAATAGAATATGCATTAAACTTTTCTAATGCTCTATTTGACTTTTCTTGTACTACCTTATTTACACCTTCCCATTGACCTTTTACAGGGTCTATACATGTTCCTTTTATTACTGGTTGATTTGGTCCATTTGGATTTATCTCATAAGCAGCTTTTCCATCCAACCAGTTATATGCACCACATAACCCTAATCTTTCTGGTGTAATTATGCAAACATGATTTGGTGCATAAGATTGACAAAGGATACAGGAATAAAATACATCAACATTTTCATCGGTTAGCCCTGAAAGTCTTTCATCTCTCTCATTATAAGCAGCAATAGCTTCTGGTAAGTGTTTTTCTACATCTTCTAATTTTGTAAATATTTTAACCTGCGATTTATCAACTATAGCAGGAAATTCTGAAAGTAGTTTCGTATTTAAAATTACACCAAAATGTTTTAATCTAAATCCAGCATTTTTAGCTTCTTTACTTATTCTTATCCATATCATATTTCTTTGACCTATATGCATAACTCCACTTGCTTCACTTAAAAATGTATGAATTCTTCTTTCAAGTATTGTCTCAAAATCTTTTTGCATCTTCCTACCAGCAACTTCAACCATTATTGCTAAAGGAAGTGCTCCACCATCAGAAACAGTATCAATATCAGGTCCAATTACTTCTACCTTACCATTTTCTATTTCATCCATATTTCTCATTTTTAAATATTCAAATGCCTTTGAAACCTTACCTCCAAATTCTACTGCAAGTTGTTCCTTTCTAACCCTTTCTCCTTCAAATGCAGAGCCATAGGAAACTGGAATAGGTGGTTTTTCTATCTTTATCTTTAAACCTCTAACTTCTATTGATTTTTCTACTATCTTGTCTAATGGAACCGGTGAAACAACATGCTCATAAGTGCAAACACCTGTTACGAGGATCTGGTCAATATCAGTATCTGCAATCACTGGAAATCCAAAATTTATAGCACCTGCTGCTGTTGCAAATTTTTCATCATCTACTTCACCCAATGCAATTACAAAAGCATGAACTCTTTTTTTATTATAAAGCAAAATATCTGTTGCTTCTTTTCTACCTTTTGGAGTTAATCCTCCAAATGTCATAGCACCTCTAACTGCAAAATTTAAAGCATAAATTGCAGAATAAATATCTTTACCATAAGGAACAATAAAAGTATCCCATCCCATCTGAATATCTGCTTGACTTAGTTGCTCTGCAATACTAACTCCATTTGTATTTCCTGCAATAAATACCAATATCTGCCTTTCCTGTAACGCTCTAACTAGTTTAACTGCTTCTTCTACTGAAGGTGCTGCTCCAACTATTGCAGCAAAACCTGGCATTCTACCATCCACAAGTTTTATACCCTGCTCTCTTAAAATTGCATCTGAGGTAAATCCAAGCCATGGTTCTTTAACAAAGTTGGGATTCTCTAAGTACTTTAGAACTTCTATTATCTCTTCTGCAAATAAAGTTGCCATACCACAATCTAAAGTATTTCCAAGATAAGGAAGCCACACTCTTTCAGAAGGAATTGGTGCAAGTAAACTTCTTGAAAATTTTAATACTTGCTCTAATTCCCCTAATTTTGTTATCTTTAATCCTAACATCGCATATATAAATGGAAGATAGTATGCTGTATCTGGAAAACCTATTTTTGCATCAGGACCTTTTTCTGATAACATTCTTTTATAAAATTCTTCTGCTTTATTTACTATGCTATGTGCACCTCTTATAGCCCTTGTAGCAATAATCTTGGACATAATTACCTCCCAAAAATTTATAATTTGTATTTAAGTATACATCATTGGTTTTAATTTTAATTGTTCTCTCTTTTTATTTAAATGAGTAATTATTAAATGAGCTGCTTTAACTGGATCAGATTCAAAAGCAAATTTTGCTCCAACAAGTTTTTCTAAGCCATTAGTTAGTAATTCTGTAATTTGACTACCACCTAAAACATGGAAAGGAACACCTAAAACTGTAAAAACTCCTGAAGCAACTGCATAAAATGCAATTGAAACTGCTTTTTCACTCATCCATTCAGGAGCAGCTGCAGCAACAGGTAAATCAGATATATCTTCACCTAATCCACCTTCTCTTACAACATTACATAAAACAACTAAAATTCTACTAATATCAACGCATGATCCCATATGAAGTACAGGTGGTATCCCAACAGCTTTACATACTTCAGATAGCCCTTTTCCTGCATATTCAAAAGCTGCTTCAGGTATTAAAAGTCCTGCTTTAGCATCTGCAATAGCAGAACAACCAGTAACAACTATCAATACATCATTTTTTAAAAGTTCCTTTGCCATTTCTACATGCCCAAAGTCATGTTTTATTTTTGGGTTATTGCAACCAACTATTCCAACAGCACCTCTTATTCTTCCTGTTATTATAGCATCATTTAAGGGTCTATAGCTTGGTCTGAATTTTCCGCCTAAATTATAAAAAACATTTTCAGTTGTAAAACCTGCAACTAAATCCATTTTATTGGACGGAATATATACTTTTTCTTTTTTTCTGTTTGAAAAGTTCTCTATAGCTATACGAACTATCTTTTTAGCAATAGCAAGTGCTTCCTCTTCTTTAAACTCTATATGCTCAACATTTGGAAATTTAGCTTTTGGCGATGTAGAAATAACTTTTGTATGAAAACACCCAGATAGAGAACCAAGGGCTGGCATAATACATTGTACATCAACTAACATTACATCAACTGCACCAGTACATATTGCTAATTCCTGCTGTAAAAAATTCCCAGCAATAGGTATCCCATGCCTCATTAAAATTTCATTGGCTGTGCAGCAAATACCTGCTAAGTTTATACCTTTTGCTCCTTTACTCTTTGCTAATTCAATAAGTTCATTATCCCTTGATGCTTCAACAATTACATCAGAAAGTGTTGGTTCATGACCATGAACTACTATATTTACTTCATCTTCTTTTAAGACACCTAAATTCACTTGAGAACGAATTGGTTGAGGAGAACCAAATAAAACATCAGAAAGTTCTGTAGCAATCATAGAACCACCCCAACCATCAGATAAAGAAGTTCTCATACCATGATTTATAAGATTATCAACATCGTTATCTACTCCTATATTAGTTCTATGCATTATCTCAACAATTTCTCTATCAATACCTCGTGAAAGAATATTTAATTTCTCCCATATTTCCTGTCTCTTCTTTGGAGCACGACTAAAGAAATGAAGTTTGCCGTGTTGCTGTCCAAACTCAGATAAAAGTTTTTCCCCTACTTCTTTAGCAATCTGTTTAATATCTTTTCCATCCAATTTTATATTTAACTCTTCTGCTAATGCTTTTAATTTTTCTTCATCCTTTATCTTATAACTATCTGTTTTACCTTCTGCTGCCATAATTAATGTGTGAGCAATATCTCTACCATGGTCAGAATGTGCAGCAGCACCAGCAGCAATCATTCTAACTAAATTACGAGTTGCTATTATATTTGCGGTAGCACCACAAATTCCCCTTTGAGGACCTTCTCCGAATGGATCAATTCTACAAGGTCCCATATTACATATCTTACAGCAAACACCAAGTTCTCCAAATCCACACTGTGGTTGCATTTTATTGTATCTATCCCATGCAGTCTCTAAACCTTCCTTTTCTATTTTATTCAATATTTCTGTTGAAACTTGGTCTATTGTTTTTTCATTATTACTTTCCATAACCTCTCCTTTTTTAAATTAATTTTTATTTATAAATATTTCTTTATTATTTAAACTATTCTTTAACTCTTTATAGATCTTTGAATCTTCAGGAATATCAATTATTGGTTTTCCTTCTAAATCAAATTTTGTTATTATTTCATCTTCAGGTAAAAAACTAATAACCTCTAATCCTGTATTTTTAATTTCCCCATCCAATAAATCATCTTTTTTTAAAAATCTATTTATTATTAAATATTCTTTTTTTATTTTTAATTTTAACTTTTTAATAAGTTCCTTTATATTATTTGCCGTTTTTATCCCTCTTATAGTTGCATCAGAAACAATAAATAGTACATCTACTTTTTGAGTTGTTTTCCTGTTAAAGTGTTCCATTCCCGCAGAATTATCTATTATTATAAATTTATATCTTTTTGTTAAAATATCTATTGCAGTTCTTAAAACCGAATTAATGAAACAATAACAACCTGGACCTTCTGGTCTACCCATTGATAGAAAGTCGAATCCTTCTCCTTCAAATAAAATATTTTCTAATTCATAAGAAATATACTCTGATTTTGACATCTTTCCTGGCATATCCTCTACTTTATCTATCTTTTCTTTAATTTCTTCTATAAAATCTCCAATAGTTCTTTCTAATTTAATCCCTAAAACACTATGTAAATTAGAATTAGGGTCAGCATCAATTACTAAAATATCTTTCTTGTTTAAAGATTTTAAATATTTTAAAAGCAAACCTCCTATTGTAGTCTTACCTACTCCTCCTTTACCTGAGATTGCTATAGTAACTGACACAAAATAATCCTCACTTTGCTTTAATAGATTCTAAATTACAAAAAATATCTTCAAATCTCTTAAGATTCTCTTTACCTAACTTTATTGGAAAAATCCCATTTAAAGACTGCTCTTGAATCTCATCTTCCATAAATAACTCTCCTAAGACTTCTTCTTTGTTAAAATGTTTCAAGATATATTCTTTTTCTTTTTCATCTCTTATTTTATTTATTATTATAAAAACTTTTTTTATTTTTATATCCTTTGCTAACTTTTTAATTTTATTAGCAGTTTTTATTCCTGCAAACGAAGGTTCAACTACTATTATTAAAACATCTACTCCTTCAGCAGTTCCCCGTCCAAAATGCTCCACTCCTGCTTCCATATCCATTATCACAACCTCATCTCGATGTAAAACAAGATGGCTAATTAAAGACTTTATAAAAGTATTTTCAGGACAAGCACAACCAGTTCCACCTTTTTTTATTCCACCCATAGAAATTACTTTTATTCCATCTATACTTTTAGAAAATCTCTCAGGAATATCATCTACTTTTGGATTTAACTTAAAAAAACTTCCAATACTATCTAATTTTACTTCCATTCTTTCCTCTATCAAAGAACGCATCTCAATTATTGGTTTTACCTCTTCTTTAATTCCCAAGTAGTTTAATAAACTAGCATTTGGGTCACAATCAACTGCTAAAACTTTAAATCCCTTTTTTGAAAATGCAATTGAAAGAAGTGCAGAAATAGTTGTCTTCCCTACACCTCCTTTACCACTTACTGCTATTTTTATCCCTTGCATAAAATCCTTCAATATTATTTACCTTGCCACTTAGCGCATTCTACTGTATTTTTAATCAACATTGTAACTGTAAGAGGACCAACTCCTCCTGGGACAGGAGAGATATAAGAACAAATCTCTTTTGCCTTTTCAAATTCAACATCTCCTACTGTCTTCATCTTTGGTTTACCAGTTTTTTCATCTATTACTTTCTCACCTTTTTCATTCAATACTGGAATTCTATTTATTCCTATATCAATTACAATTGAATCTTTCTTTAGCATATCTCCTTTTATTAAAGATGGTTTTCCTACAGCAACAAAAAGAATATCTGCTCTTTTTGTATGAAATGATAGATCTCTTGTAGCAATATGACATACAGTTGGAGTTGGAGATTCAAAAAGTGATTGAAGCATAAGTAATGCTATTGGTTTTCCTACAATCTCGCTATGCCCTACTATCACAACTTCTTTACCTTTTAATTCTACTCCAGAACTTTTAAGTAGTTCCACTGCTCCCATTGCAGTGCATGGTGCAACTCTTTGTTTACCATAAACTAATAATCCCATATTATACGGATTTAGTCCTTCAACATCTTTTTCTGGAGCAATCTTAATTTGCACATTCCTTGGATTTATACCAGATGGCAATGGCATCTGAAGTATTATTCCAGTTACAGAAGTATCTTTATTTAAACTTTCTACTACATCTATAAGTTCTAATTCAGTAGTAGATTGTGGTAACTCCTTTAAATTGTAAATCAATCCCATTTCTTCACATGCTTTCTTTTGCTGATTTATGTAAACTCTTGAAGCAGGATTTTCCCCAACTTGAATAGCAACTAAAGTTAATGATTTTCCTCTTGATTTAAAATCTTCTATTTCTCTTTTTAACTCTTCTTTTATTTTTTTTGCTAAACTCTCGCCATCAAGTAAAATTGCACTCATACAGCCTCCTTTAATTTTTTTTTATTAATTTTTCTTCTCCATTTATTTTAGTTATTCTTTCTAAAATCTCATTTAATTTCTCAAGCGTTGTTATTAACTCCATTTGTTCTTCTATACTTAATTTTCCCAACCACAATTTAAATGATTCTATTCTTCTTTCCTGTGCCATTTTAACTAATCTTTTACCTTTCTCTGTAATATTTACAATTACTAATCTTCTATCATCCTCATTTCTTACTCTTTCTAATAAGTTTAAAGAAACTAACTTATCTACAATTTGAGTAACAGTAGGTAAAGTTACATTTAATTTTTTTGCAACATCACTCATCTTTAATGGTTTATTTTCACAGATAAAAGTAGATAAAGTTCTCATCTGAGATAAACTAAGCTCTGCACAGAGTTGTTCTTCTTCAGTTTCTCCAAAAGGGAGTGCCTGGTATGCTAAGGTTTGAAGATGTTTTAATAAATCTGGGAAAGATTTAGAAACAGATTCTATCTTACTATTAAATTCTAAATTCTCTTTAACTTCACTTCTTTCATATAATGTACTCTTCATATTGTATGATTAACTAATAATTAGGTATACAAAATATTATACCACTAAATTATTTTTTGTCAATAAATTTTTACACAAAATATTTTACATTACCCTATTGTTTTATAAAAAATTACATAACCATTCCGCCATCAACAGGGATTACCTGCCCAGTTATGTAATCTGCAAGAGGAGAAACTAAAAATAAGGCAACATTTGCTACATCTAAAGGCTTTCCAAACC
>Ga0123519_10006499_pt1 | contig 18352 bp, 12 predicted proteins | sample YelNatPaOPRAMG02_FD_87396 | JGI IMG/M metagenome (GOLD analysis project Ga0123519, IMG submission 87396) | Hot spring microbial communities from Yellowstone National Park - Yellowstone National Park OP-RAMG-02 (version 2) | ecosystem: Environmental > Aquatic > Thermal springs > Hot (42-90C) ... | reverse complement strand
TGTCCAATCTTAATCGCATTTTCTAAGGTGGTTATTGGTGTGGGGGGAAGGTTAGTAAGTTTATAAGCCGGACCAAAACGGGTAAAATGGAGTGGCACATCATCACCTAAGTTCTCTTTAATCCAAGTACACATCTGGCGAATTTTTGCGGTATCGTCGTTTAAAGTTGGGACCACCAAGTTCACAATTTCTAAATGGGTCTTTGCTTCTTTTACGGTCTTGCAAGCCTCCAGTACTGGCTGTAATTGGGAACCGCAGACATCTTCGTAAAACTTTTCATCGAAGCCTTTTAAATCAATTTTAATTGCATCCACAACTTTGCAAAGTTCCTTTAACGGCTCAGGGTTGATAAAACCACCGGTGACTACCGCAGTTTTGATTCCTTCAACTTTTGCCAGTTTGGCAATATCATACATATATTCATAAAAGACAATTGGTTCAGTATAAGTAAAACAGATGATATTTACTTTATATTTTTTGGCAATTGCAATAATATCTTGCGGAGTGGCATCATAATGGTCTCGTTCTTCTAAGGATGCTTGGGAGATTTCCCAGTTCTGACAATACTTGCAGCGTTGGTTACAACTGACGGTAGCAAGGGTAATCCTTTCGCTTCCGGGCAGGAAATGATAAAAGGGTGCCTTCTCAATTGGTTCTTTGCCGATGCTACAGGGTTTGCCATAAACAATGGTGTAGAGTTTTCCATCGCGATTTTCCCGATTGCGGCAAAAACCTCTTTTTCGGTTAGGAATGATGCAGTAACGGGGACAGAGTTGACAGACAACTTTCTTACCTTCCAGTTTTTTATAAAACATCGCTTCTTTGAGTTGCTCGGTCTGCTTTTCGGCAAAGCCCGAGAAAATGATAAGTAGCAAAATCATTAAAAATAAAGCAATTCGCTTCATACCAAAATTGGTTTTATCATTTAGCAATCAAAACGCCGGTTAGAACACCCAACCCGAAGATTCCAATAACACTACCACTGAATAGACACTTTGCCAAAACCGGGGCGCGGTCAATTCGCCGCAAATAAAATGTTAGTTTTGTATTTTGATTGGGGATAATTTTGACTTTTTGCGTAGCCGCATCAATCCTAATTAATTGCCAAAGTGCTTTAAGCTTACGGCAAGGTCCGGATTTTCTTAAGTTCCAATACTCATTTTCAATGCTACGAGAATCGTAAAGACTAACCGTATATTCACCTGCTTCAAGTGAATAATTGGTAATTGGCGTGACACCGATTAAGTCACCATCAAGATAGACACTTATTCCTGGCTGGTCGGTATTTATGGTCAAAAAACCGTTGAAGCGAGTTGCCACTTTTAAAGAACTGTCAGTCAAACCAAAGGTTGATATTGTAATAAGTAATATAAATTGCATAACATAGAATAACAAAATTCCAGGAAAAGTCAATCCTTTTGTCAGAAGGTGGTTAGTTTGGCTCCAGGCATTTATTAGATGGGGGAAGGGAATAATGAAAAAAATGGTTTCCAAAAATTACCGGCCTGGGCGAGACGCTTAAAATATTTGACAGAGGCAAAGTTTGCTAATATAATAATATGATGTTTAAAAATTTAATTTTGACCCTTCGGCCAAGGCAGTGGGCAAAAAACTTAATTATCTTTGCCGGCATCATCTTTGCTAAAAAATTTTTTGAATTGGATTATTTACTAAAGACGATTGCTGCCTTTGTTATTTTCTGTTTATTGTCCGGTATAGTTTATATTATCAATGATATCGTTGACCGCAAGGCAGACCAGAAACATCCGGAAAAATCAAAAAGGCCAATCGCCGCTGGTCTTTTACCGGTAAAAACCGCAATAATTAGCGCAATCGTTTTGACTTTATTCTCATTGGTCTTTGCTTATTTACTTAGTTCGCCATTTTTTTTTGTAGCGTTAGCCTATTTTATCTTAATGCTCGGTTATTCCTTTTTCTTTAAGAAGATTGTTATCTTAGATGTCCTCATCGTTGCAACTGGTTTTGCCTTGCGGACCTTTGCTGGCACTGTGGTTATTTCGGTTGAAATTTCGGTATGGCTTTTCTTATGTTCAATTCTTTTGGCGTTATTCCTGGCAATCAGCAAACGACGCCACGAATTAGTATATCTGGATAATGGTGGTTTGTCACATCGAACCGTCTTGGGTCAGTATTCCAAACAACTCCTTGACCAATTCATTGCTATCGTAACCGCTTCGACCATTATCGCCTACTCAATATATACGATTGCCCCTGAGACCGTGACTAAGTTTCATTCGAAAAATTTGGTTTTGACGATCCCCTTTGTCCTTTATGGTATCTTGCGTTATCTTTATCTTATCTACCAAAAGCAATTAGGGGGAAGCCCGGAACGAGTCTTATTAGAGGATAAACCCCTTATCATCAGTATTATTGTTTGGCTTTTAAGTGTTGGGGTTATAATTTATTTTATTAAATGACTTCAAGAGTAATCGTTTTAAAGACCAGTCCAGAAAGGGTATTAGATGACTACCAGCGACTCTTAAATTTGGTTCGGTATCAGGAATATTTTTCAACCGAAGAGGAGATTTTAATAAAATTGAATCTGTCTTGGACCAAGTATTTTCCAGCCTGTTCTTCGCAGCCTTGGCAATTGGAAGGAGTAGTTAAGAAACTATTGGCTGATGGCTATAAACCCGAAAAGATTTTGCCATTGGAGAACAAAACCGTTGTTACGAACCCCTGGGAAGGGGCACGACAAAATAAATGGCTTTCGGTCTTAGAAAAATATGGTCTTAAATTCACTGCCTTGCCCGAAGTGGAGTGGATAAAATATCCGTTTAAGACCAAACTGTTAAAGTTGAATGATATCTTTCCCAACGGGATTGAGATTCCTAAGATGTTTTTAGGTAAGAGTATTATTCATTTGCCAACCGTTAAGACACACGGTCATACGATTACAACCGGGGCGATAAAAAATGCCTTTGGTGGCTTATTAAAAGAAGTTCGTCACTACGGTCACGAGTTCATCCATGAAGTAATGGTTGATTTGTTGCTGATGCAAAAAGAGATTCATAAGAATATCTTAGCGGTTATGGATGGAACAGTGTGTGGGGATGGGGCTGGTCCGCGCACGATGAAGCCTTATATTGGCAACTATATTTTAGCTTCTTTTGACCAAGTGGCAATTGATGCGATTGCGGCAAAGATGATGGGTTTCGACCCGTTAAAAATCCCATATCTTAGAATGGCGAATGAGATGGGATTAGGTAATGCTTCACTGGACCAGATTGAAGTGATTGGTGACGACATTACCGAAGTTAACTTTCATTTTAAAACCAAACGGAGTTTTGTTATCTGGGGTGACCAGATGCTCCGTAAGGGCTTTTTAAGACCATTTAAGAAGATTGCATTACATTCACCACTCTGGGTCTGGGCACCTTTTGCCTCTAATCTCTACCACGATTACTTCTGGTATCCGATAATTGGAAAAAGACGAATAAAAGAATTTGCCCAAACTGCTTGGGGTAAACTTTTTGCCAGTTATTAAACAAATTGGCTTACTTCGCAATACCGTAAATTCGGTATTTTTGATTTAAGCCATAGATTGGTGAAGTTTCACCCAAAAATATAAATATATCGGGTAGGGTATCGGGATTTATATTTAAGAATAATTTGAAGAAATCAAACATTACCAAAAAGTCACTTTCGTTTTTCACATAATCTAAGATATTGCGCTCGCAAAAAGGAATTGGTAAGTTGGAATTCGGTTTCTTGTAGAATTGAGTCATTTTGGGATTAATCAATCCGACTAAATCGTTTATTCTCCTTTCCGAGTAATAACCCAACACGCCGATATCGTGGGTTGCGATGACGGCATCGGCTGGAGTCTTTTCTTTAAAATAATTGGCTAAATTGATAAGCGACGCTTCGGTGCTTTTTACTGATTGATAATAGATGGTTTTTGCCCTTCTTATCGAAAGGTATTGATTAATACTAATTAGAAATAAAAGCGAGGCGGTTAAAGCCAAACGCTTGGTAAGGAATACAATTTTATCTTTTTTGATTTGGTGTTGGTAATATTGCACAAGATTATAAAAGCCTTCCGCAATAATAAGGATGATGAATGGATAGAAAATATGTTGGTAACGACACCAATAATGTCCGGTACTGCCAGGAAAAAGATAGAGATATGAAATATAAAATAAAAAAAGAAAAATAATGAAGTAAAGACGACGATAAATCTTTTGCGCAAAAGGGAGAGAAATAAAGATAAGGAAGAAGAAGGGGTAGACCAAATCGGTATAGAAAAGATTTAAGCCGTTAAAGAAAAGTTTTAACTTCGTTCGAAACGGTAGACCAATTTCACCAAAAAATAGCGTCTTTTGGAAAGCGGTATTCGGCAAAAAACTCCCAGTATTTTTATAGTTAGAAACGAGATAGGGCGAAACAATGATTATGGTAATAATAATTGGAATTAGTATTTCCTTGACGAAATTAACTTCCTTCTTAATAAAGCGGTGTAAAAGCAGAAAAGACAAAATCGCCAAAAAGAGAAACCAGCCTTCGGGTCGGGTTAAGATTGAACCGGCTAAGGGTATTGAGTAGAATAGGCTTTTTCGTTCTAAAAGATACAAGGTCAAAATCATTAAGGCTATGAAAAGGATTGTTTCCATTCCTGAGAGGGCATCAAAATATAGCCAACCAGTGGTTATCATTAAAAAAGCAGCCAAGAGTGAGATTCGCCAATTGTTATATAATAGTTTAGCATAGAAAAAAATTGCATAAAAGAGAGTAAGGAGCGACAATATTCCTAATAAAATGTTTGTAAGATGTAAATTATGTATTAAGATGTTAAAAGTTGCTAAAAGAAAGATGTGAAGAGGACTCGTCGCACCAAGATTATAATGGATACCATCAAAGGTTAGACCACCTTTGGCAAAAAAGTTTTTGGCAAATTGTAAGGTGATGTAGCTGTCATCATAGACAAAGGTTAAATTGGGATTGGATTTAAGAAAGATTATTGTAATAAAAATTATCAAAATTGGCGAGAGGATAAGTATGATTCTTTCTAATTTCATATTCAAATTGTGATGTTTCTGAACTGGGTCTTAGGTTTGAATGAATCTTTTACAATGCCAACGAGCGGGATTGTTAGATAGATACGAAAAGATTGTCGGTTCATCTTATATCATAGATTAACAAAAAGCCATTTTGCGATTGGTAAATTGGGGTAAATCGGTAATTATATATTTGAAATTTTTCGCCCGTGTTCATCGCCTGGAAATCTCTCACGTATTCACGACTATCATCTTTCAACCAAATGGCTAAACCAGGGAAAAGTTGGGCAGCGGTGATTTTTTCGTTGGAAATCATTACGGTAGCAGTTTGATAATCTAAAGACCTCAGGTGTGATGGAATAGTAAAATAATTTTTATTAATCATTGGGGGCAAAAGCAAATAATTATAACCAGATAGGTCTATATGGTTTAACCAGTTTTGAACCTCTGCCCAGGCTTGTTTTACCGGTTCATTCTCATAGATTCGCCAGCCGTTTTTTTCTTCTAAGAGATTTAATTTTTTAAAAATATCTTCGTCTTGTAATCTTGGTTCACCCCGAACTAAAAAATAGTCATAAATCGTCCAATCTTTGGGAAAAATTGAATTCCAGGTTGTCCATTCATCAATTCTGGGTAATGGATAGGGTTCGTTATAAACAATCGGCGAATAGCGGATATAAGCAAAAGAAAAACCACAGAATCCTTGCCGATAAATTGGATAATAACAAGGAAGGTGAATGTATGTATCATAACCAAAATAATCAGGTTTGGAATGTTTTTCATAAAATAACCCAACCAATTTTCCTTTCTCATTCAATTTGGCAAACATTGTCTTTAATTCTTTGGTATCCGTATCAAATCCGATGAATCTTAGTGTAATGTTAATGCCGGTAAAGGTAATAATACAAATCAAAATAAACTTAAATATTTGGTTATTTAAACGGGAAAAATTTAATGAAAGCAAGGCGATGAATAAAAGAAAAAGTAAGGGGGCAAATCTTTCGTTTAAAAAAACTGCCTCAGTATAGGTACCAGGGAAAAACAAATAAAAGAGAAGAGCGGCGATAAGAAAGAAACTAATTATGCGGTAATTATTTTTGAAGATGTAACCAACCCCCTTTTGACGGACTTTTGCTAATGTTGAAAAAATTGCCAGAATGAATATCAACTTGAAGATAAAAATCAAACTTTGGTCGGTCTTAATCCCAATCCTTTGAAACAGATTTAAGAGATTCTGATATAAAGCCTTGGGCGAAATATATTGTCGCACTTGTTCCTGTAATTCACTGCCTTCGCCACGAAATTGACTGACCTGCCAGGGAAGGAAGGTTATAAGAAAGGAGATAACTAAAGGTAACATAAGAGGCATCTTTCGACGCCAGTTCTGATGCATAAAAAGAAGAATCAAAAAATAAGTAAAAGCCGAAAAGATATAAACCAATGAATGACAAAGGAAAAGGAGAATAAATAAGATAGTCAGAATCCATAGGTTAACGGATTTACTTTTTTCATTTAAAGAAGTTATTTCTAATCCGATTAAAAAAAGGGTTAGCGTCATACCGACATTGACTCCCATAAAACCCCAAAATAAGTTATAATTGTAAGAAAGTAAAAAACCAAGTAGACTAAATTGTTCATTGCCGCCGAGCCTTTTAATCAAGAACCAAAGCGCCAAAGGAAATAGAAGAATTGAAATGGTCACATAGATTTTATTGGCAATCTCTAATGGAAAAACCAAACTTAAAAGATAATTGAAAAATAGATGCAAGGTATTATGCATTGGGAAGAGCCGCAAGGAATAAATTTTGTTATAATTCAAATCGGGATTATGATAGTTTCGAAGAATATGAACAAAGTTTAAATGTTGAGGTAGGTCAACAAATGGTAAAAAATTAACTAGCCAGATAGGCAGAATGAAAAGAACCGAAAATATGATAAATAAAATGGTGAACTCTTTTTTGTTCATAGTTGGTTGGGTAAAGAATTTTTATTTATGGTTTTACTTTGTTGTTTTTGCGACCTTGACAAAAGTATAATACTCAAAGTGAATAAAATCGCAATCAAGGAGAGATAAAGTGAATATTTATCAATTATATCCCAATTGGAGTAAATTCGGATTTGATGTCTTCCTGCTGGCAAGAGAAAAGTTAAGAAATGGTCTTTAGTTTCAGCGGGTTCCAAATTATTTTCATCAATTTGAACCTTCAATTCGGGATAATAACTTGCCGCGACTCGGATGAAACATTCTTTAGATGAAATTAATTCCGCCGTTATTTCGTGATGGGAAATTGAAAAGTTACCTACCTTAATTTCGGGCTCAGCACCGGGTAAGGATTCTGCTTTTGAATCTTCGGTTATGGGAATAAAATTACAACTGCCTTGCTCGTGATTTATTTCTATCGCTTCTAAGACTTTCTGCCAATCGTCAGCGATATAAAAAGATTTCTCTTTAATTAACTTCTCTGCTGGTAAGGTTTTTTTAACATTTGAAGCAAGAAATAATGGGTTTTGTGGGTATTCACCAATTGCCAAGGGCGGTTTTGCACCGGCAAGGATAAACCGATTGTCCCAAATCAGACCGTCTTTTAAACAGACCAGGGTTGAATCGGTTCCCCAACCAACTAAAGTAGGAAGAGTAATTATGTGACTTATTCCACAAAGACGAATAATTTTTAAGGAATTGTCGCTTAAGACACTCGTCGTTGAATCACCAAGGTCATCAGCAAGGCTATTAATCCAAGGGTAAACATATAACATATTTTTGGAGGCAAACTGATGGTAGGGCGGTCCATAAACGGTTGGAGAATTACTAAACAAAAAACCGAATGCCGGGAATTTACATACCCGCTTAACTATATCAATACCCTCGGTCGGAATATCAATGTCAACTAACTTTGTGACTGGTCGGTGTTTTAAGATTTCATAAATCTCATCGCGCAGGCCTAAGAGTTCTTCTTTCTTTTCATAAGCAGGGAAAATAGCCCTGGGCAGGCAATCAAAAATGATTATTAAGAGTAAAAGGTAAAATGCATTGCCACCTGGATTATGGGAAGGGACGACTTTACCCATAATTGAAGAATTAAAAAGTTTGTCTCTTAGGAATATGTAACCATCAATGATTAAGATTCCAGCAAAGAAGACAAAGAAAGTCAAAAATCGTTGGGGTGGTAGACCGGCAGTAAGTAATGATTCACTGCTTTGCAAAACCGCTGAAATAAAAGTTAAAAGTAATGATAATATTAATCCAACAATTGCCATATCCTTTCCAATTTCCTTCTGGCGAATTCGATAATAAATCGCAAGCCCGATTAGTAAAATAACACTTAAACCCAAGTAAAAACCAGTATAGCCGCCAGTCTCAGATAAAAAACCCAAAAGGACTAATGGATTGAGTGGAGGTAATTTTTCGTAAATTTGGGGAAAGGTATAAATCTTATACTTCAGAATGAAAGGCAAAAGAAAAAAAGCGGAATTGAAAAAAGCTAAAAATAGGGCAGGGATACCATATAATACAGTTCGCCACTGCTTGGAGCAAAGAAACCATAAGAAGAGGAAAAGGAAAGACCAAAGGGCATAAATTAAATGAGAAAGAATGAGTAAGGTTAGCGATAAGCCAAAAACGATGCTATTTTTAAGGGATGGTTTTTTTATTAGTCGTTCCAAGGCAATAAACGCAAACGGGAGAAAGAGATAGATTAAAAATAAGGGATAGGTTCCGATTCCAGCCCCGTAATGAATCCGCCAAGGAATTAAGAGATAGACTATTGCACCCAAAAACGATTGAAAAGAGTCTTTACCGATTTCTTTTAAAAACCAATAAAATATAAAACCGGATAAAATATTGGTTAGAAAAAGAACCAATTTCATTGCCCAAAAGACCTGGCCACCTAAAAAAAAGGCAAAGATTCCAGCAATAAGATAAAGCAAAGGGCTATAAAATCTTAAAGCCGGATAGCCTGAATAAAAGAAGAAGGAGAAGAAAGGAAACTCACCTTGTTTTAACCAATCATAGACAAATTTTGTTCGGACAAAATGAGGCCAGGCATCAATGCCAACTGAATAACCAGAATAGATAATGGATTGGGAGGCTAAAATCGCAATTACCAAAAGCGCTAAATAAATGTAGCGCGCTCGGAAATTTGATTGTTCCTTTAACGACTTTTTCATCGAACTTATTTTAGCCGAAAAAGAACTTTTGGCAAGCATCAAACTAATTAATACCAAAAACCAAGAATTGAGCAAGATACCCAATTTTAATAATACTATCCTTTACCATAATAATTTGAATATGGTCATCACCGGGACAGTCCTCGTAAGGTTTATCTTGGTCGTTATAGTCGGTCCGAAAGATTTGGATATTATTTTCTTTTAGTCTTTTGATAACGGATTCATCGGGCAGGACTGAATTCCCAAACTTTTTGTTGCCGGCGGTAATAACTGCATATTTGGGTTTTACCCGATGCAAAAATGGAATTGTCGTTGATGTTTCACTACCGTGATGCCCGACTTTAAGAATTGTGCTTTGAAGCCTATCGCCAAATCTTTCCACCAGTCTTTTTTCAACATATCTTATTGTTTGGGCCGAATCCTGGCGATCCTTTCCTTCGGCATCGCCCATTAATAAAATACTTGCCTTACCATAAGCAATTTTAATCACAATTGAACTGTTATTTATAGTTGCTTCATCAACATTGGGATTGGAATGAAGCACGGTCACCGCTAATTCTTTACCCCAATTTAGTTCGTCTCCTTCCTTTTTGACTAAATCCGGAATCAGTTTCGGATAATATTTAGCGTTCGGTTCTTGCTTAGCGGTTTTATCAAAGTCTTCATAGAACTTGGTTGTTCTTTTATAACCGGGTTGGGTAATTATCTTTACCGGAAATTCCTTGATTACGGGTATTAAACCAGCCATATGGTCAGAATGGGCATGGGTAGCAATAATCATATCAATTGTATCAATCCCTAATTTTCTTAAGAATGGTACCACGACATTTTTACCCGTTGCCTCTTCACCACCATCAATCAGAATAACCAAGCCGCAATAAATATCATTGGTGTCAATCTTATCATCAGGGGTTTGGATTAGAATGCAATCACCATGACCAACATCAATAAAAGTTATTTGCAAGGATAAGGGAGATTTATTTGGTTGGCAACTTAAAAATAATAATAAGAAAGAAAAAATCGCTTTGAGCAAACTGCGCTCTGCCTCAGGCAGTCAATGATTATTTAGCGACCAAACTTTTTATTGTTTTCATATTCTTTAAGTCTTCTTTGTCGTCGGTCCTGGGTGTTTCCATAATTCCGGGTAGGTGTTTGAGCAATGGATGATTGATGATATTGCGAAAACCATCTTTACCAATTTTTCCTTCGCCAATATGCCAGTGTCGGTCAATGTGCGAACCGAGTTCGGTCTTGGAATCATTGAGATGTAAAAGGAAAAGTCGCTTCAGACCAACAAATTTATCAAATTCTTTTAAGGTCTTGTCTAAACCTTCTTTAGTTGCAATGTCGTAACCGGCTTCAAAGGTATGGGCGGTATCTAAGACCACCCCAATTCGGTTTTTATCCTCAACCATATCAATAATTGCTTGGAGTTGGGCGAAATTATAGCCAATCTCACTGCCCATTCCAGCGGTATTCTCTAAGAGAAGTTTTACTCGGTTGGAAACCTTGGCAAAGGCTTGATTGATACCAGTCGCGACATTTTTTAAGGCAAGGTCTTCTGAGGTTTGTAATCGCTTGCCCACATGCATAATCAGATAGGGGATAGCCAAAATTTCACAACGCTTCAAATCCTCAATTAGAGATGCCACTGATTTGCGAAAAAGGTCTTTTTCGCCTGAGGCTAAATTGGGGAGATAGGGCATATGGACAAAGACCGGACTTAGACCAAGGTTTTGCACATCTTTTTTAAATGCTAAAACCTCTTTTTGGTCTAAATCGGTATACTGCCAACCACGGGGATTGCGGGAAAAGAGTTGAATCGTCTGACAACCTTTTTGTCGAGCGCGTTCACCGACTTTGGAAAAACCACCCGTAATTGAAATATGAAAACCAAAACGCATCAATTAAAGGATAAATAATTTTAACCAATAGTCAAGATATGACGAAATAATTGGTTACTTGACAAGTTGGATAACATTAGTAAGATACAACGAGAAAGGAGTGCAATATGACAAAATGGGAGTATAAGATGCAAGTCATTGAGTGCCACCTCAGCCCAATTCTTAAGTTGGCACGCTGGACAGTGGATACACCAGAAGGACAACTCAAAGATTTTGATAATGTGCAGGCTTATATCAATCGCTTGGGTGAAGAGTCTTGGGAATTGGTTTCCGCAATTAATGGCTCTGACCATAACGGCACGGTGACGAAAGCGATTCTTTTCTTTCGGCGGCCCAAGGCGTAAACAAAAGGAGTAGTTATGAAATGGTTTGATTTTACCGTCCTTGGTATTGTGCTGGTGATTATAATCGTTCAAACCATCCGTGGGGGAAAAGGGATGGGATTGATTCTCTTAGAAGCGATTGGTTTATTAGGTTGTGCCAAATTAGCCACGAGTGTCTATGAATCAGCCAGTAGGGCGATAGCAATCTCACCCCAATTAGCGTTTGCTGGTATTTTTGTGCTTAGTGCCATAATTTGGCTAATTATCGCCTCAATCTTACATAATTATACCCAATGGTCATGGGGTGGATTTGACTTTTTCTTCAGTTTTATCTTTGGCGTGGTGTGTGCCTGGACGGTTGGTCATATGTTTTTGCGGTTCCTGATTATCCTTTACGGTCCGAATAGCGTTCCGGCCAGTTCAATTATGGAATCACCAGTCACTAAGGAAATCCTTTATTTTAAGACTTTCACTGCCCTTTTCAATTTGTTGAATCGCGCCCGACTCGCACCCGAACCGATAACACCGGAAAAGGTGTTGGAAAGAGGACAATGACAACGGTTTGATTTCGCTTGTCTACTTAATGAAGAAGAGACCTTAAGCGGAGCGAATTGAGAAAAAGCGATATAAGTCTCGGATTAATCTCTTGGTTTCATCCATCTAACGCAGATTTGAGAAGTAGTTATTTATTAATTTGCTAAATTTTCCATTCCTTAAAAGATATCCGGTAATATTATTACTCCTTTTAAATCTTGGTTTCGGTCAAATTACTTCTCATCATTCAGTAGTTCCATACTTTAAAGGAATACACTTAAGCCGAGCCAAAGATATTAACAATCTTGATATTTCTGGGGACAATCAAGCGGGTGAGGTAGGTAGAAAACTGCCCAAACCGATAATTGTTATGGTAACGGATGAAAAGGGTAGACCCAAAGCCAATGTCTTGGTTTCGTTTTCGGTTTTGAGTGAACCAAGGGAAAACCTCTATAGCCAAAACCGATTAACAATCACTCAAACATCGGTCCTAACCGATGAAAAAGGCTATGCCAAGACCGAAGTAATCTTAGGGAAAAATCCGGGTGAATATCAAATCTTAGCCCAAGCCGGTGAGGAAAGACTTATTTTCTCTTTCACTGGATTAGTTAGGCGTTTCTACCTTTTTTTAATTCTTGGTTTAGCCGGTGGTCTCAGTTTCTTTCTCTTTGGACTATATTATGGAACTAAGGGTTTAAAAAGGTTGGCTGGTAATCGGCTCCGCGATGTCTTATTCAATCTCACTAAGAATCGGTTCTTAGGGGTCTTGGTTGGGATTGGGGTCACTTTGATATTACAATCCTCAACCGCAACTACAATTCTTTTGGTCGTTTTTGCCGCATCCGGTGTTTTAGGCTTAACCCAATCCTTAGGCGTAATTCTTGGGGCAGATATCGGCACCACCCTAACTGCCCAAATTTTAACCTTACAGATTTTTGACTATGCAATTCTTTTAGTGATTATTGGCTTTATTTTAATGCATACCTTACCCAAAATAAAAGATATCGGACAGGCGATTTTTGGTTTTGGGCTTGTCTTCTTTTCAATCAAAATGGTCTTAGAGGCTACTCAACCCCTAAAATATTTCCCAGCGATAGAAAAATTTTTGGTTGCATTTGGTAAGATGCCTTGGTTAGGGGTTATCACGGCAATGCTTTTCACCTTTTTTGTCCGGTCTTCGGCCGCAACTATTGGCATTGTAATCGGTTTGGCTTTTGCTGGTTTGATGAACCTAAATTCAGCAGTTCCATTAATCTTAGGTGCCAACCTTGGCACTTCCTTTTCCACCTTACTTGCCGGCTATCGTTTCAGTAATGTTGAGGCAAAAAGAGTGGCTGCGGCCCATACCATATTTAAACTCATTATTGTTGTTATCCTCTACCCTTTTATTTCACCAATCACCCAGTTGATTAGCCAAACCGCCGGAAGTCTGCCCCGCCAGATTGCTAACGGACACACGATGATAAATCTCTTTGCCTGTATTCTTTTCTTACCATTGCTCAAACCTTATGAAAGGTTTTTAATTAGACTCATTCCTGAAACAACGAAAGCGACAGGAAAGCCAAAATATTTATCAAAAGACCTGCTGGATACACCAGCGGTTGCTATTGCCCAGGCATCTCGGGAGGTGGCAAGGATGGGGGATATTGTCGCCGCGATGTTTAAAAAAGCGCTTGATGCCTTTTTACATAATGATAAGGACTTGCGGAAAGAACTTATCGCTACAGACGATACGGTTGATGCCTTAGAAGAAGCAATAACTACCTACTTAACCCAAATCGGCCAGAGTGAAATCAGTCCCGAACTTTCCCGAAAATCTTTGGCATTACTCTATATTGTTGACGACCTTGAACATATCGGCGATATTGTCTCAAAAAGTATCGCCACTTATATAAAGAAGAAGATAGACTTAAATCTTTCATTTTCCCAAGAAGGTTTGGCTGAGATTACGCAGTTCCATTCTGAGGTGGCTGAGGTATTGAATACTGCATTAGCGGCTTTAGCCGGCTGGGATACAAAATTAGCCAGCGAGGTAAATAAACAGCGGGCAATTGGTAATGAGCGGCTAAAAGAACTGCATAACCGCCACCTGCAAAGATTGGCAAAGGGGTTAAAAGAGAGTATTGATACAAGCACCATCCACTTGGATTTCATTAACGATTTGGAACGATGCAACTTCCATGCCTCAAAAATCGGCTTAGCAATCTTAGAGGCAGTATAAGTGAAGCATATTAAAATTTCTAAAGTTTATAGGTATTTTCTTTAATTTTTCTGAAATTCGCCTAAGTCCTTGAATTTTCAATCCGAAATTGGTCTTGACAAATCATTGGGGGCTAGGGTGGGGCTAGCCCCTATACCGTACAGGAAGCGGTATAGAGGGTAGTCCGCCTCTGGCGGATTGGGTCAGCCAGGCAGATAGGGTAAAAGATAGGCAAGATGTTTGGCAAAAGGCAAGACCTTAGGCCGGGTTAATGGCTGGGTCTGTAGTTAGGCAAGTAGATAGGCTCGGGTTAGAATTATAGTTAGGCTTGGGATTAGCCCATTCCGTAGACTTCTTGGTAGCCCCCTTATTTCACAACTATGAACTTTTGGTCTCTTTTCCCAACAAACGTGTAGGGCAAGGCTTCAGCCTTGCAAAAAACCAACCTAACAGTCTGCCTTTATTTAGCGACCAGGAACTTTTTGGTTTCTTTTCCTATTTGCAAGAAATAAACTCCCGGATTTATTCCTTTGAGCGATATTTTTATCTCACTTTTACCCGAAGGCGGGACAAATTCTCTTATCATCTTTCCTGAGACATCAAAGATTTTTAATGTTGAGCGGTTAGCGGTAAGCGGTGTGCGGATAGCGAGATACGACCTTGCCGGATTAGGAAAGATACTGAGTTCTAAGATATTAGCAAAGGTAGCAGGCTCTGACATCCCTAAAGGAGGGGCAAATTTAGCCCATATCCTATTTGCGTTATAGGTTCTGCCTTGATAATCATCAGTCCAACTATAATAAGTGATTAAGACTTGATTGCCAAGACCAGAAGCAAGGGCTGGTGAGTGCTGGTCACCGGGCTGGGTTGTGACCGAAAATGTATCAATTACTACTCCGGCTTGATTTACCCGAGCACCGTAAATATCCAAATTATTATTTTGATAGTCTTGCCAAATTATGAAATAATTATCATTACTAAGAATTAACTGAGGAGACGCGGAATAACCGGCAGTATCAATTGGGATTCCATTTGGCTCTAACACAACCCCACTCAAAGTGACCCTTGCTCCATAGATTTTAAGTCCTGTTCTATACTCCTGCCAGACCACAAAATAGTTATTACCACCAAAAATGACCTGGGGATAATATTGAGAGTAATTAGCAGTTGAGATTGGGATTCCATTCGGTTCTAAAACTACTCCGCTTAATGTAATCCTTGCCCCATAAATGCGAGGATTTGTAGAACGAGAATCTTGCCAGACCACAAAATAGTTATTACCGCCAAAAACTACCTGAGGAGAATATTGAGAGTAATTAGCAGTTGAGATTGGAATACCATTTGGGTCTAAGACGACACCGTTTTGAGATACTCTTGCCCCATAAATATCATAATTACCAGACCGAGAATCTTGCCAGACCACAAAATAGTTATTACCGCCAAAAACTACCTGAGGATACATTTGGTCTAAGTTAGCGGTTGAAATTGGGATTCCATCTGGGTCTAAGACGGTGCCGTCAGTATTCACTCTTGTCCCGTAAATATCATAATTACCTGAACGATAATCGTGCCAGACCACAAAGTAGTTATTGTCACCAAAAACTACTTGGGGAAATCTTTGTTGGTAATTGGCAGTAGTTATTGGGATACCATCCGGGTCTAAGACGATTCCGTCAGCATTAACTCTTGCGCCGTAAATGTCAGGATTTCCATTCCGATAATCAGTCCAGAGGACAAAGTATTGGTTACCATCATAAATTACCTCTGATAAGTCTTGTTCACCATCAGCAATTGAGATGGGAATTGCAGAAGAGTCTAAAACTACACCCAATGGACTAATCCGGGCACCGAAGATATCGTACCCGTTTCGGGTATCCTCCCAGACCACAAGGTAATTGTTGCCGTCAAAGGCAATTTTGGGGTCGTATTGGTTATTTATTCCAGTAGTGAGTAGAATTCCTTCTGGGTCTAAGACTATCCCTTGAGCATCAACCCTTGTTGCGTAAATATCGCCATCTAAACGCAAGTCGGTCCAGCAAACTAAGTAATTGGTTATGCCAAAGCCAACTGCAGGAAGGAGTTCTTCATCTGCTCCAGTGGTTAGGCAGATACCCAATGAATCTAAGACCAATCCGGTAGTATCAATCCTTGTTCCGTAGATATTTTCTCCCTGTCTGTCATCTTCCCATACTGCAAAGTAATTGGTGCCATCAAAGGCAACTGCTGGATACCATTGGTTATCAAAGGCGGTTGAAATGGCGATTCCGGTTGAATCAATGACGATGCCAGTTTGGCTAACCCTTGTTCCATAGATATCACGGTCAACGGCGTTTCGGTAATCGTCCCAAACCACAAAAAAATTATTGCTACCAAAAGTGACCGCTGGCCGGCGCTGTGAACTGACAGCAGTGGATATTGGGATTCCAATTGGGTCTAAGACCTGACCTTGGGTGTTTATGCGTGTGCCATAGATGTCTCTTGAATCACCTCGGTAATCCGACCAGACAACAAGGTAATAAGTATCACCAAAGACGACTGAAGGCTCTTCCTGGTCCTGAATAACCCAACAGATTGGGATACCAACTGGGTCTAATACAATGCCGGAAGGAGTAACCCTTGCTCCGTATATATCACAATCCCCGCGATATTCTGTCCAAACGACAAGGAAATTAGAACCATCAAACGCAACTTGGGGTTGAAATGGTTCGTAATAAGAACTGGTGATAACAATCGGCATTGTATCAAGGATTACACCATCTGGGCTAATTCTTTTACCCAAGATACTTTCATAGTCGTCTGACCATACCACCAAATAAATACCGTTACCAAAGGCAATGCCTGGTTTACTCTCTTCCCAATCACTATAAGTCTCAGCAATTATAATCCCGTCGGTATCTAAGACTGCACCTTGTTGATTTATTCGGGTTCCAACCAACATTTCAAAGTCATAATCACCCCAGACGACAAAGTAGTTTGTGCCATCAAAGGCAACTTGTGGCGACAATTGCTCACCTTCGGCCGGACCACCCAAAATCCGACTCGTATCAATCATAAATTCGCCTTGCGGGGTGGAGCATTGGCGCCTACCAACATTTTGCTTTTTCCTTGATAATTTTTTATCGTGCTTAATTCTTTCGGCAAATTCTTTTTTCTTATCTATCGGTTTTAGCCGATGTGAAGTTTTAGGACGGAATTTTGCCCCAAAAGCAATGGTCAGGACAAAAATCATCAAGAAAAGAAATCTTAACTTCATCGGAAAACTACCTTTTTGACCAAGACCCTCTGCTCGCCTTTAATCTCAAAAGTAAGGGTCACAAAATAAACTCCAGAACTTAATCTTCTACCTAAATTATCTCTGCCATTCCAAGTAAATGATTGATTATTGAATAGTGATTTTGGGGAATTGACTAAACGACCAGCCGCATCATAAATTTTTAGTATTATATTTTGGGCATCGGATGGGGCTTTAAAATGAATCAATATTTGGTTGGAAAAAGGATTGGGCAGACATTCTAAATTGGGCAGGGAAGATGGAGAATTTCTTAAGGCAATTCCGGGTACACCGTGCAAACCGATTGGGAGATAATGGGTTGTCTGGTAGCCATTACGGCTGATAACCAAATTGAAGTCTAATATTGTATCCGAAGGTTGCGAATTAATAATAAAGAAATAGGGATGATTGGAATTGTTGGCTTGTCCGGAAACTGGAATTGTGCCGAAATTGACCAGGGAATCAATTACCATCGCATTGCCATCCGTATTGTGCAAGCAAACCAGGACATTATCGGCTTGGACCCTGCCTTGATTGGTTAAAGTTATCACCAGTTGAATCCCTTCGCCTGGTTCAGGGATATGATTATTGTTACCAGCAAGTGAATCACTGATGACCAAGCCTATTGGATAAAGCCAGGGTAATTGGATGATTGGGGCAATGGTAGTGAAGCGGAGCACTCGGCCATTAGTGAGTCGTGCGCCCGTGAAGGAACGGATATTGTTGAAGAGATAAAGTAGACCAGTTGTCTCGGTATAGTCTTCTATTCCTACAGTATTGCTTGAACCATCAGCAACGGTTTGGTATTGGAAGATTATCTCGCCGTCACCGGTCGGGGTTGGATAATAGGCTGGGTCTAAAAGGATAATCTGAAAGGTCTCACGAACTTGACTCTGTCCATTATGGGCAACATCTTTAAACTCAACAATCCAACG
>Ga0123519_10006496_pt1 | contig 18357 bp, 16 predicted proteins | sample YelNatPaOPRAMG02_FD_87396 | JGI IMG/M metagenome (GOLD analysis project Ga0123519, IMG submission 87396) | Hot spring microbial communities from Yellowstone National Park - Yellowstone National Park OP-RAMG-02 (version 2) | ecosystem: Environmental > Aquatic > Thermal springs > Hot (42-90C) ... | reverse complement strand
AATGACAAAAAATGAATGTCATTGCGAGGCAACGAAGTTGCGTGGCAATCCCATATTGACTACAACAGAAAAGTCGTCATTGCGAGCACCTGAAAGGTGCGTGGCAATCTCATTATTTGCTATTCACAAATGTTTAAATGAGATTCCTCGTTTCACTCGGGGCAACGCTTCGTTGTTGGTTTATGACTGATCCAATTATTATGAAAAGGGAGCAGAGAGGAGAGAGCAGGGAGAAGAAATATCTCAATCCTCTATCAATTTTTCAAGATTTTTACAAAACTGCTCTCTCCTCTCTCCTCACTCCTCACTACTTTTCCTCCTTGGAAACACAAAAAAGGATGTCATTGCGAGGCAACGAAGTTGCGTGGCAATCCCATATTGACTACAACAGAAAAGTCGTCATTGCGAGCACCTGAAAGGTGCGTGGCAATCTCATTATTTGTTATTCACAGATGTTTAAATGAGATCCCTTGTCGCTTTGCTCCTCGGGGCGACAACTATGTTGTCAATTTATGACTGACCCCAATTTACATCATAAAAGAAGTTTTTGCGAAGTAAAAATTTGGGTGAGTGCTATCAGGCACGAACTCACAGCCTATTCTAAAGAATAGGTTGGATCCAGCCCTTTTAGAAAAAGGGCTGTGACTTTTGTGCTGTGTTAGGCGAAGAACCGTTCCAATTTTAAAAAAGCGTAAGTTCTTTATGTTTTTCATTTTGATATCCAATTATTCCAAAATTAGAGATAAATGATTTAGCGTATGATTTATATCCATTTTGATAATCTCTACCAACATATTTAATATAAAATTCCATATCCTCTGAATTTAATTGTTTAGCCAACCAGTGTAAATCACCTTCAAATTTTATACAATAACCAGCATAAAAAGTATATTCTTCTTTTTCCCATACTATAAAATTAGGATGTAAACTAAGTGGTGATACAAGTATTTTTTTTCCCCAAGTAGTATCAAGCCCTTGTGAACGACCAAAAGCATACCACGCTACTGGATTTTTTTCACCTTTATCTCTTAATAATAATCTGTCTTTGATTGCCAAGAAGTATTTATAAGTATATGGATATAAATCTCTTAATTCACTTTCAGGTATAATTGTATGCTTCCCATAAATTTTTTTATAAGGAAAAATTATCCATCTATTTTGTTCCTCATTTGGGGATTTTAACACAGATACTTTTACTATCGGCTTTAGAATATCTTTTTCAATTGTAAATGTCCTACCATCTTTTAGTTTTATAGTTGCTTTATCACCTTCTATAATTGGGTCTTTAAAAATATAAAAATCATCTGCTAATGTTGTTATGCCAACATGAATTTGGGCAATCTTACCCAACGGTATTCCTCTTGTTTCAATTTCTTTAATCCTTTTTAAGACATCATTTGATGCTAATACCCATTTATTATAATTAATATTTGACAATTCTATTTCATCAACATATTTAACGCTTTCTTTATACCCATTAAAGTAATAAAATTTATTTTTTCTCCAACTCTTATCCAATATAGTGATTGCTGAATATGTTGTTGCGTCATCAAAAACTTGATGATAATTAAAATCTATTATCTTTTTAATAATTTTATTCTCCATAAGATAATGCCTTAACATTTTAGCAGTTTCTGTCTTAAAATAAGTATTAGGAGTAATATAACCTAATTTACCTGTTTCGTTTAAAAGATTAACACCAAGTTCAAAAAAAGCAATATACATATCAGTTGAACCATTTCTACAAAAAGACCAATCTTTTTGTATTCTTTCTCGTCTCTCTTTTCCTAAATGTTGAATTCTAATATACGGTGGATTTCCAACAACATAATCAAAAATATTAAAATATTGTTTAATCTTATTCTTCTCTAAACTATCTATTTGCAGAACATTCCATTCAACTTTATCTATTCCATATTTTTGAGCAATATCGTTTAAATAGGTTTTACATTTACTAATAGCATTTTTATCAATATCAAAACCATATATATTATTATGTAATGCTTTTCTAATATCATCTAAACTTAAATTGTTCTCAATACAATCCTTCAAAAACCTTTCTACAACAATTATTAAAAAATTACCTTCTCCGCACGATGGGTCTATAATTTTTTTATCATAAATATTATTCTTATACTCAATATTATCTAGGATAAAATTGACCACCCATTGTGGAGTATATACTATTCCATTTGCCTTTTTCTGGGAAACTTTCATATACAAAGGTAAACTATTTACTTTTTTAGTTCGCATAATGCTCTTACCTTTTTTATAAATGTCTCAATTGAAAATTCAGATTCTATTATTCTTATGGTTTCGTCCTGTAATCCTAATTTTTTCAAATCAGTAAAATAAGGATTGTTTTTTGAGTCAAAATCAATTATTGCTATACCCAAGACATCTGGTCTATGGGGGAAATCACAATCTTTAAAAAGTTTAATATATTTTTCTATATGGTGTTCAGACAATATCTCCATCTTTTTTAATTTTCCTCGTTTGTTTCCAGCTGCCTTGTCGTAATATGGTGTATGTCCTCTTAATACAAGAAAATGAACAAAACCAACTCCAATTCTTCTTATATTTGCAGTTTCTCCAAGTAAATTTTCAAAATAGTTATTTGAATTTTGAGCATAATTAGAAGTCACAAATTTAAAACTTAAAGTTACTATCGGTTTTTCATTACTGAAGAATGTTATATCCAATAACTTAGGATAATATTTCCCTTCTATTTCGTATTCTCCACCTGTTCCTAAACTCATACTTGAATAGTCATTCCCAAGTTCTGAAATGATTTCCTTTGCAAACCAAGTGTGAATTGGAATCAACTTTTTATTACTTCTTGCCCCGTATTTATTATATGCATAAAAAGTAGCTTTTATTGCATTTAAAAACCCTTCTTTTAAACCTTTGTTCATAAATACAACCTCCTAATTTTAAGGCACGGTTTTTCATATAACTCTTTTGTATCCGCAGCAACTGCGTTTATCCCTCCAATTTGAGGGTATAGATGCAATGCGGATATTTTTACTCTGGGCGAGAACTCCGATTTTCCTTCTTTATTGATAAATATTGTCATCTTTTAACTTCTTTCCTCCAAAATCTTCTCCAGTTTTCCATCTTAATTTGGTAAACTCCAATATTTTTTTAGGATGCCACCTGTGCCCATTTATAGTCTCTATCTTCTCCACAAATTGAGGATTATACGGGAAAGAAACTATTAAATTATTCTCTTTCTCTTTTAGGATTTTAATTTTCATATTCATAATTTTATTATATCTTAAATTGAGAGATTCTTTTGTCATATTTAAATAATAAAAAACTTCTTCAATTTGTCAAGTTTTCCATTTATTTTAATTAAAAAAACTTGACAGATATTTAAAATTTAATATTATTTTAGTTATGACGATATTATTGTTATTTTTTGCAAAGGCAAATCCGGATATTGTGCTTGAAGAAAGATACAGGGATTTTGTATCAAATGTGAGGGACCTTGCTTACACTGTTCTTTGTGATGATTCAACAAGGTACGCATATTACTGGGCAAGGGGATATGATGCATACAGAATAAATGTGGTAAGGAAAAATGAAGGCATACTCACATTTTCACATTATTATATAATGAAAGATGGTAAACTATATAGTGTCAAATATAATCCTTTGAGGATTGACGATGAGGTTTCTTTCCTTGAACTTGAACACCTGTATTGTTATAATTGGATTGCTTTTCCCCTAAAATATAAATGGGTAAAATCAGGGAGTGTATCTGAATTTGAATTTGAGGTGGAAGGTCTTAAAGGAAGTTTGTTCATTGATAAAGAAGGGAGATTGAAAAAGGTAATTATAAAACATCCTGATATGCCTTATGAAATTGTTTACACAAATTATATTGACCTTGATAACTTTAAGAACTTCCCTTCCGAATGGGATTTTATCTATAATAATCAGAAGAAGCATTTTAAAATAATAGAAGTATTTTTAAATAAGGGTATGTGTGGACCTTGCACATTCAAAATTCCAACAACACAATAAAAAAGATATCAATTATAAACAGGATAAATATCCTTATTTTTATCATATCAAGGTTCTCTTTATTCCTTTCATTCTATTTCATATTCATACTTTTTCTCACTTTCTTAAATAAGAAACTCTTTTTTAATATCATTGAGTTAAGAATCTTTTGTTTTCTACCTTTTATAATTTTACCATTTTTTTTCGTCTTCCCACCAGGTTTAAAAAATCTTATAAAGGAGATGGAAAATAAGATTGGGGAATTTAATGGTAGATTATTCCTTGTATTCTTCCCTTATAGAACAGAGAATGATGATGAAAAATGGTTCAGGATTGCAGAGGATGAAGCAAATAACATAATTAAAAATGTTAAGATTTCTCAATTCGTTCATTTTAAAAATCTGATACCTGTTATCTTTATCTTCCCTCTGTTTTTATTATATAAAAATTACTCTGATCTAAGAATAATAAAGCCTTATGTTGAATTAAAATATAAAAGGGAGTATGTGAGAAGGAATGAAAATTTTCTTATTCTTGCAAATTCAAATCTTGATAAGTTATATATTTTTGATGGGAAGAAAGCAAAAAAATTTTACAGGATAAAAAATGGATTTGGAATAATATACAATGTTGAGAAATCCTGCACATTAAGTATAGGTAATAGAAGATATAAAAAAGATATATTCGTTAATGCGATGGATGAATTTAAGATGCTCTCCGTTCAAACGAGACTTATATATAAAGGGAAGATAGAATATATTGATTCAACACTCCTCCAGAATATAAATTTTCTTGAAGGTTATAAATTGGTCATAGAAGGAAAGATGAATAGGAATATAAAAAAAATGTTCTCAAATACAGATTATAAATTTAAAGATGACAGATTTTTAATAGAATACAAGGGGATGAGAGATACAATAATTTATTTTTCATTTGAAGATACATTCGGGATAAAATCAGATCTCTTCAAATTGAATCTGAACATAATAAAAGATAATCCACCTTCAGTTAAAATAATTTCACCCATTGGTGATGTGAAAATAACGGATATTCCATCTTTCCCACTTTTATTTGAAATAGAGGATGATATTGGATTGAGATATTACAGCATTGAGATTGATAATGAGGAGATAATGAGGAAATCAACAGACGCAAAATTTATAGCGGATTCAATATTTATAACGCTTAAAAATATATTACCAGATGATACATTCAAACTTTATGTGAAGGCAAAAGATGTGAGTGGGAAGATAGGTTCATCAAATCCTGTTCTTATCTATATGCCAAAATTGGAGGAACTATTTTCAGATATTTCAAAAACAACTGAATTTGTTAAGAAAGAAACAGAGGATATAAGGAATAAAGAGGAGGAATTGAAGGAGAAGATAGAGAGGATGATTGAGAAGGGGAATATAAAAGAGGAAGATATAAAGGAGATGAAGAATGTTCTTCAGGAACAGAAAAATCTTGTTGATAAACTTGAAAATCTTGTTGAATTTGCAAAGTCTTTAAACTCACCAGAGATAATGAAGGAGATGGAAAGGATAAAGGAATTGCTTGACCAGATTAAAACAGATTTTCTTAAAAAGATGATGGAGAATAAACCAAAAGATGTTTCTGAATTACTTGAGATGAAGATAGAGCAGGAGAAATTATTGAAGATGCTTGAGATAACGAGGAAAGCACTTGAGATGATAAAGAAGATAGCAGATTTAAACAGGGCGATATCTGAAATTGAGGATATAAAAGAGATGGAAGAGATGATCATTGATTCCTTCCCAGAAGGTAATCCATTTGAGAAACAGGATGAACTGATTAAGAAAACTGATAACATTATGAAAGATATGAAAGAGAGTGAGTATGATGAATTAAAAAAAGCGGCGGATATTATGAAAGAGATGAATATTCCTGAAAATATGAGAGCACTTCAAGAAGGGATGAAAAATAAGAACATAAATAAAATGCTTTCTGATAAAATTATGGCAGATTTAAATAATATGATAGATATGTTAAAGAAAAAGAGGGATGAGATGACAGGAGGGGAAGAGTTAAGGGAGAAGATAATATTACTTTCTTCTGATATCTATTTTTTGATAGATAGAATAAAAGATTTTAAGGATATGGGTGATAGAGATATGAAGATAAAATCATTTGCTGGAATAAAAGAAGGGATATTGAATGATTCTGATATTGCGAAATTGCTCTTTGTTCAGAGTTTATCATTTTCACCCCGTGTTTTTGAAAATTTAGACGAAGCAGGAAATTCAATTGAAGAATATATACAGAACCTTTCAAGGAATATTATTTCTGATGTTTCATTGAATAATGCTATATCAAAGATGTCAGATGCAATATTATTGCTTTTTTCATCCCCACCACAATCTGCTGGTGCAATGATGCAACAACTTATGCAACTCCAGCAGATGCAATTATCAATAAATTCACAGATGAGTATGATTCTACCGATGCCATCACCACAGAAGGAAAATGCATTAAGTGAACTTGCTGCAAAACAGAGGGAGATTGCTAATAAGATAGGTGAACTTGGAGATGCATTCAAACCTTTAAAAGAAGAGATGGAAAAGGTAGCAGAGATGATGGAAAATGGATACATAAATGAAGAGGTGATGAAAAGGCAGGAAAAGGTGATAGAACAATTCCTTGAGGCTGAAAAATCAATAAGGAGAAAAGAGGTATCAAAAAAGAGAAAATCAGAGCCAGGAAAGTATTATCCACCTCTGATAGTTGAATTGCCTGAGGATATGGGAGAAAGAAACCTTCTTTTGAAAAAATTACTCCTTAAAAGATTAAAATATGAAAAAATTCCAGAAGAGTATAGAAAGGATGTTGAAGAGTATTTCAGGGAGATTTTGAGATGATTCTACTGATTTTTTTAATAGGTCAGGATAAGGTCATATTTAATGAGAAAGATTTTATAGATAAATACACAAAATATGAGATAACAAGGGATAAAAATGTAGAAAAAGAATTTTTGGATTTATACAAAAATGTGAGACCTTATGGTATAGATACATACATAAAATATTTACTATTAAAAAAAGATGATAAAAAGATTAGAGAAGAGATAGATTATCTTATATCATATCTTCGGGATGGGAATAAAATACCAAAGGTGATTTATTCCTATGCATTAAAAGCATTGATATTGTTAAAAGACGATGAGAATTTTTATAAAAACCTTTCAGCGGTTTTATCATTCCTCCTTAGGGATTATGAGATAACATACAGAGAAAGAGAAGTAAGGCCTATTCTTTTTCGTTTTTTTAATAATTACTCAAACCTTGATTCACTTTCAAAGTATGAGAATATAACAAATTTATTAGGGAAAGAATGGATTGAAAAAGTTAATAACTATAAGAAGGATAAAGAGAGAAAAGAAAAACTTCTATTCTTTTTGAGGAATATGAAAGAAGATAGTGCATTGAATTTTGTGAAGAATAATTATGAAAAGACACTTGTCTATTTCTATTTCGGTGATTTTGATAAAGGTGAGATAATAATGAAGAATGAGTATAAAGATAGCACTTCACTTTTACCATTCTATATTTTGATAAAATCAGGTGCAAGGAAAGAGGATATAAAAACTATCTCAAGTAAATTTCTTGGATTGGAGGGAGATATTCCGCAAGGGGAACTTTCAAAATTCTTTTATACATTAATCTTTGATACACTTATTCAATTTGAGGATAAGAATCTTGCCCCTTATCTTTTATACTTTAAGATTGAAGAGGGAAAGGAGAAAAAAGAGGCAATATTGAAAAATTATCCTAATACCTCACCAGCATTTATTATCAGAAATACGGGAAAGTGAAGATGCCAAGTATTAAAGCACCTATCATCATAATAATCACAGGGAAAAGAAGAAGTTTATAAACATCAATGAATCTTGCTTTGAAATATTCCTTTGTTAAAACAAGACAGAGATGTGTTGGTGAGAGTAAAACACCTGCAAAACCTGATATGTAAGCAATTCCAACTGTGTTCAATATTGTCTGCTCTGGAAGACCTTTTAAGAAAGGGATAAAAAGAGGAAAAGATACAGCAACATACGCCTGATTTACACCTGTAAGGAATCCTGTCATAAGTGGTAGGAGATAGAAAAGAAGGATAAAGACATATATCTTCGGGACACCAGAGAGTGAGAGACTGAGCTCTTTTAAACCACCTGAACTATTAAGAATGTTTTTAAAAAAGAGGATAAAGAATATAACGATGATAGCCTTATAATTCACTTCTTTCAGAGCAGATTTTATGTTTACTTTTTTTCTTATCAAAAGAAATATGAGTGTTAATGTTGTTGAGATGGCAACAGAAATTACAATATCAATCTTGAACACAGCGAAAAGCAAAACAATGAGAATTATTGGTGAAATGCTGAAAAGCAAAGGGAATATGTATTTTAAATCCCTTTTAGTTCTCTCTTTTGGAATATTAAATTTAATGAGGACATAAAGTCCTGTTGAAATTGCAAGTGGTGTGAATATGAACTGATTCCTTGAAAGTTCTTTTAATGGAATCTTGCATAATGTTGATGTAAGTATTAATCCTGGATAAAGGGGCCAGAAATACTCCCATATATGTCTGAACCAGTAATTTATAAATGTGAGTTTTGCACCATCAAGATTTGTCCCTTTCGCAGTGCTTTTCACAAGTGGAGCACCTAAAAGTGCACCTCCTGGCATAGGAAGAAGACCTATAAGTGCAGATGGAAGGACAAGTTGAAATGTTTTATTTGTTACAATTTTGTTAACACTATTCTTTAATACTTCAAGACTTTCACCTGATTCAAGGAGCGAACTGAGAAATAAAACGAAGAAGATGATAAGTATGATTGATATTGTTGACCAGTCTTTTATTGTGAAGAAAAAAACTTTGAAGAAATCCTGTAGTTTAACACCAAAAAAGAATGCAGTTATAATGGAACATATGAACAATGCTATCCAGAGGTCTATCTTTCTTGAGATTAAAACAATAAGGAAGAGTATTACAAGTGAGAGTTTTACAATAGCCATTTCACCTTCTATATAAAAATTTTGAATAGAATACTATTGATGAAAGCCTTGCCATAATACTTTTATTTTTCAAGCATCTCTGTATATTGAAATATGTTAAATAGAAATTTCTGTGCCATTTTTTCTTCACACATTCTATCTCCCTTTCTGTAAGATATATCATTTCATTTATCTTCTTCAATCCATTCATAATAGGTCTCCCATGACCTGGAAGCACAATCTCAGGATTTAATCCCTTTAGGAATCTTAAAGATTTTATGCCTTCTTCTATATTTGATAATGGAAGGAGCGCGTTTAAAGAGAAAGGTTTCCTTTTCACAATTAAATCACCTGATATGAGTATTCTTTCCTTTTCAAGAAAAAAACTTACACTATCTGGTGAATGCCCTGGTGTAAAATATATTCTTATTCCGTATCTTTCTTCACCATCCTTAAAAGGTATGAAATTATTATTGAATCTCTCTTTCCTGTAAAAGGGTGTTCCAAAGAGAATTAAAAATAATCTTGAAGATAAAATTATGAAGATTTTCCTCATCCCTTTTATATTTTTTGTTATCCTGTCAACCTCCTTAATTTCTCTCAAAATAACTTCTTTATAAGGTTTCTCTGATTTCATTATTTTTATACCTTCTGGATGTATATAAACAGGTATATTTGGGAATTTTTTTAGATAGAAAAAATGGTCTGGATGAATATGTGTTAGCCAGATTTCATCAATCTTTTCTTTTAAAAAGCACTTTCTTCCAGGGTCAATAAGTATATTTTTCTCTTTTCTTAAAAGAATAACAGAAGATAAATATCTTGAACCTTTATATTCTATAAAGCAATTTTCTAATTCAAATCTCTCCAATTTTATTCTAAGTCAAGGGACATACAGGTTATCGTCTTCTGTATTCCCTTTATTCCTCTTATCTCCTTTGTTATAATTTTTTTTATCTTTTTTAAATCATCCGCTTCAATATAACATATAAGGTCATGTAAACCTGTAACTATGTGGACATTTTTAATACCTTCAATCTTCCTCAAAGCCTTCAATACCTCTTCTTCCTTACCAGTATCTACATTAATTAAAAGATATGCACCAACGCTCATCTTACCTCCTTTTTTCTTATTATTATAAAAAGATAATTTATGTCAATAAATTTTTAAAAAGTGTATGACAACGATTTTTATCCTTGACATTTATTTTATTTATCTTATCATAAAAAAATGATAGATGTTCTCGTTATTGATGATGACCCAGGTATAGCGAATTTTATCAAAGGTCTTCTTGAGAAAGAAGGGATAAAGGTTGCAACTGCAGCAAATGGTGAAAATGCATTGAAATTTATTGATAAAGAAGATGTATCTGTAATGTTAATAGATGTGAGGCTCCCTGACATTGATGGTATAACATTGATGAAGAAGGCAAAAGAAAAAATAGATGCTATCTTTATCCTTTTCACCGCCTATGGGACTATTCAGGATGCGGTATCTGCAATAAAAGAGGGTGCTGATGACTATATAGAAAAACCAATAAATCCTACACTATTAACAAAAAAGATAATGAATTATTTGAAATTTTCAAGTATAAAAAAATTATCCTATCCAGATATTGTTAGAGGAAAATCACAGGTTATGCGTATCCTATGGGAGAAGATTGAAAAATTAGCACCACTTGATGTTGATATACTGATAGTAGGTGAGACAGGGACAGGGAAAGAGATTATAGCAAGGGAGATACATAATTTAAGCAAGAGAAGGAATGAAAAATTTGTTCCTGTCCATACTGCTGGTTTGCCTGAGAATCTATTTGAGAGTGAACTTTTTGGATTCAAGAAAGGTGCATTCACAGGTGCAATAAAAGATAAAAAAGGATATGTCCATCTTGCACACAAAGGGACACTCTTCCTTGATGAGATTGGTGATGCCCCTTCTAACTTCCAGGTGAAACTTTTAAGGTTTATTGAGACAAAAAAATTCTTCTCAATAGGTGGGGAAGAAGAGGAAAGCGTTGATACAAGGATAATACTTGCAACAAATAAAGATTTAAATGAAATGTGTAAATTGGGGAAGATGAGGGAAGATCTATATTACAGGATCAGTAAGGTTGTTTTAAATGTTCCGCCTTTAAGGGAGAGAAGGGAAGATATACCACTATTTGTTGATTATTTTATACAGAAATTCAATCTGGATTTTAATAAAAATATAAAAGGTCTGGAAGAAGATTGCATGGATTTGATTATGAATTATTCCTGGCCAGGGAATATCAGGGAACTTGGTTCTGTTATTGAGCAGGCAGTGATATTTGCAGATGATAAAATAAGATCTGAACATATTGTCTTACCTTCTGAAAACAATAAAGATTTCACAAAGATAGACAGGGAGAAACTTGTTTATCTATTGAAGGTATATAATGGCAACATAAATAAAATAGCAATAAATACAGGGATTGAGAGAAAACAGATTTACAGGCTTATTGAAAGATATAAAATAGAGATAGAAGAATTCAGAAAATGAGGTTCATTTATACAATATTTCTTTTTTTCATTTTCATATTCCTCTTAATATATTCTGATATATTTGAAAAATCAGATATGGTGATATACGATTTTTATAATAGGAAATCCCATATAAAAGCAGATACGAACATCGTTCTTTTAAACATAGATGACTATTTTATAAAAGGTAAGGGCTTCTTTGATAAATTTTTTAGAGAACAGGATAAATTTGATGAAGTTGTTGGTCTTGATATACCAATTAACGAAAATTTAGTTAAAGAGATAAAAGTAGGAGAATTAAAGAAAAAATTGGTTATCCCTCTTTTCTTTTTTTTCCCGCAAAATTTAAACGAAGATTCAAATAATATATTTTTAGCACATAATGAACTTAAAACGGAAGCAGATGGGATTGTGAGGGCAATAGCACCTTTCAGGGTTTATGAGAATAAAGGTTTTTTTGCATTCTCTTTAAAACTTTGGACAATAAAGAATCACATTGAGGATAAAGATATCCTTCTTAAAAAGGAAAAGATTATTCTTCCTAAAACCTTTATTTTTGTAGATAAAAAAGGTTTTTCCCACTTTAAATTCACAGACGGAAATTATAAAATCATACCATTTGATTCTCTGGATGAAATAAACATAAAAAATAAATATGTGATTATTGGATATTCTATAAGACCTTTGTCGGGTCAATTTTTTACACCAATTACAAAAGAAGGTGTCTCCCACCCTAAATTCTTAATACACGCACAATTCCTTGATGCAATAATAAATGGATATACAATAAAAATATACAACAGGATATTAACATTTATTATTTATTCACTATTTTTCATTCCATTATTGATGTGGAATAGAACAGAAAGATACTCTATCCTTCTTTCAGTTTTAACCTTTTCATTACATCCTTTATTTTTTTCTAAATTCAACAGGTATTTTTATATCTTCCCAATAATTGTATTTTCTATAATTTTATACTCCTTTGAACTTTTTTACAGAAATAGAAGGATGTTCTTCCTGATATTGAGCCTTGGTAGATTGAGAAAAGAAATTGACATTGACATAGAAGGATTATACAGGCTTGGTTTGATAAATGGATATAGAAAGGATGGTAAGATAACTGGTGAAGAGAAAGGTATAAAAATAAGTTTGAAAAAAATAACACTCTGGACTCACTTTGGAGATTTGAAAGATATTATAGAAGAAAGGGAAAAGGGAAAAAGTATACAGGATATTGAGGATATCATAAAAAATGTTAAATCCCAGATTGAAGAGACTGAGAAGATAAAAGGAATTATTGATAAGATACCTTTCCCATTCCTTTTGATATCACCAAAAATCTCTTTTTATTCAAACGATTCATTTAAGGAATTTATGAATAAGAATTATAATGAGGTGAAAGAGATTGTTCTCAAATTTCTTAAATCAAGGATGATTTCAGAAGAAAGAAATATTGGTGGAAAAATTTATTCTGTTAATGGATTTTATCACTCATCAAGGTTTTATTTCCTTATGTTCTATGATATAGATGAAATAACACATATCTATTCAATAAAGGAACTTTATACATCCTGGTTCAGTCATCAGATAAGAACACCACTCACAACCCTTAAAGGATTTGCTGAAATATTGAAGGAAGAAGGAATAAAATACGCTAATGAGATATACTCCGCATCACAGAGAATAGAAAACCTTGCAACGAGATTCCTGAATTTTGCGAAACTTGAATCCGCAAGTTTTAAGATTATCTGCACAAAGGTGAATTTAAATAAAATTCTTGAAGATATAAAAATTTCATTGTCTGATTATTTAGAACATTATAAGGTGAGTCTTAAGACAAATATTGAGATAGAAGAGATATATTCTGACCCTGTCCTGATAAAAGAGATACTTTTTGGATTGATTGAAAATGGTATAAAATACAATAGGGAGAATGGTAAGGTATTTGTCGGAGCATCAAAAGAAGGTGAAAAATATGTTATAAAGATTGAAGATACAGGAACAGGAATAAATGTTGAAAAGGAAGACCTTTTTAAACCCTTTATAAAATCAAGAAAAAGATACGGCCTTGGACTTCCACTTGTGAAAAAATGTGTTGATACACTGAAAGGGAATATAATAATCTCATCAAGCAACGAAGGGACATCCTTTACATTGTTCATCCCAGCGTGTCATTCTGACACAATAGAATAAAAATTGACACACTTTTGAAAATATAGTTTATTGTAATTCAATAAATTAAAATCAGGAACAAAAATTTTATATAAATATTTAAAGCGGGAGGTTTTTATGTTAATGTTGGTTTTGTTAAGTTTAAATAGTGGTGAAAAAGAACCTTTTATTCATTCGCACTATGGAGTTGAGTGGTTGCCATTAAAACCTTTAAAATTAAGGAGGAGACAATGGAGGAAAAAATAAAGAAAAATGTCCTGATTATTGACGATGACAGAGGTTTATTGGATGTTCTATCCGTCCTCTTATCCTTTCCAGGAGAAGAAGAAATCTCTATTTTATCATTAACAAAGGCAAGTGCTGCTTTATCCTTACTTAAATCTGGAAGAAAGTTTGACATTATATTCGTTGACCTTCACTTAATTGGTGAAGATGGGATGGAATTCATAAAAGAAGCGGAGAAATTCCTTTCTCTTGCAAAATTCTATATTATCACTGGTGATGATAATTTCAAAGAGAATAGGGTAGAAGTCTTGCGGAAACCTTTATCTATATCACAAATGAAAGAATTAATACTCAACCAAACACCCCAGGAAAAGGAGGTTGTATGATGGTGTTTTTGTTATTTGGAACGGTTTTTTATTTAAGAAGTGATGCATCTTCCCCTCCCCGTCCTGATACATTCCAGACCGGGGATTTCCTTTCAGGTGGAAAATGGGAAGGGCTTTCATTAGGTTCAATGGGGAGTTCACTTAAAGTTGACTCCATCCCGCTTAATTCTAATTCAAAGACTGCGTATTATGGTGTTGCAACATTCTGTTCAAGCCCTTATTCTGCACAGTCCTGTCCATCTGACACATGGAGAATATCAATTTCAGGTTATGAAGACAGTCCTGCAAACGATGCATACATAAGATATATGATTTATGTCTGGAATACTGCGAATGATACAATAGGTGATACCATCGTTAATCCTACAAGTTTTCCAACAGAACTTCCAACAACAAAATCCTATAATTCTTATCAATCCCTCGGTAATCCATTTATTTTAAACGATGGTGATAAGATATGCATTGATATTGAGATTGATGCAAGGTCTCCTGGTAATCCAGGAAGATTTGTAAAAATTTTCTATGGTAACAATTCAGATACTTCAAAGGTCTATACACCTATTCAATTACTTTCAGTTAACGCAATTGAGATGCAGGCAATTCAGGAAGGATACTTCGTATTTTTGACCTTTTCAGGGAGTGAAAATTCAACAGGCAAATACTGGAGAATCTTTCGTTCAAAGAATAACAAAGATTGGGAATTCGTTGATTCTATTCAGATAAAAGGGAGAATGATGCATTTATATTTTGACAGGAATATAAAGTTTTCAGGAACTTACTATTATCTACTGAAGAATGAGAATGATGAGAAAATAGGATGGTCTAAGTGTGTTTTTGTGATGGATGAGAATGAGGAATTATTAAGATTAGAGAGTAATACTGTTAAGAATGAAATTTCTTTTATCGTAACATCCTATGATGAGAATATAGTTTCTTTTAAGATAATGAACATTGCAGGGAGTGTTGTAAAGGAAAAAGAGATAAATGTAAGACAGGGAATAAGGAAATATAATATTGATTTGGATAATATTGAAAGAGGTATCTACTTCATCAAATGTTCAATAAATGGGAAGGTGCAAATAAGGAAATTTTTAAAGATTTAGTAAGGGATGCAGGGATTAAATTAGAGATTAGGGATTGATTAGAAAAAGAGAGCAGGGAGGAGAGAGATTACAATCTCCTATCAAATTGGTTAAGATTTTTTACAGAACTGCTCCCTCCTCTCTCCTTCCTATTTTCGCTTCACCGAATGACAAAAAAGGAATGTCATTGCGAGGCAACGAAGTTGCCGTGGCAATCGCATTTTGAATACAATCCAAAAAGTCATCACGAGCCTGCCTCTGGCAGGCGTGGTGATCGCATATTGACTACAACAGAAAAGCCGTCATTGCGAGCACCTGAAAGGTGCGTGGCAATCGCATTTTGAATACAATCCAAAAAGTCATCACGAGCCTGCCTCTGGCAAGCGTGGTGATCGCATATTGACCACTTTGCTACGGTGTTAATGTTTTTTTTCAAAAACCAAGACTATGCGGGTTAATATGCGATTCCTCACTATGTTCGGAATGACACCTTTAGTATCACAATGCGGGTGAATATGTGATTCTTCGTCCTTTACCTGCTCTGAATGACACAAAAGAGTCGTCATTGCGAGGCAACGAAGTTGCCGTGGCAATCTCATCATTTGCTATTCGCAGATGTTTAAAATGCGACCCCTCGTCGCTTCGCTCCTTGGGGCAACAACTTCGTTCTCGGTTTAAAGTTTATGACTGACCCCACACCTTTATATCTTTTCACCTCATAATTACTATCTTCTTACATATCCCTTCCTTCTCACCATCAAGCATTAAAAAGTATATCCCATCCTTTATACGAGATAAATCAATATGGAAATTATATTCATCTTTTTTCATATAACCTTGAAAAACATTCATCACTTTCTCACCAAGAATATTATAAAGTTTCAAACTCACCTTCTGCCCTTCTGGAATAGAAAAGTGAATATCAAGCATAGAATTCACAATATTCATATTAACATCCAATTTGAAATGTCTCTCTTTATCCTCACCAATTCCTGATGGATAACCATAAATATGTTCAATACGCCAATGCTCATAATTAGTATCTTCCACATCCACTGACATATGAAAAATTCCATTTTTATCTATGCGAATTGTGCGTGTATACATATGTGCAAATGGTGGTTCTAATGCAGGTAAAACTTCCTTGTGCCATCCATCTTTCTCCCTATATGCAATATATGCTCTTATCTGTTCCCCATCCCACTGCTTGTAAAAGACATAAGGTTTACCTGTTGAATCAAATTCCAATGCACTATTCTCTGATGTACCACCACAAATATCAACTATCTCCTTATGCCATTCGTTCCCATCATACCAGGCATATTTAAGGCAATCACAATTATAATGATAGTAAAAGATGGAAGGGAGATCGTTTTTTGGATTTATCCTTATGGATGTAGGGGACCAACTCGGCGTATAATAGGTATCAACTACTGCTATCTCCCATATCTCCCCATTTTTTCTTGCGCATTTAATGTAACAAGTGTTGAAAGTATCCAGAGCCTCATAACTTATATATGGAAAACCTTTTGAATCCAAATCCATTGAACTATTATACGCTGGACTGGCATCATTAATTATTACTTCACTATTACTCCAGAAATACCCATTATATATTCTATAACAACCAGTAGCCCAACTAGTAATACAATCACCGGCAGAATCACATGTTAAATGCACAAATCCATAATTGTCAGATGCAAATGAAAAATTAACAGGGTACATACCTTGGGAACGGTGATGAGAGTTAATAGTATCATATTTCCATCCTGAACTATCTTTATGTGCAACTATTACATACCATGTGCTTTCTGCCTCATTATATTTCTTGAAAAGTGTCCATATACGATTATATTTATCAATCTCAAGATCTACCCAATTAAAATCAATATAAGAGGCTCCAATCGCAATCGTTTCTTCCTTCCATATTCCATTTATTTTTGAAAGCAGACGAATATAAGAATTATCTTCATAAAGAATATAAGGATTTCCCGATGTATCAAGTGCAAGTGGCAAAGCAATAGTTCCAGCACCATTAAGAACTGGTGTTGCATATTCAACATTCCATAATGAAAACAAAATTATAAAAGGCATAAAAACCTCCTTAAAGTGGGATACCTGAACCATCCAATCTTATTGGTGGCTGTGCAGGATAAATATTGTATGTCCCTTCAACAGGTATTAGTGATAATGAAAGAATTTCAATATCCTTAACCCTTGTTCCATTTGGATGGATAAAATTTAAAGATTTAACTGGTAATTCTGGTGCACCTGTATCTGTCGTTGATAACATATCTATCCTTCTTATCCTATCATAACCATTCTCAATTGTAAAATTAAATTGAGAAAGGTTAAAGGATAGATTATAAAGTCCTGTTTTTAACACACCCAATAACATTATTAAAATCATTTTTTCCTCCTTTTTAAAAGTTTAAAACTTTCAACAAAAATTCTATTTTTTGCTCCCTCCTACACCAGTAGGAAAGGAGCATAAAAAATAAATTTAAACCTCCTTATATATATATACGGCTTAAAACCATAAAATTTATTATTACCATATTTATAACATAACATTTTTTTAATTTTTGTCAAGAGGGAAAATAAAATTTTTTTTGAGTTGAGGAAACAAAGTTCGGCATGGCAACTTTGGTGTAATAGTAGACGAACGAAGTGCGTGTAGCAATCCTATATTGACCACAACAAAAAAGTCGTCATTGCGAGGCAACGAAGTTGCCGTGGCAATCTCATTATTGACTACTTTAGAATGGTGTTAATGTTTTTCAAAAACCAAGACTATGCGGGTGAATATGCGATTCCTCACTATGTTCGGAATGACACCTTCGGTATCACAATGCGGGTAAATATGTGATTTTTCGTCCTTTACTTGCTCTGAATGACACAAAAGAGTCGTCATTGCGAGGCAACGAAGTTGCCGTGGCAATCTCATCATTTGCTATTCGCAGATGTT
>Ga0123519_10006495_pt1 | contig 18358 bp, 5 predicted proteins | sample YelNatPaOPRAMG02_FD_87396 | JGI IMG/M metagenome (GOLD analysis project Ga0123519, IMG submission 87396) | Hot spring microbial communities from Yellowstone National Park - Yellowstone National Park OP-RAMG-02 (version 2) | ecosystem: Environmental > Aquatic > Thermal springs > Hot (42-90C) ... | reverse complement strand
CTGCCCGGGTCGGTCACCACCGATTGCGGCTGGGTCAGGATGATCGGCGGGCGCTGCACGGTCAGCTGGGCGTTGTCGCTCAACACCGAGCCACGACTGTTGCTGACGCGCACGGCGTAGAAGCCTTCGTGTGCCGGTTGCACGTTGGTCAGGCTCAGAGTCGCGCTGGTTGCCCCCGGCACATCCGCGCCGTTGAATTGCCACTGATAGCTCAGCGGCCCTGGGCCTACGGCGCTGACGCTGAAAACGACGTTGTCGCCCAGGCGCACCGTTTGGCTTTGGGGCTGTTGGACAATGACCGGGTTGGGGTTGGTCATGCCCTGGTGGAAAACAATCGTGCCAAATTCGGTCGAATCGAATCCATCGACGGCAATTTGATAGATCACACCGGCGATTGCATTGAATGTGACGGCACTTTGGAGTGTGCCGCTGCCGGGTGCATCGTCGTTGCTGGCTACCTCGACCAGATTGGCCAGGGTCGGCGGCCCAGGTGGCGCGTTGGTATAAACCGCAAGCACCGTGTCGAAATCAGACCCGAACGTATCCATCGTGCACGGCCCGCTCGCCGGCGCTGTCCAGCTAATCCAGGCTGAATGCGTCCCGGATCGGCTAGCATGGTAGGGTTCGCCTGGTTCGCGCGTGTAAGTGATATTGGTGCCGCGCACCAAGTTGGTAAACCCACTCAGCCAACCGCGCTGGCTAAAGGCATCGGCAAAATAGGGACCAACCGAGTTCACCTGCACAGTTACCGGCGCGGACAGCCCGACGGCACCCCGGTCATCGATGGCCCTTGCGCTGAACACATACTGTCCAGTGCTCAGCCCACTGACCTGGGTGGTGTATGGGCTGGTGACATCGATGCCGATGAGCGTGTTGCCTCGGTAAAACTCCACCCGCGCAACCACGCCATCGTAATCCAAGGCTGTGGCCACCAGCTCGAAACTGGCTGGCGCCACAAACACGGCGCCATTGGGCGGGCTGACCAGCGTGACCACCGGGGGCGCGTTGTTGGTGATGAAGACCGGAGCCGAGACACCCGTGGCACCCAGCTCATCGGTGGCTGTGGCCACCAACGCATGCACGCCCGACACTGCGTTGGTCCAGAAACCTTCGTAGGGCGGGGCGGTATCTGTGGCCAACCAATTTGTGCCGGCGTAAAAGTCCACTCGAACGACCTGCCCATCTGGGTCAGTGGCTTGCGCAGCTAGTGGGATGGTGGCGCCGGCGTTGAACTGGCTGCCGGAAGTTGGGCTAGTTAGGGTGACAATGGGCGCCCGATTATCATCGTCGTGCAGCACCACGACGGCAGTGCTAGGACTGCCCAACTGGTAATCGGCTGAAGGCAACAGCGTCAACACGACGATCTCGTCGCCTTCGCGCAAAGTGTCATCGATTGGCCTGACCCACACCGGCAGTGTGTCTTGGCCTTCCAACAGCCCCAGTGGCGGCAGGATAAACTCATAGTCCGCTCCGGCGATGGCCGTGCCACCAATGGCAAAGTCAATCCACAAAAAGTCCGGTGCGCCTGTGCGCTGGATGATAAACAAGCCGGGCTTGTTGGGTTCGTTCGCATGCGGATCCGCAGCCCGAACCGTCAGGACCGGTGGTACCGTCACGTCTAACACTGCATCTGGGCTATTGGTTTGGCCGACGCGGTTGCTCACGCGAACGCTGTATCGGCCTGCGTGGCTTAGCTGGACATTGGTCAGGGTAAGGCTCGAATTGGTTGCGCCGGGCAAGTTGGTGCCGTTAAACCGCCATTGGTAGCTCAGGGGTGGCGTGCCCCCAGCCACCACACTGAACGTGACGTTGCCCCCCACAAACACTCGAGCTGATTGCGGCGGCACCAAGATCATGGGTGGTTCGTTGATGGTGAGTTGGGCCCAAACACTGGTGGCGCTGCCATAGGCGTTGGTCACTATAACCCGATACCGGCCCGCGTCGGCCTGGCTGACGCCGGTCAACGTCAGCACCGGCCGGCTTTCGGCAGATAACCACACCCCGTCCCGTTGCCAGCGGTAGGTCAACGGCGGTGTGCCCACTGCCAACACATCGAACAAGGCTGTGCCGCCGGCCGCCGCATACGTGTCGCTCGGTTGCCGCACAATAGCCGGTGGCTCGATGATGGTCAGCGTGGCTGAGGCACTCAAAGCCGCTCCACCCTGATTCCACACCCGCACACTGTAGCGGCCCGCTAAACCTCGATGCACGTTGGTCAACTGCAGCCCGGGCGAGTTGGCCCCGGGCAAATCCGCCCCGTTAAATCGCCATTGATATTGCAGCGGCTCGGTGCCAGTCGCCGTGACGCTGAAAGTGACCGTGCTGCCAGGCAGCGCCATTTGGCTTGCCGGATGGACGGTGATGACGGGCGGCGGCACCACGGCCGGGCCATTGGGCCGGCCTGGAGTTGGATTGGCGGCAACCCAGGAGACAGGGTCATTGCCATACAGCGAAGCTGAAAGCCGCTGCAAACTTTGGCCTGCGCCATCAGCGTTGGTGGGCCAAGGCGGTTGATCGGCATATCGCACTTTATCGGCCACGATATACGGCACATAGCCCGCATCGGGGTCGCCCGGTGGCAGTGGATGATCCGGCTTGTAGAGCTCGACGTTATCGTTGTTGTTGGCCAGCCGACCCCTGTAGGGGCCCAAAATCGGCACTCCATCCGGCACATTGTAATAGGCGCGAAACGCAGCCAAGGTAGCGACGTTGGTGACGGGATCGAACCCGACGATCAGCAAAAAGCCACCCGGCGGTAACACGGTGCCTTGCGGAAAATCAAAGTCCACTGCGTCACGCAACCGCCAAGTGTTGGTCGAATAAGCCGGTTCCGGGTCATACAACGGCACCGGATCAGCCGTGGCATTGAGCAGCTCGATGTATTCGCCTGCTTCGTCGTCCTCCACCCCGGGCAGGTTGGGCGGGTGATACATGATCTCGTTGATCACCACCGGGCCCACCTTCGGATACGCATTGGGCGCACCCCGACCGGTTCTGAACACGGTCACTTGATTGGTCGGGTCATCCGGTTCCACGCTGGTGCCAAGAGTGACGCGGCTTAAGGTGGTGAAATCCACGCCGATGCTGGTCTCGTGTCGGCCCAGCGATACACCATTTTCGGCTGCCCCGAAGGTTGCGCCCACTCGATAACCCAGCAAATTACCCTCTGCATCCGCAGCAAACAGATACGCTTGATCGCCCCGAGCTCCGTTCAAGGCGAACCCAGGCGGGATGCCCGTGAAGAACGGATTGAACTGGTATTCGTAGAAGACCAGGAATCCACCTGGCTCGATGATGCTGCCGGGCGGCAGACGGAACTTGTAGGGGTTATTGGCGCTGTCGGACAAGAACCAGCCGCTCAGGTCCATCGGTTCCGCAGTCAGGTTATGCAGTTCGATAGCATCTTCGTAGGGCAATCGACTGCGACTGAGCACTTCGTTGATCACCAGCCCTTCAATAGACCGTAAGTTGCTGGCCCCCGGTGTGGCAGTGCCAGGAAACCGGACGATGTTGGTCGAACCATCCGGGAACCGGCCTTCAGACACCCCGTTTTCTTGCGGGCCAAAGACCACCGCGTCAATCACCTGCCCGCCAGCCCCGCACAAGGCGATGGCCTCGCCGCCGGCAGCTAAGCGGAAGTTGACGTGATTGGCCCCAAGAGCCGGAGCGTTATCTGCGTGGAACAACGCAAACCCGTTGGGAGCCGGCCCGATGAACGACAGCGGTGGGATGGGCGACTTGGTGCGGCTAGCAAGGTCATCGGTCAAAAACAGCCCGCTCAACGCCACCGGCGCAGCTTGGGGATTAAACAGCTCGAACCAGTCCTCGCCTCGATCCGGGTTAGCCATCCACTCGTTGATCCGGAGTGCCTCGGCTGCACCCAAGTCTGCGGCCAGGTTGGGCACGCCCGGCGTGGGCCGGGTCAATACCCGGGCGCCCGAACCGTTCGGGATGCGCCCGATCGAGAAATCAGTCGCCTGCAATCCAAAGCTCACAGCGTCCAGCAACGCGCCACCCGCCGCCGGTGCATCGAACAGATAAACGCGGTCCCCTTCCTGAGCCTTCAAGCCGAACCCGGTGTTGAGCACTGGGCCGGCATTGGTGCTGGCCGGGCTATCCGGATCAAACCGCACCACCAAATGGCCACCGGGCGGCAGCTCGACTCCGGGCGGGAACACCCACCGACGCGGCTGCGTGGCGTCGTCGGTCAAACTCATACCCGACAGCACCGTCACGCCGTTGGACGGATTGTACAACTCCACCCAGTCGGTCACTGTGCCATCGGCGTGGGGGAACGAGCGGTTGCTGGCCAGCACTTCGTTCAAGACCACTCGGGGCGGGGCGACATTGGTGATGGTCTTGATGGCGGTCAGAGCCAGGCCAAACACGGCGTCTGAACTGGTGGCATCGGCCTGGTGCACCTCGACAGCCAATACGTTCTCGCCCAGGCGCAACTCAGCCCCTGAAATTACACGCACCTCGGCCTGGCCTTCATTGGGTTGGTTGGCCGCAAAGGTGTTGTAGCTGATCGGCCCAGCCGGCAACCGAATCCGGTCCACCTCCACCCCGTTGAGGTAAAACACAGCCCCGTCGTCCAGGTAATTGGTGAAGTAAAGCGTGAAGCCGGGCTCAAGATTGGTCCACTGGAACCGGGTCCGATAATAGGCGGTGATGGGCCCGCCGTTGCGCGGAGCTGGCACTAGGGTATTGAACGGGTAGGGATAAACCGCTGGGGTCGTCTCAAACCCAAACAGACCATAGCCTTGCGGCCAGCTCGAGTCGTCGTAGCCAGGCTGCCGCCACGCAGTGCCCAGGTCAGTGCCGGAAGCTTCATACCGCCACAGCCAGTTGGTGACACCGAAGATGGGCACCTGGATGGTGGTCACCTGCACGATCGGGCCAGGCCCGGGATTGGGCGCACCGGGTGTGGGGCTGGTCAACCGCACGATCGTCGGTGCGCCGTCGGGCTGTCGGCCCTCGGAAATGTCAATCGTCTGTGGCCCATACAGAATTTGGTCGATGATCGTCAGGTCCGGTGCCAACAACGCCAAAGCACCTCGGTCAGCCGACAGTTTGAAGTTCACGTGATTCGATCCTGCCGCTGGGTCCAGGTCAGCCCAAAAGACGGCAAACCCGTTGGCGTCAATGAAACTTAACGGGGCAATTTGGTGTCGGGTGGGCCAGCCGATCGGGTTGTCGGTCAGATACAGTTGACCCAGCGCAACCGGTAAAGTGTCCCGGTTGTACAGCTCGATGAAGTCCACTCCTAACGGCGCACGGCCTGCCGCCAGCCACTCATTGAGCCGTAGCTCGAATGGGTCTCCCACGGGCGCTGGCTGGTTTGGCCCACCAAACGTCGGGATGGTCAAACCCCAACTCCCATCCCGCAGCCGGCCAATCGAGCGGTCCGGCAGTTGTAAGCCGAACTGCACTGAGTCAATCAACCGTCCAGTAGTGTCAAACAGGCACAAGCCGTCACCTTCGAAATTAAGGCCGAAGCGAGTGAACAACCCGGGCGGATCACCACTAGCCGGGTCATCGGCCACCAACACCAAGTAACTGTCCGGGGCCAACGAGGTGCCGGGCGGAAACACAAACTTGAACGGGTTAGCGGGCTCATCGGTCAGCCCCATCCCAGCCAGATTCACAGTCTGGCTGCCGGCGTTGTAGAGCTCGATCAGGTCCGGATGCCGGTTGCCGATGCGCACTGCGGTGTTGTTGCGCGCCAACACTTCGTTGAGCACCAATCGGGTCAGACCGCTGTCCACTGTCCACGGCTTCGAGACCGTGGGCCGTTGAGCCTCTTGCCACACCCCAGCCGAGTTCTTGCCCAAGACCGACACCACGTAGGTGCCGTTGGTCAGGCCAGTGAGCGTGATGGGCTGCGAGACCGGCGTCTCGGCACTGTACGGGCCGTCATTGAGTTTCCAGCGATAATGCGTGATGCCCGGCCCGGCGACCGTCAACGTGGCCGTGGTGCGGGCCGTGGGCGAGGGCGGTTCACCAGCAATCGAGGCGCCCGCAGGCACCAAGCCGCCCATGTCCAGCCCGTTGGGCCCGGTGCCGATGGCGGGCGATCCTGGCCGAAGCCGGAAATCGTTGGTGATGCTCTGCCAAGTGACGGGGCTGGTCCCTGGGTTCACCAAACGCGGGTCCGCCACCAAGTTGCCCGGGCCGGGGAAATTGGTTGGCAAAATGCAGCGCTGGACCGTGACCTGCATCACGCCGCTGGTGTAGTTCTCCAACAGCACCGGCGTATCCCAAATGATGTTGCCGTCCAGAAACGCACCCAAACCCGGGGTCACGCCCGGCCGCTGCGGTTCGTTAAAATTCACCGCCGCCACCGTCATCCGCACGATGGTGTTGTTTTCCAGCGTGTAGAAGTTGCCTTCCTTGGCCAGCACCGCATGGTCACAGTCGTAAAACAGGTTCCGCACAATGGTCAGCCGCGAGGTATTGGTCCCGTCCCGCCCGCCGGAGATGGCGCTGGCGGTGTCGCCACCCGGAGTTTGTTGATGCGCGCCCAAGAAGATGTTGCCCTCGATGTGCGCATCCGCGCCGTCCAAGTCCAAGATGTCTTCGCTGGCCCCGGTGAAAATGTTGTCCAACACTTGCAGAATCGGCCCGGGCCGTTGGCCACCGGTAAAGTCGATGATGTCGTTCAGGCCGGTGGTGACGCCGAACCGGTTGCCTTGGATGATGGCAAACCCGCCAGGCCGGATACCGGTGCCGTGGATCAGTTCAGCACCGTCCACCGACGCGAACGCGCAGTAACGAATGGCAAAAGCCGCGTTGTTCAGCTCAAGGTGCGTCTGCGTGGTGCCACTGAAGGTGCAGTATTCCACCAGCACAATCGAGTCGTCCACCCGCAGTCCAGGCCCGGCCGATCCAGCATACTCGATGTCCACATACGCCAGGCGGTTGGTTCCCGAAGCACGGTCGAACCGTAACCCAGCCCAACTGTTGGTCTGGGCACTACCGGGCGGGGCGGTGAACCGCACCCGAGCTGACTCAGTGCCGTTGACCAGCAGCCTGCCTCGGATGGTCAAACTCGAACCCGGCTCGAAATAGACCGTTGTGCCAGGCCCGATGTTGAGCGTGGCCCCGGCTGCCACCGTCACATTGCCCGTGAGCCGGTAAGGCCCGCCGGCTGCAGTCCAAGCGGTGTCCACGCTGATCGAGCCGCTGACCAGTGTGCCCGGCCCGGTGTCATACCACACGTCCACCCACGTGCGGTCAATCTCTTGGCCGGCTGCGTTGAAGGCTTGCACCAGCACACGGTTGGCACCCGGATTCAGCGTGGCTTGCCCGCGCCATATCCCTTGCCAAGCCACCCATTCAGCCGGTGCACCGTTAACGCGCACCGACCGGGTATCGATCACGTTTGCCCGCCCCCCTAACAGGGCGATGGGGCCAGAGGCCAAGAAAGCCGAGCCCGACGTCGGTAGTTGCAGGTTGGGCAAGGCCAGCGCTGGCTCCAGGCCCGAGCCTTCGGCCCGATCCTCCTCAGTGGCCATAGCCTCAAGCCCAGCCGCCGTACTTCCGCCCAAGCCGCCCGGACTCGGTGCGCCAGCCAATACACCTTCCAGTTGGAAATCGAAACTGATATCGCTGCTGTCCACGGCTTGCTGATGGATCTCGACAGCCACAACGTTCTTGCCGCTGACCAGCAGGTTGGCTGGGATGGTGGCCGTATCGATCGTATTTTCGCCGTTACCGGTGGCCAAGGTGCGGTAGCCAATCGCCCCGGCCGGCATCGACGGGCTCCGATAAACCTCGGTGCCGTTTAAATACACCACCCCGCCGTCATCGCGCAGCAGCCACAGGTTCAATGCCGAATAGCGCGCCGGGTTGTTCACCGTAAACGCGTGCCGGAAATAGGTAGTGATGTATTTGTTGTTGGCGTTGGGACCGTAGCTGACCACGGTCGCCTCGTCACCATCCCCGTAGCCCAGTTGCGCTGGTCCACTGGACCAGGCGCTGTCGTCGAAGTTAATCGCCGTCCAGTTCGTGCCTTGGTCCGACCCATCATCCAAGTATCTCCACACCGCGCCTCGGGGGATGAGCACATCCACCGGTGGACTGGTCACCGTGATGCTGATGGGGCTGGAGGTGACCGACAGGCCCAACACGTCCACCGCCACCGCACGCAACGTGTAGGCACCCGGGGCTACGTTGTTCCAAGTGTAGCGATATGGACTGGCGGCGTCCGAAGCCAACAACGTGGTGCCCTGATAAAAGTTCACCTGAGCGATCCCCAGGCTGTCGGTCGCCTCGGCTTCAAGCCGGACCGTAGCCGGCGCACCATACGCACTGCCATCGGGTGGGCTGATCAACCGCACGGTCGGCAGTGTCTTGGCGCTGAGCGTTAGGGGAATCTGGGACAGGACGTAATTGCGGCGGTTGGCCGCAAACGTCTTCATCCGGCTAATAATATCCGCCGGTACCCAGCCGCCCAGCAACTGGTCCAAGGTCCGATTCAAGTTCTCCGGCGCAAAGACCGTGTCACAGAGCCGTTTCAGCTCCTTGTAGTAAAGCGGCACAAACTCCGGATGCCGCATGAACCGGTTCAACACGTATGTATTGGCTGCCGCGTTCACATCCGGGCACATGCGGAAGATGCTGTCGGTCCACACCCCAGGCCGCGTGTCGCCCTCGTTGAGGATGGTATCCCAATCGTGCGCCAGCAATAGACAACGTGGATCATTGCGCCCGATAAAGAACGAGTAGTCATCGCCCCGACCGGTAGCAAAGCTAGTCTCGCGGCTCAGCAACAGGCTAAACACGGCAAAATACCGCATCCATTCCTCGACATCCGCCACCTGGCGCACTGCCTCAGCGTATTGCGCATCGGGCGTGGTGCTGAGCACCCGGGTCAGGTTGATCAGGTCACTCCAATCGTTGGCCGCCACATTGTTTTGCTTGAAGTAACCGGCGTCCAGATACCGGGTCCAATCGGTGCCCAGATAATCCATGGTAGCACTGTGCCCGCCGGTGGACCCCCGATACACGTTGCCCTCGCGGTCGTTGGGGAAATGCCTGGCCACATACTCATCGTCGGTGGACTCCAGGTGAATGTAGAAGCCGTAGTTGCGCGTATATCGTTCGTCCGCGCGATTGACGTTGTTGACCAGCACCCGCACGATCCGCGCCGCCTCGGTGTTCAAACCCGACAGACTCGATAAGGCGTAGCCCACCAGTTGGGCGTAGGTGAAGTTAATATTCAGATTGCAAGTCTCCACCCCCTTCCACGGCCGATCCGGCGGCACACGCACTTGGTAGTTGGCCGGCTGGCTGTAGCGGCTGCCCGCGCCCCGGTCGCGCACCCCGGTCAAATACCGCAGTTCGGTCTGCCCGTCCGGATCGATCGTGATGAAGGTGGCGTTCATGCGCGCGTTGCTCAACGGCGCCACGTTCGGGTAAGTGGCCAGCTCAGCCCGCTCCACCTCGCGCATGATGATCCGGTAAAGCGGCTGCGGCCCGGTCCAATCCCGGTCATCTACCTGCAACAATGCGTTAGCTTGTTGGATGGGCTGGCGGTTCTCGTCCAAGGCCGGCGCTGGCCAGGTGCGGCGGTTGCCCTGGGCATCCGCCGCTTCGATGTAGAACTCGATGACCGTGTTGTTGGACTGCGGCGGTAACACAGCCGCCCAGACGTTGTCTCCGGCAGCCCCATCGTTGTGTTCGCCATCATCCGCCATGGGTAACGCGGCAAATGGCGGCGCCACCACGCCATCCACCCACCACCACAACGTCACAGTCAAGCCGCTGCGTTGCTCGTCCAAGATGCGGGCGGAGACGGTGATGGGGTCAATGGATTTGGGCACCAACGGCGCGTGTTGCGCATCCAAAATCAACGGGGCGATGTTGGCGGCCATCACCGAGTTGGGCCGCCCGGGTGTGCCGCCGATCAGATTGGGGTTCGCCTGCCAATTCTGCCCGTAGGCGTTGGGCATCCAGGGATTAATCAACTCCAACGACGCCCCCAACCCGTCAGCTCGCGAGCCCCACGCCCAACCGGTGCGCCCGTGGTCAGTCATCTGCCGACAAATGATTACCCCACTAGCCGGTTGGGCCACCGGCCCGGGCAAATCGTATCGAAACCCACTATTGCGCGCGCCGCTGATGGCAAACCTGCCGTTGTATTCGGGCGGATCGGCCCCGGAAATGATCACAATATCGTTGTTGCCCCAATTGCCCGGCACGGTGGCATAAGCGCGGGTGCCGCTGTTGGTCAGCACCAGCACCCGGTCTTCGCCTGAGCCGCGGAGCCGCACGCCCCAATCCCCACCATCGGCATACCGCACCTCATTTTCAATGTCGCCATTGGCATTGCGCAGCTCGATCTGCTCACCCCCATTGGCCAACTGGCCTGTCCAGCCCCCCACCACATTAGTCACCTCGGGATAACGCGCCCGGAAGGTGGCCGCATCGGCTGCCACCACCAAGTAGCCCCCAGGCGCCAGCCAGGTGTCGGTGCTGAAGGTAAAGTCGATGCCCCGGGTAAACCGCCAGCCCCGCAGGTTCACCGTGTTGCTGCCGCGATTGAACAGCTCCACCCACTCCTCCCGCACGTCTTCAGGCAACGACCATGGCGGGTGGTACATGATTTCGTTGATCACCACATCGCCCGCCTGAACCAGCCACGCCATCGCCAGCGCCATGGCCTGGCCCAGGCCATAAACTCGTAACACACTCATAAGCTCAAGCGCATCAGGTCTGCTGGCCAAGCTTGCCCGTCCACCCGCCCCATTCAAGCCTGTTATGCGCAAATCAACGTCGGGCCAAAGTTGAGTCATCTGGCTGTGAGACGAGCTGTGGCCTGCCTGACAAAGCCCGCAGCCCAAACAACGCCTGGTTTTTCGGCAAGACTTTCGGCCCAAAAAATGCCCTTCTGGTCGGAGTATTCTTCGGCATCGGCTGCAGAACCGCAATCGGGACGACCCCCTACAGGTGGCCCAGCATAGCTCGTAGCCCGCTTCGGGGCGCAGGCGCGGGGAGAATGCTCGGCAGCAGCGCACCGGTGCTACAGCGTTTTGTTACCGGAGCCACGGCCAAAGGGAGCCGGTCAGGCCAAGGTTAGCCCGCAGCGAATGTGTCAATGCCTTTCTGCAGGCCATGAATGGCTTCGTGAATCAAGCCGCTTAATTTTGGCGACTGATGGTTGGCACCGAGCCCGGTGCACATCTCGGCCAGAAGCCGCAGCCCCTGTAGGCCAGTCTCGAACACCAGTGCCGAACGCACCAACTCGCGGGGAACCCCTGGCGGCAGGGTTAATTGCCCTGTGAGGGCGTCTTCTACCCAACCTGGTAACCGAAGCCCTTGGATGACCCGCTGGGCGTGAACCTTGCCCCAATAGATTTGCGCCAAAAGCCGCGCTGGCCGAAGGAATCGGGTCAAGCGCTTCAAGAACCGACGATGCATGTCTGCCCGCTCGTGAAAATACCCGCGAGGCGGGTTCTGTCCACCGTGGTCGACCCGATACCGTTGGACCAGTTTGGCGAAATCACCCATTGCCCTCTCCACCTCTTCACGGTCGGTCAACCGTCCCTGAGCGGCACAAAAATCAAAAAAGTCGCGGAGTGCTTCGCTACTACTACGGTACCGAGCAAACGCGTCCGCCGGAGGTGGCAAATCTATCCGAAGGCGAGCTTGAAAGAACTTTTGGAGGAACACGTATTGCAACTGGCGCGCGTCCGGGTCGCTCAATGTCTTGCGCGAACCGGGACTATGCTCAGTCGCCTCGCGAATCTTCTGGTAGAGGTCCCTCAGGCGCTGCGCCCAGACGTCCGCTTCGTCGTGGGCCAGGGATGGCATCGCCCGGAGCAATCGCCAGTAATGTTGCACAGGAGTCCTGACTAGGCTCGGTGGGCGGCCTGCCACGGGCGTCCCTGCCAGCCGCAGCTCCACGTGGCACCGGCGCAGCACCTGTGTGTTCCAACGGCCTTGGCGCAGAAGCACCAACAGCAGCCGCAGCGCCACAAACCACCCTGTGGCTACACGCAAGCGGTAGGCGAGCCGGTCAGGCCAAGAAATGTCACCGCCCAAGGAATGCTCCTCCGGTGTTGCGCGCCAAGCCCAACAGGAATTCCGATTTCCAATCGGTGAAGTAGTCTGCTAGGGCAACCACATTAATGGGGATGTCTGGATGCTTTCGAGCCAGAGCCAACGCCTCCGCGATCTGGGCCTTGGCAATCCTCTTTCGTTCGGCAGCGCTCAACTCCGATTCCCTGGCGGCCATGAGCCCGCGTTTCGGATCGGTGGCCCTCCGCAAGTCTAGAGGTTCCCCGTCAGTGAAAAGGATGATAGTATCCACCCCAGGATAGCTATAGGCCAGTTGCAAAGCTTCGACTGTGGCCGTATTGCCATCCGGCGGCCGCGCCCGAACCTGGCGGATCAAATCTTTACGCGCGGTGCGTGCGATCTCATTCGTTCCACCCACGGCCAGGAAGTGGCCCCCCGGAGGGAAAGCCTCACGCTGGCTGCTGAAGGTGATGAGCGCGCAGCTTTCAATCGGTAAGTACTCCAGCCAGGCTTCAATCACCCGTAGCGAGTCCCCCCACCGCCGCCCGTCGGCCATGCTCGATGATCGATCCAACAGAATCACCACGTTGCTCATCGCCCCGCGCAGGCCGAGTAGCTCTTTACGCACGTTTCCTTCGCTCGGCCGTTCGGCAAGCCGGGCGCGGACCGCGGCGAGTTCGTTTGCAGCTTCCCATAGCTCGCGGCGTGCCTCAGCCAGTTCTTTCTTCTGTACTTCCAATCTGTCGGTCACCTGCTGGAGTTGCGCCTGCAAACGGGCGTTGAGGTCCGTAGCGGACGCGAGTTTGCTCTGGGCCTCCGCCAATCGGTTCTTCAGCTTCGAGGCCTCTTCCTCCACATGCGAGAGGCGACTGGTTAGAGAAAGCATTTCCGTCTGGGCTTGAGTCATCTGGGATACCAGCTCAGCTATCCTCCGCTCGGCCTGTGCCTGCCGGCGGGCCGCCTCCGCCAGCTCGGACGTGGCCTGCGCCAGCCGGTTCGACAGCTCTTGGGAACTAGCTCTCTGGGCAGCCAGTCCCCTGTGTCCCGCGGCGAGCTGCTGCTGCAGCTTGCTCGTTGAGTGGTCCGAAGTCTCGCTGAGTAGGTAGCCACAGAACAACGCCATGGCACTCACGGCCACCCAGGCCAGTTCATTGAACGACAACAGGGTCGGCAGGTTCAACGATGTGGTCGCCCGGTCACTTTTCATCGTCACTTGGCAGCGCAGGCTGCCCTTCCGTCAGCAGTTTGCGCGTGGTGTCAATGAAGTCCTTCACCACAGCCCCCACCTCATCGAGCTTGGTGGTCGTGCTCGTCAAGATGCCCTCGGCTCGAGCCAGAGCTTGGGTTAACTCGGCAACACGGGCAGAGAATTCCTGGACCGTACCGAGCTGTTGCTTGAGGTCCTTCATGGCGGGTGCCAACTCCTTCACGGTCTCGCCGAGTTTTCCCCAGTCCTCCGTAAGGCTTTTCAGCTTGTGAAGTTGGTTGGCGACCTCCGCCACCAGATTGTCGGTGGACCGGATCAGCTCGTCCGCATTGGTGGCCACATCGCTGGTGGCTTTGTTGGCGGCATTCAGTTGGTCGTTGAAAGTCTGAAGACTATGGGCAAGCACGCGGAGGCTGTCGTTGATGCCGCCGATATCTCGGTAGGTACCGCTGAGCACTTCCATCGTGGGCGCCACTTTGTTGGCCAGTTCCACAAGCCGGGCCACGGCGTCGGCCAGAGGCGGCAGCTTTGCCAGCCTGTCTTGGAGCATCTGCACCGCGTTCGCCAACTCGGACTGCAGCGGCGCCAGCGCGGTATTGACTGCGGCGGTTGTTTGCTGCAACTGGCTGACGGCCCCGCCAAGCCGGTCCACGGCCTCTGTCGTGCTCTGGACGGCCTGGCCCAGTTGCGGGGCCTGCGCCAGTTGCTCCCCTAGGCCCGCCCAGCTTGCCACCAGGGCGTCGGCCAGTTCCTTGAACTGCCGCAGGGCCTGGTTCAGGCCGGTCAGAGCGGCTTGCACGCCGCCCCAGTTTCGCATCGCCTCGTCGGCGTCCAGCCGGAAGCCCTTCAGGCCAGCTTGCAGCGGCGCGAGTTCGGTGTTGATCGCGGCGCTCGTTTGCTGCAATTGGGCGACCGCTGAGGCTAGCTGGTTCAGTGCGGCTGTCGCGGTCTGGGCGGCCCGGCCCAGTTCTGGTGCCTGCCTGATTCCCTCCCCGAGGCCCGCCCAGCTCGTGTTCAGACCATCGGCCAGTTCCTTGAACTGGGAGAGCGCCCCATTCAGCCGGTTCAATCCGGCCAGCACGTTCGTCCAGGTCTGTTTCACCTCGTGGGCATCGCTCTTGAAGGCGGCGAGACTCTCAGCCGCGGCCCGGAGGTTTGCCGACATGGCCGCGAGCTGTTGTGTTAAATCGGCAGATTCAAAGGCCTGTAGGAAGATCTTGGCCCGCTCGACTTCCGTCCTCCGCAATACCTGCTCGATTAGCTCTGCCAACCGCCGGGCTTGCTGCTCGGCCTCGCCACGCTGCAGGTCATGGCTTTGCCCGTGCCACCGCAGAAGGTTCATGCCGATCAGGCCGACCAGTGTTGAGACCAGCGCCAGTGCTCCGCGCTGAAGAATGGTCGGCACCTTGGACGCCGAGAGTAGGGAATGATCCTGACCGATTTGCAACGCAATCGCTCCCAGGCCGGCGATGGTGGCCACATATCCAAGCAGGTAGACGGTTTCGCCCAATTGAAAACCAAGCTGCGGATTGCCGTGAGCCGCCCAACCCGCATATAAGCCGAAGACCAACACCGCCAGCGCTGCCAACAGGTGTGCGGTCTCAGCATAGATGAATGGCTTGGGGATACCCGTCGCCAACCACGCGCAGGCCAGGACACCCACGAAGCTGACACCGATGATGACCCGCGTCCTCGGTGAGGGTCCGGCAGCGGTGGTAGTCTCGCTGCGCCCAGGCACGCCGGTTGCCGGGGCAGTGGCGGAGCCGTCAGAGTCCATGGTATGCACCCGCTGGCGTCCGGATCATGACTGGGGCGGGAAGACCGTCCTGATGATTTCTTCGTACCGCTTGGTCAGTGCCTCGCGTTCTTCGCGGGTCTGCGCCTGTTGCTTGCGCTGATCCATGCGCTGAACCAGTTGGTCCCTCCCCAACCGGGCCAGCCCCTCGGCCAGCAACCGGATTAAGCTATCCAGCCCGTTCTGCTGAATGAACTCCCGAACATTAGTGTCGTCCTTCAAATACACATCTCGGCTGATTCCATCCGGCGTGCGGTACGATACGTAAGGCTGGCCTTGCAACGCCGGGAACAGTTCAGGAGCCAGATCCAGGGTATCACAAATCCATTGCTGGGCCATGCCGATCTGAGCCCGAAGGTCAAACTTGCGCCGACCCAGCTTGTGCGTGTAGCGGGTGGGCTCCGGGTTGTTCGGTTTGCTCTCCTCGGCGTCAAGACGCTCTGCAGCGGCTGGCGCGATCGCCAGGTCCGAAAGCGCCAACCCGGGGGTTTCCTGATAGAAGAACACGAAATGGCCGAGAGGCGAGTCTTTCGTCCCGAATTTCACCCCTTGAAGGTGTTCGTTGGCCCATTCGGCTAGCTGGCGAGCGGTCTCCGCTTGACTGGCGAACAGAAAGTTGGGTGATTGAGGCGTGGGCATTGGCCGCCACTGTGGGCTAGGCTCGAAATAAGGTGCTGAAAAATGAACAAGGTTCTGCAGCTGCGCTTTCACCACATGAAGCGCTTCGGACCGGATTTGGAAGCGCGTTGCTTGTTCCTGGGCCTGGGCTTCATAGGCTCGCTCGATCTGCGCCATCAGATCCTCTTGCCGTCGGCCCAACAGTTCAAGGGGATCATACTCGCCAGCGGTTCCAGAACGCAGAAACGCTGCCCGCAATTGGTCCGAGTCCCCGGACTGGGAAAGCGAATGCAAGATTGCCGCCACCCCGTGTTCCACATCGTCTGCTAGGGAGTCAGAGGCACCTTGGGAAACCACGACAACGTTGCTGGCGCGGGGGCAGTTGATCAGCTCCTGCCGTTCGCGGACGCAGGTGTTCCGCAGGATTTCCAGTTTGGTCTGGGCAGCGCCCCGTTCCCGCTGCAGGTTAGCTAGGTCGGTGAGCACCGCGGCGAGAGCTTGTTTCAGGAAGTGATCCCGCAGCCGCTCCAGATGTTGGAGCGCACGTTCTCGAAAGCGATTCCAAACCTGCGCCTTGAATTCTTCTATCGCCGCCCGGCGAAGCCCCAGCACTCGAGTTGCTAAATCCTCGTACACGTCCCGGGCACTTGCGAGGTCCTCCTGTTGTGAAAACGGCGGGAGATCTGGCGGGATGCGCGTTTCCTGGTCCTTCGCCCAGGCCTCTAGTGTCGTGAGGTAGTGCTGCGTCTGGGCAAAAGTGTGCTGCCTGAGGTAGGCGACCACCATGTTCCGAAGTTTCTTTCGAGCTCTGCCACCAGCAACGTCATGGCAGTTTCTACGTCCCGGTAGTACTCTCCGCCCGGCGCAAACCGCTGGCTCAGCGTGGTATCGCCGCCGGGAAAGTCCTGAATGATGGCTTCAAGGCCGTCCCGGCTGGCCGCCTTAAACTCTGGCCAGCGTTTATTGAACAACTCGGTGACAAGGTTGGGCAAATGCTTCGGACAGTGCGCGTCGTGGACGGTCCCCAGCAAGCTACCGCGGGCCCAGTTCAAAACAGCTTCCCAATCAGACCGAACCGCTTCTTCGACCTTCTGCGGCTGGAACCTGGTGTCCCCGAGCCATTCGTTGGCCATCATTTCCCCGAGACGCCGACAGATGGCCTTGGTGATCCGATACCGGGGGTACCAGATGGCCGACAGACCGAAGGAACTGAAGGCACGGATATGCCCGGCCTGATTGACCTGGAAAAAAACCAGAGCCAGCGGAGGGCAGATTGACTCGGTTGGCCGCTTTGGTAGCTGCCATGCCGGCGACCACCTCCGTGAAGAGGTTCATGGCGCACATCTGCGGTAGGCTTTCCTCGTCGTCCTCAGTGAACCCAGCTCTGCCCATGTGCTGCTTGCTCACAAGATAGACGGTGGTGAATGGCGGCTCCCGGGTCATGAACCGTGGCTGGTTTGGAAAGCGCAACTCGTAAACCGTCTCATCCTTGGTGTAGAAGTCCAGCTCCAACAAGGCCGCCCAGCAACTGGCTACGTGCGGCAAGCCCTCCTCCCGCTGCACGTAGAAGGTATCCGGGATAGTAAAAAGACCAATGATTTCAGAGGCGCCCACGTCCCGAAGGTTGCTTCGACTCCGGACCTGCAGCAAACTCCGAAAGAAAAACGCCACGTCCAGGAAGATGCCGCTACAGGTTCCACCGCACAATGTGCCGGTCAGATACACCCGCGGCACTGGATCAACCAGCGGCCCAGTCGGAAGGGCCATCTGCGGGTGCCTTCGGGCGAAATAATCCTGTCGAAGAAACCGGCCCGCCTCCTCCCTTGCTTGTGGTGTGCGCACATCTTGAACCGCTCCCGTGATGGCATCTCGAACACTGGCCCAGTTCTCCCACAGACACAAGCGCCCGGCTTGGCGACGATGGCCAGCCCCTGTTTCGTAGCCGCGGCTGCTGAATCTGAGGGTCCGCTCATCCAGCCATTCGAGCAGCTCGGGCGTCTTCTTAACCGCTTCAAGGTCCGGTATTGTAATCGGAATCAAGTTGATTCGTTCCCCCTCAGCCGGGGGATGCGGTAAAAAGCTGTCATTGGGCTCGTTATTTCGGTCCGTCTCGAGGACCACGTAGCGGAAACACGGGAGCCCTGCGACACCGAACTCCTCGTAGAACAGGCGTCGCAGCGCTTCCAGGATTCGCAAGCCGGTTGTTCCGATCCCCACGAAGATAGACGGGTTGATATTGACCCGTGGAACCTCTGGCTGAGTGGCTGTAGGTTGAGACATAAGCGGCTTTCAAGTTTTCCGGTTTCGTAAGGGGGTCGTGCAAAATCGTTTAGGAACGGCTGCCCGCGAAAAGTTTGCCTGTTGCGATCAGGTCGATCACACCCAAGGCTATATAAAACGGCGGGAAGACATAAAAGCTCTTGAAGAACCCAAATCGCTGGAACCAGAAAACCGTCAGGCCAACCACGACGACCAAGTGTACCACAAACGCCCAGGCCCATGCCTGCCGACAGCGCGCTACGATGGTTCCCTGCCGGATGGCCGTGGCCAACACCCACGCCAGCAACCAGCAGGCCACGTAGCCGGCCACTAGCAGCACAAACAGCCCCGCCAGGGAAGGGGCCTCACCCGGACTGATGTTGACGTGCAGGGCAATGGTGATTGGGTCCGGCTTGTCATTAAGCAACAAGCCCGCCCCGTCGCTGCGCACCGTT
>Ga0123519_10006493_pt1 | contig 18363 bp, 16 predicted proteins | sample YelNatPaOPRAMG02_FD_87396 | JGI IMG/M metagenome (GOLD analysis project Ga0123519, IMG submission 87396) | Hot spring microbial communities from Yellowstone National Park - Yellowstone National Park OP-RAMG-02 (version 2) | ecosystem: Environmental > Aquatic > Thermal springs > Hot (42-90C) ... | reverse complement strand
TAGGCGATGACCGGCCGCCCTGCAGCCTGGGCCTCCACGGGCGCGATGCCGAAGTCCTCCACCCCGGGGAAGACCAGCGCCGCGCACCGCTGGAAGAGGGGCACCACGGCCTGGTCATCCACCTCCCCCAGGAATTCCACGTTGGGGCCGGCCAGGGCTTCCAGGCGCTTGCGGTCGCGGCCGTCGCCAGCGATCTTGAGCGGCAGGCCCAGTTCGGTGAAGGCCTGCACGGCCAAGTCAATCCGCTTGTAGGGCACGAGGCGCGAGACGATGAGGAAGTACCCGTCGTGCCCTGTGCCGGGGCGGATGCGGTCGGTGTCCACCGGGGGGTAGATGATGGTGCTCTCCCGGCGGTAGAACTTGGCGATGCGCGCCTGCACCTCTCGGGAGATGGCGACGAAGCGGTCCACCCGGTCAGCGGCCAGGCGGTCCCACATCCGGAGGTAGGTGAGCACCGGGGCCAAGAAGGCCGAGGCGACCGTCCCCAGATGCTCCCGCTCGGCGTAGCGGCGGTAGTCCCAAAGGTACCGCGTGGGCGAGAGGCAGTAGCAGATGTGCAACGTCTCCGGGGGGGTGAGCACTCCGTGGCAGAAGCCGCTCTTGTTGGAGATGACCACGTCAAACCCGGAGAGGTCAAAGGACTCAAAGGCCAAGGGGTAGAGGGGGAGGAAGGGCTGGTGGTGGCGGTAGATGCCCGGCAGGCGGTCCAGGAAGGAGGTCACGATGCGCCACTTGCGGTAAGCGGCGGGCATCCCTTCGGCCCAGTAGATGGACGTGAAGACCGGCGCCTCGGGGAACACCTCCTTCAGCGCCTCCAGGACCCGTTCCGCGCCCCCTTTCTGGTTGAGCCAGTCGTGCACGATGGCCACGTTCATGGCCGGAAGTATAGCAGAAAGAGGGGGATTGGACAAAGTGTCGGCGAAGCAGGCCACCACATCGTGATCGGGCGGATATCCTAGCGCTGTGAGGGCGCAGAGGACCTCTCCGCCCCTGCCGCGGCACGAACCGCTTTCTCACCGCATCTCTACAGGGGCAGCAGCACGCCCTCCAGGCCCAGCATGTGGGCCTTCAGGTCTATGCCGCCCCCGTACCCCACCAGGCTGCCATCCGAGCCGACCACCCGGTGGCAGGGCACCACCACTGGGCAGGGGTTGCGGGCCATGGCCTGGCCCACAGCCCGGGCCGCCCGCGGTTTTCCCGCCCGGCGGGCCAGTTCGGCATAAGTCACCACTCGCCCGCGCGGCACGGTCCGCAGTTCCTCCCACACGCGGCGGTAGAAGGGCGTCCCCAGGGAAGGGTCCAGGGGGTCGTCAAAGGCCACTGCCTGGCCCTGGAAATAGGCGATGAGGCGCGCCCGGAGGTCCCGCAAGGCAGAGGGCAGGGCCTCTTCGGGCGTGGGCGGGCCGAACTCGGCCTGCAGTTCCTCGGCTACCTGGGCCTCCGCGGCCTGGGGCAGCACCACCCGCACCAGCCCCGCTGGCGAGGCGGCGATGCCCATCCACCCCCTGGCCGTCTGAAAGGTGGTCCAGGCCACCTCTGAGAGCGTCCTCCTCCGCTGGACCTTGCCCGCGGGCCTCTTCATGGGGGAGCCCCCTTTCTAGCGGGAAAAGAGCCGCACGATCCAATCTCCCAGGCGAGGGCGGTGGACCTCCACAGCCTGCTGGGGGCACAGTTCGTGGCAGCAGAAGCAGTGGATGCACTTGCCCAGGTCCACCTGGGCCCGGCCGTTGGAGATGGCGATGGCCTTTGCCGGGCAGTTGTCGGCGCAGAGGCCGCAGCCGATGCAGGCTTCCGTCATCTCGGGGCGGGCCGCCGTGAAGCGGCCGGCCTGGCCCAGGACCCAGAGGGCCACCGGGCTGTTGGTGAGCCACACCACCGAAGGCCGGAACTTCTGCACCTGGAGGTCCGCAAGGGGTGTGCCGGCCCAGCGGAGGGCCTCCACCCGGCCCTCCGTCAGCCCCCGGCGGATGGCCGCAGCCGTGGTCGTGACCCGGTGCGGGGGGTGTCCCACCAGCGCCGCCATGGCCACATCGCAGGCCAGGCCGTCGGTGCTGGCCAGGAGCGCGCCCACGGGCCGGGGGTCGCCAGCGGACGGACCGTCCCCCTCCATGGCCACGACCGCATCCAGGATGTGCAGCGCGGGCCTGGCCCGGAGGTAGAGGTCCAGGAGCATCTCGGAGAACTGGTCTGGGCGAGGCCAGCGCATGTGGAGGTAGGTCTTGTGGGGACTGGGGATCAGGCCGAAGCAGTTCTTGACGGCCCCGGTCAGGCCTACCAGGTTGTGGGTCTTCAGTTTGGGCAGGTTGATGAGGACCTCGGCCTCGGCCGCGGCGCGCCAGACCGGGACCCGCCGCAGCCAGCGGCCCTCGGGAAAGGTCCATTCCACCGTGCTCATGTCGTAGTTGAGGGGGAGGCCCAGGGATTGGGCCACCTGGGCCATGCCGCTCGTGGTGTAGACCTTCTCCAGGCGGGCGCGGGTGTTGACGGCGCCCGGGGCATCGCCGATGAGGGGTTCTCCTCCAGCCTGGAGCACGGCTTCAGACACGGCCTGCACCAGGGCCGGGTGCGTGGTCACGGCATCCTCGGGGGGGCGGGCCGAGAGGAGGTTGGGCTTGATGAGGACCCGCTGCCCCGGCCGGACGAAGCGCTCCATCCCGCCCAGGGGTTCCAGGACCGCGCGCAGGGCCTCCCGCACCCGGTCCAGGTCGTAGTCCGGGCAGGCGACGGCGGAGACGAGGGAGACTTTCCCGCCTCCAGGTGAGGGAGAAGGAGGCGCCGCGTGGCTCTGGAAGCCCTTCATCCCTCAGACCTCCTGGCTTCTCCGCTCCCCGCAGGGGGTGTCCGGGACGAGGCCCGCCTCTTGCTCCTCCTGGCACAGGACCTGGAGGTACTTCTGCAGGAGGTGGATGATGGTTTCTCGTTCCTCCGGGGCGAAATGGGCGAGGATCCTGCGCATCCGTTCCCGGCGCTGCTCATGCGCCCGGCTCAGGAGGGCTTCCCCCGCGGGGGTCAGGCCGACCAGCACCGACCGGCGGTCGGTTTCCGACCGCCGGCGCTCCACCAGGCCCAGGCGCACCAGGCGGTCCACGATGCCGGTCATGGTCGCCGAGCACTGGTCCACCATCTCCGCCAGCGCGCCCATGGGGCAGTGGCTCCCGGAGGCGTGCAACACGTTCAGAGTGACGAACTGGGGCATGGTGAGCCCCAGTTCGGCCAGGTCGTGGGCGAAGTGCCGCCTCTCGTACCACGCCAGTTCCATGAACAGCCGCTGGATCTCGTCCAACTCGGCGGAAGGGTCGGGGTTCATCCGGGCTCCTCTCGTCGTGCCAGGGCCGGCGGGGCAGCCTTTAGCCGATTGAGAATTTTGCAATACGAAGTATACCAGAGGGGGCACGCCTTGTCAAGCACCAGGGCTTTCTCTTCACAGGTCAGCCTTTCCCGTGTGCAGAGGGAAGGGTGGGGGGCGACCTACCCCCACCCCTTCCCTCGCAGGGGCTGGTGCTCCCCCTCTATGCGGCATGAGCCAGGGCGAGCAGAGCCCGCCACACTTTGTACAGGGTCAGGTAGTCCTCGTGGGTGTAGGCGATGCGTCGGCCGCCCTCCCTGTGGACGCCGGGGACGAGTTCCGCCATGTCCGCATGGGCGCTGGAGGTGAAGTCCACCGTCAGGGTGATGGGGGGAGCGATGCGGAAGGGCGCGGCCGGGGTGCGGAGCGCTTCTTCCGCCGCAGCGCGGATGCGCTCGCGGGCCACAGAGGGTGGCAGGCACTTGGCGGCGACGCGGCCGTAACTCTCCTTCACCGCCACGCCCTGCAGGCCCGGGCCCAGGAGCGCCTGGCCTTCCTCCACCACCTGCTTGTCGCCCGTGAGGAGCACCACCGGCACGCCGAAGTAGCCAGCCAGGGCGGCGTTCAGGCCCGTCTCGCCCATGGGCCGCCCGTTGAGGCAGACCTGGTAGACGATGCCCGCGTAGGTGTGGTCCAGCGTGCTGTGGAGGGTGCCAGCCTGGGCGTGGTAGCCCACGAAGAAGGCGGCGTCAACCCCCTCGTCAATCCCCTGCATCATGCTCAGGGGTTTGGGCCAGCCGCTGATGAGGCGCGCCGCGGGGTGCAGGTCCTCAAGAAGGATGTTGCGCATGGACCCGTGGGCATCGTTCACCAGGATGTCGGTGGCGCCGGCTGCCAGGGCCCCCTCAATGGCCGCGTTGACCTCACCGGTCATCAGCCGGCGGGCCCGTTCGTACTCCTGCCCTTCGGGCCCGGTCTGCTGGCCTGCCACGATGCCGGAGATGCCCTCCATGTCGGCGGAGATGAAGACCCTCATGCGTTGCCTCCTTTCGGGGTTTTGGGGATGCCAGTGCGCTCTTCTTCCAGGCGGGCCAGGGCTTCCCGTGCCAGCGCGCCCACGGTGCGCCGGTGCAGGGCCCCCTGGGCGAAAAAGGCGACCTCCGCCGGGTCCTCTGCAAGCGCTGCGAGGCGCGGCCGTGCCTCGGCCAGGCCCAGGCACCCCGCGCACCAGCAGGCGTGGCCACGCGTCGCGGGGTCAGGGTGGTCCAGGCAGGCCAGGACCCACGGCGCGGCCCCCTGGACCGAGGCCGCGTCCCGCAAGGCGACCTGGCCCACGGCCCAGAGGGTCCCGGGGCGGAAGGCCTCTTCCTCCAACTCAAACAGGGAGAGGACGAGGGGCACGAAGTCCCGGAAGAGGTCCAACCGGGCAGCGACGATGGCCCCCAGGGCCTGGGGCGACTTCCAGCCGATGCCCCCGGACTCGTCGTTGAGGGACCACAAGAGCCGCCGCAGGATGCCGCGCACGAACTCCGGGTCCTCCTCGGCCACGGCTGCAGCCGCCACCCCCAGCCCTTCCACGGCGCGCCAGGCCACCGTCTCGTCGGGGCTGTAGGTGAGGCCGAGGAGCAGGCTCAGGGTCCGGCGGTGCACCCGGGCCAGCCTCTCCAGCCCCTCCATATCCCCGGCCTCCAGCAGCCGTCGCACAGTGGCTCTATCCATCCACCTTCCCCCTTCCTGGGGGATTGTAGCGGAAGGGAGGCTCCCCGTCAACCGCGCTGCCGCGCCCCGTAGGGGCAGGCCTCGTGCCTGCCCTGGGGGCTGTCAACGGATTTCGGGAACGGATTGAACAGACCTTGCCCGTAGGGGCAGGCCTCGTGCCCGCCCTGGGGGCCTCAGGGGGCCCGCGGTAGCGCGAATTGGCCTCCGGTGGTATAATAAGGTGGGACGGAAAGGTCCTCATCCCCTGGATGCATCGCTCGGGGGATCGGGGTTGTCCATTTCCACCCAGAAAGGCTGGAGCAGAGGCCGCTCTGGCGATCTGTGACGAGGGGGCTTGGGATGTCCGGTCACTCCAAATGGTCAACCATCAAGCGGAAGAAAGCGGCGGAAGACGCCAAGAGGGGCAAACTCTTCACCAAACTGGGCCGGGAAATTGAGATCGCGGCCCGCGAGGGGCCCGACCCAGAGGCCAACTTCCGGCTGCGCCTGGCGGTGGAGAAGGCCCGGGCCGCCAACATGCCCAAAGAGAACATAGAGCGGGCCATCCGGCGCGGCGCGGGCCTGGAGAAGGGCGTCGCCCTGGAGGAGATCGTCTTTGAGGGGTACGGACCCCACGGCGTGGCCATGCTGGTGGAGACCCTCACCGACAACCGCAACCGCACTGTGGCAGAGGTGCGCCGCGCCTTCACCCGCGCCGGCGGCAGCCTGGGGGAGTCCGGGTGCGTGGCCTGGCAGTTTGAGACCAAGGGCTACCTCACCATCGTCCTGAACGACCAGGACCCGGACAAAATCCTGGAACTGGCCATTGAGGCCGGCGCGGACGACGTGGAGATCAGCGACAACCTGGTGGAGATCTACACCCTGCCCGAAGACTTCCAGTGGGTGCGGGACTTCATGGCCGCCCGCGGCATTGAGTTTGAGACCGCGGAACTGGCCAAGGTCCCCAAGACGCTGATCACCCTCGGCCCCAAAGAGACGCTCCAGAACATGCACTTGATGGAGGCCCTGGAAGAACTGGACGACGTGCAGCGCGTCTACAGCAACCTGAACCTGACGGACGAGGTCCTGGCCCAGGTGGAGGTGGAGGCCTGAGGGCAGGCGTGGGCGATCCAGCGCGGTGGGGCACCCCGGTGAGGGGCGTGCCATGAGGGTCCTGGGCGTGGACCCGGGGACGGCCCGGGTGGGCTACGGAGTGGTGGAGGGGGAGGGACCCTCCCTGCGGGCCGTGACCTACGGCCTGGTGACCACGTCCACGGGCACCAGCCTTCCCGAGCGCCTGCAGGAGATCTACCAGGCCCTCCGCGACCTGATGGCGGAGATCGCGCCCGAGGCGCTGGCAGCCGAGGAACTCTTCTTCAGCCGCAACGCCCGAACGGCCCTTGCCGTGGGGCAGGCCCGTGGGGTGGTGCTCTTGGCGGCGGCCCATGCCGGAGTGCCCGTCTTTGAGTACACCCCCCTTCAGGTGAAACAGGCTGTGGCGGGGTACGGGAAAGCCCCCAAGGAGCAGGTGCAGGAGATGGTGCGCGTGCTCCTGGGCCTGCCCGAAACGCCCAAACCGGACGATGTGGCCGATGCCCTGGCCGTGGCCATCTGCCACCTGCATTCAGCCAGGATGGTTGCCCTGCTGGCCCAGAGGTGAGAGTTCCGCCGCGGGCAAGCGGCTTGAGGCTGTGACCACAGTGCTGCCAGGGCAGCGCAGCCCTGCGTTCGGTGGCAGGCTGGCATGGTGGATGCAAGGAGACCTGGCCATGCCCTCCAAGCCCTCACGGATCCTGATCGCGGAGGATGAGGCCCCGCTCCGCAACCTCATCGCCTCCCTCCTCACAGCCGAAGGCTTCCAGGTCCTGGAGGCCCAGGATGGCCAGGAGGCGCTGGACATCCTGCAGCGCGAGCGAGTAGATCTGGCCATCCTGGACGTGATGATGCCCCACCGCGACGGCTTTGAGGTCACGCGCTGGATCCGGGAGCGGTCCAACATCCCCATCATCATCCTCACCGCGCTGGGGAACACCGATAACATCGTGCACGGCTTCGCCCTGGGGGCGGACGATTACATCACCAAGCCCTTCACCTACAAGGAACTCCGGGCTCGGCTGGAGGCCATCCTACGGCGCATGCGGTGGGCAGAGGAGCCACTTCGCGAGCCCATCGTGGTCCAAGGCGACTTCGTGCTGGACCCCGCCGCGCACCAGGCCACCGTGAGGGGAAAGGTCGTCCGCCTCACCCCCATTGAGACGGAACTGCTCCGCTACCTGATGTCGCACCCGGGCCAGACCATCTCCAAAGGCGACCTGTTCCGCGAGGTGTGGGGGTACGATTTCGTGGGCAGCGGAAACCTCGTGGAGGTGAGCATCCGCCGCCTCCGGGAGAAGGTTGAGGCAGACCCCTCCTGCCCTCGCTACATCCAGACCGTGCGGGGCGCGGGGTACAAGTTCGTGCCCACGGCCCGGTCGCCGGTCCAGGAGAAGGGCGGCTGAGGGGGATCGGCGAGGGAGCGATGCTGGCCTATCTGAGGGGCATCCTGGCGGAAAAGCGAGCCGGGTGGGTGGTGGTGGAGGTCGGGGGCCTGGGGTTCCGGGTCTCCGTGCCTGCCTCCTCGCTTTCCCTCCTGGGCGAGCCCGGCTCCCCGGTGGAACTCCACACCCACCTCCACGTGCGGGAGAACGAACTGTCCCTCTACGGCTTCCTCACGGAGGGAGAACTGGCCCTGTTTGAGGCCCTCCTGGGCGTCTCCGGCGTCGGGCCGAAAGTGGCGCTGGCCCTCCTCTCCCACCTCTCCGTGGAGGAACTCTCCCGCGCCATCGCCCACGAGCAGGTGGAAGTCCTCTCCGGAGTGCCCGGCGTGGGGGCCAAGACGGCCCACAAGGTCATCCTGGAACTGCGGGACAAGGTAGCCCGCGCCGCCGGGGTGCCGGCGATCTCCCCAGAACTGGCCCGCGCCGACGCCGAGGCCCTGGCAGCCCTCGTCAGCCTAGGCTACAGCGTGGTGGAGGCCCAGCGGGCCCTCCAGACCGTCCCCCCAGACGTCTTGGACGTGGCCGAGCGCCTCCGCCTGGCCCTGCAATCTCTGGCCACCTGAGCAAACGCCGATTGCCCTCTCCCCTGGCCTGTGCTATACTCCCCCCATCCCGAGCTCGGGGAAGAGGAGCCACACATCCCCCACCATGAGACCTGGAACGTTCCTGCGCCTTCTGCGCACGCGTGCGGACGCCCTCTCGGCAGCCGGGGCGCTCCTGGGCCTGGCCTTGGCCGTGCTGCTGGGCGTCCCCGCGCCCCATGCCCCGGTGCCAGCAGACCGTCCTCCCCTGCCTCTGCAGACCGCCTTGTCCCTGGAACCGCAGCCTCCCTCGGAAGGGACGAGGCCGGAGGTCCTCGTCCTGGTCCTGCCCGGTGTGGGCCGGGACCAGGCCGAGCACGCTCTGGCCGAGGGCACGTTCCACCACCTGGCCCGCCTGGCCGCCTTGGGCGCCTACATATCGCCCTTGCGCTTGCCTGAGCCCACGGCGCAGGGCTGGGCCGAGTGGGCCCTGAGCACTGGGGCGGCCGGGCCCCCGCCCCCGGACTGGGCGGACTTCCAGGCCGCCTCCGGCCCCGCGGCCTGCGTCGCCTGGGCGCGGGCGGGCGCCTCCTCTTCCCCCCTGTGGCAGAAGGCCGAAGCGGCCGGGCGGCCGGTGGGGCTCGTCCTGTGGCCGGCGGCCCCGCCTTCCGCCTGCGGCCGGGTGGCCTCGGCCCGGGTGGAAGGATGGGTGCAAGACCTCCCCGCCAGCCGGGAGGAGGTCCGGCTGACGCCGGCCCAGGGCTGGCAGGGCCTCCCTTTCTCCTACAGCGAGCCGCTCCAGGGGACGGTCAACCTCTCCGCAGGGGGTATGGCGAGGGAACTCCACCTCGTCGCGCTGGACCGCCGCAACGACGGCGTGACCCTCTACGACCACCTCCTCCTGGACGGCGACCGGGACGCAAGCGCAGGGGCCGTCCTCTTCCGCACTGACGAGTGGGCCGAGGGGTGGGTGTTCCCGGACCAGGGCAGTGCGGCCGCCTTCCGGGTCCTCGGGATGCAGCAAGGCGCGGACGTCCGCATCTCCCTCTACCGGAGCCCGGCGTACCATCTGGAGGTCCAGCCGGAGAGCCTCCGGGAGCGTCTGGCGTCGGGTGTCGGGCCGCTCCCTCCGCCGCCGGACCTGGAAGCCTGGCGGGAAGGCTGGCTCTCGGGCGGCCAGGTGCTGGAGATGGCCCTGCGCCACGGGAGCGGGCTGCGCCGCATCGTGGCGGCCCTCTACGGCCAGGGGGACCTCGTGGCGCTGTGGGTCCGGTGGACGCCCCTTCAGGAGGCCCAGCAGATCGCAGGGGGGTTGGGTCCGGAGGCCCCTGCGGCGGTCAGGCAGGTCCTGCGCCAGGTAGATGGGGAGATCGGCAAACTCCTCCAGGGGGTGGACCTCTCCGCAACGGCGGTGGTGGTGGCCTTCGTGCCCAGCGAAGGCTCCCCGCAGGAAGGGGCGTTGGTCGCTGCAGGCCGTGGCGTGCGCCAAGGCGTGGTGGATGGCCCCTGGTCGGCTGCAGAGGCCGCCGGCTTCGTGGGCGCGCTCATGGGCCTGGAGGTGCCGCCTGGAACGGCCAGGTACGGGCGCGCCCTCGGGCCGTAGGCACGGGCCCTCAGAGGCGCCGGCCCAGCGGGCCGAGGCGAGGAGAACCGGGCGGAGACGGAGGTGTCGCGGCAGGGACGGGGGCGATCTGCCTCGCCAGTTCCAGAAGGGCCTCCGCCGCTGGGGAGGACGGCGCGAACTGGAGGAGAGGGATGCCCCGGTTGATGGCCTGGACCACGGCTGACTTCTCGTAGGGGATGGTTGCCTGCACCGACTTGTGCAGGGCCGACTCAATGTGCTTCTGGCCCAGCCCCCCTTGGGGGAAGGTCCAGTTCACCACCAGCAGGGTGCGGCTGGCGGGGTACCCCAGGGAGTCAAAGACCTCCAGGGTCACCGAGGCGAGTTTCAGCGAGGCCAGTTCCGGGGCAAGGACCAGGAGGATGCTGTCCGAAAGGTCCAGGGCGGCAAGGGTGACCTCGTTCAGGGTGGATGCGGTGTCCACGACGACGTAGGCGTAATGTTCCACCAGCATGGACAGGATGGTGCTCACTGCCCGGGGGTTGACCAGTTCGGCCAGGGCTGGGGAGGGCGGTGCAGCCAGGAGGTGGATGCCGGACTCGTGGCGGGCCATCGCCCGCTGGACGATCTCAATATCTAACCCGCCGGCCTCCTGCTGGGCCAGGTCAGCCCAGGAGAGGCGAGGGCGGAGGTCCAACATCAGGGCGGCGTGGCCGGACTCCAGCGCCAGGTCGGCCAGGGCCACAGGGCGGTCCTGGGCCTTCGCCAGGGCGTAGGCCAGGTTGACGGCAACCGTGCTCACGCCCACACCCCCCCTCAGGCTGAAGGCGGAGATAACCTTGCCGCGGGGCTTCTGTTCGCCGGCGGCTGCAGCACGGCTGCGGGCGAGGAGGACCTTGACCCTCAGTTCCAGTTCCACAGGGTCAAAGGGCTTGACCAGGTAGTCGTCGGCGCCCGCCTCAAAGCCGGCCACCTTCTCGGCGATGCCGCCGCGGGCCGTGAGGAGGATGACGGGGACGTTGGCCAGGCGGGGCTGTTTGCGCATGCGGCGGCACAGTTCGTAGCCGTCTATCCCGGGCATGACGACATCGGAGATGACCAGGTCGGGGACCTCCCGCTGGAGCCAGGCGAGGGCCTCCTCACCGCTGCTGGCGGTCACGACGGCGTAGCCGGCGCTCTCCAGGCGGTCCCGGATCATCTTCTGGGCCAGACGGCTGTCGTCCACGACCAGGATGCGGGCAGTATTCACCTCGCGCCCCCGAACGCGTGCTTCCCTCTCACCCGGCCGTTTGCGCTCCCTGGGCCGTATCTCTATAATGCATTATACCATCTTATAATCCCGATGGCAAGCCCACCGGTGGTTCCAAACCGTGCGGATGGCCCAGGCGCTGCGTTCGCCCACCCGAGAGGAGGGGGGAGATGTTCCGCACCAGAGAGCAGATGGAGGAGATGGAGTTTCTCCTCCTCGCGCCCCACGCCATGAAGAGCCGCGAGTCGCGCGGCCGAGCCTTCCCAGAGGAAGAGCATCCTTACCGCACCGCCTTCCAGCGGGACCGCGACCGCATCGTGCACACCACGGCCTTCCGCCGGCTGGAGTACAAGACCCAGGTCTTCCTCATCTCCGAGGGCGACCACTACCGGACCCGCCTGACCCACACCCTGGAGGTTGCCCAGATCGGCCGCACCCTGGCCCGCGCTCTCGGGGCCAACGAGGACCTGACGGAGGCCATCTGCCTGGCCCACGACCTGGGCCACACCCCTTTCGGACATTCGGGCGAGGAGACGCTGCACGAACTCATGGAAGGCCACGGGGGGTTTGACCACAACCGCCAGAGCCTCCGCATCGTGGAAAGGTTGGAGAAGGTGCACGAAGAGTACGACGGCCTCAACCTGACCTGGGAGGTCCGCGAGGGGATCGTCAAGCACAGGACGGAGTATGACAAGGGAGAGTTCAACGGCTACGAGCCCGACCGCCAGCCCACCCTGGAAGGGCAGATCGTCAACCTGGCCGACGAGATCGCCTACAACTCCCACGACCTGGACGACGGCATCCGGGCCGGCCTCATCAGGCCCGGTGACCTGCAGGACCTGGCCCTCTGGCGGGAGGTCCTGGCCTCCCTGGGCCTGGAGGAGACCCCGCGGGAGATAGGCGACTTGCTCCGGCGGCAGGCGGTGCGGCGCCTCATCCATCTGGAAGTGACGGACGCGGTGGAGACCACCGCCCGCCGCCTCCAGGAGCACGGCGTCGCTTCCCCGGAGGAGGTGCGCGCTCTCCCGGAACCAGTGGCCCGGTTCAGCCCGGTTCTGGAGGCAAGGAACCGCGAACTCAAGGACTTCCTCATGCGCCGGGTCTACCGCCACTACCGGGTGAACCGCATGGCCGCCAAGGCCAAGCGCCTGCTCACGGACCTCTTCCGGGCCTACGTGGAGGACCCCAGCCAGTTGCCAGAGCCCACCCAGGCCCGCCTCCGCTCCGAGAGCCTCCACCGCGTGGTCTGCGATTACATCGCTGGCATGACCGACCGCTACGCCCAGGAGGAGTACCAGAAGCTCTTTGACCCCTTGGAGCGGGTGTAGGAACCCGCTCGCGCCAGGCCCCACGCAGGCGACAAAAGACCCCACCCCCTCCTGGCCGGCGGGGTGGGGTCTTCCCGGTCGGGTGAGGACACTCCCTCAGACCGAGGGCTCCTCCAGGGACTCCTCGGCTTTCACCTGGGCCGTCATCTGGAGGGTCAGTTTGGAGAAGAAGGAGTCGGCCGGCGCGTCGTCCACGCCGTACTCCATCTCCAGCACCCGGACCCGCACCTGCAGCGATGCCGTCTCCAGGGTGAACTCCTTGCCCGGCGCGGCCAGGATGACCTCCCCCTTGGTGGACTGGCGGGCGCGGATGGCGCTGTCGTGGTAGGCGTGGTCGCTCATCAGGACCTTGGTGACCGTCTTGATGTCGTTGCGATCAAAGAGCCAGACCTCAAAGGCGCAGACCTTGTCGGGAGCCCCGGTGCCGATGACTTCGGAGATGGAGACGCCGCACTCGCCCAGGAACTCCCCCGTGGGGGAATCTATGCTGAAGGATTCATCGTAGGCGTCGTCGCCCAGGGTGTAGGTCGTCAGGAAGACCCGCTGGGGCTGCTCCCGGGCCACTGGCGGGGTGGGCTCCGGCGGGACCTCCCATGCCTCGGCCGGCCGGGGGGCGCGCCTGCCGCGCAGGATGGCCGGCACCTGCCTGCGGCGCCAGTAGGAGACCCCCAGGGCCGCGCCGCCCAGGAGCAGGACCACCGCCAGGAAGATGCCGCAGATGGAGAGGACGCGCCCCAGCGTCACCCCTGCCCCTCTTGCGGGGGCGGGCGTCGGCGTGCTCACGGGGGCCAGGGGCACGTTCAAGGCGGCAGAAAGTTCCTGGATGCGCCGCGCTTCCAGGGACCGGCCTGCGGCCTGGTGGCTCGCGTGGAGCCGCCCCAGGACCTCCCTGAGGCGCGCCTCAGGCCACCCCTCCAGGCGCCGGCGAGCGGCCTCGGCGTCGCTGGTGAGGGCGTAGGAATCGGCCACCATCGCCACGTATTCATCCTGGTAGCCCGGGGCCAGGTCCGTCGGATAGGCGTTGACCCACTGCACGGGCCACCACCACCAGCCGATCGCCAGGCCCAGTGCCAACCCGATGAGGGCGCCGAGCCCCAACCACAGAAGAGTTTTGCGGTCAACTGGCCCCATGTCCCTCTCCTTTCCTTAAGGACAGCCGGGTTCCCGGCCAGGAACGCCTGCAAAGGCACCGCCTCAATTTTACCATAAATCGCGCTTGGTGACAAGCGGACTTTCCATAACCTGAGCCAGCCCTAGACCGGCACCACAGGGTCCTTGGTGCACGCCGTCAGCACCTCCACCCCGTCCCTCTGCAGGACGGCCATGTCCTCTATGCGGATGCCGCCCCAGCCGGGGATGTACACCCCCGGTTCCACGGTGAAGACCATCCCCTCCTGCAGGGGCTCCTCCGCAAGGGCCGACAGGCGGGGCAGTTCGTGGACCTCCAGCCCCACCCCGTGGCCCAGGGAGTGGCCGAACTCCTCCTTGTACCCCGCCGCGTCTATGACCTCCCGCGCCAGCGCATCGGCCTCGCGCCCGGTCATGCCAGGGCGGATGCCCTCCTCGGCGGCCCGCTGGGCCCGCAACACCAGGTCGTACAGGTCCCGGAAGCGGCCATCGGGTTCGCCCAGGACGATGGTCCGCGTCAGGTCCGAGCAATAGCCGTCCACCACGCAGCCCATGTCAATGACGATGGGCTCGCCCTTGCCCAGGGGCCGGTCGGAGGTGACGGCGTGGGGCTTGGCCCCGTTGGGGCCCGAGGCGACGATGAGGTCAAAGGACACCTTCTCGGCCCCCCGCTCCCGCATGGCGGACTCCAGCCGCCAAGCGACCTCCTTCTCCGTCATCCCCGGCCTGAGGGTGGGAAGGATGGCCTCCAACACTTCGTCGGCCAGGGCCACGGCCCTGCGGATGGCCTGGATCTCCCCTGGCTCCTTCACCGCCCGCAGGTTTTCCACCAGCCCCTGGGTCGGGACCCACTGGGCCGCGGCCACGGCCCCCCGCAGCTTCTCGTACAGGGCGACGGTGAGGTGCTCGGCCTCAAACCCGAGGCGCGCGCCCTCTGCCACATACTGTTGCAAGATAGATGCCAGGCTCTCCACCGTCCCGCCCTGCATCTTGGCCAGGGTGTAGGCCGGCGCTTGCTCCTGCACCTGCTGGAAGTAGCGGAAATCGGTGGCCAAGAGGGCTTCCTCTTGGGAGATGAGGAGGTAGCCGGAGGAGCCGGTGAACCCGCTCAGGTAGCGCCGGTTCTCCGGCCCGGAGACGAGCAGCCAGTCCAGGCCCTCGTCGGAAAGACGCACGCGGATCCGCTCAAGACGCTCCAGGGTCATGGAAGTCCGTCCTTTCCTGTGTGGTGAGACGTGCCGGGAAAGTCTAGTGCTGGACCACAATGAACATTCCGTTTTCGGCCATGCAGGTCACGGTTGCAGCCTCGTAGGGGCGCACGGCCGTGCGCCCCTACTCAGTTAAGAACCACCATGGCGTAGACTAAGGCGATGCGTGCATCGCCTCTATCCTGGGAAGGCACAAGGCTTGTGTGACTTGCCTCCAACCCCACCCTTCGCCCCCGAAGGAGGAGCCCCTCACTCGCTCCCGGGTTCGGGGACGGCCTCTCCCTCGGCCACGGGCTCCACCTGGGCCAGGGGGAAAGTCTCCTGACACTGGGTGCAAACGGCCTCGCCCTTGCGCCCCTCGGTGAGCAGGCCCCCGCAGGAGGGACAAGGGGCCTGCAGCGGGCGCTTCCACACCACGAAGTTGCACTCCGGGTAGTTGGCGCACCCGTAGAAGAAGCGCCCCCGGCGGGAGCGCCGCCGCACCAGGTCCCCGCCGCACTGGGGGCACCGCGCTCCCGTCCGCTCCACGAAGGACTTGGTGTTGCGGCAGGTCGGATAGTTGCTGCAGGCCAGGAACTTGCCGTACCTCCCGTACTTGACGACCATGGGGTGGCCGCACTTCTCGCAAACCTCCCCCGTCTCCTCCTGGACCTGGGAGCGGGGCATCTCCCGCTGGGCCCGCTCCAGTTGCTGGGAGAAGGGGCCGTAGAACTCCCGCACCACGGGGACCCAGTCCTTCTCGCCCGCGGCGATGTCGTCCAGGAACTCCTCCATGCGCGCCGTGAACCCCACGTCCATGATGTCGGGGAAGTACTCCACCAGGAGGTCGTTGACCAGGAAGGCGATGGGCGTGGGGTGGAGCCGGCCGTTGATCCGCTCCACGTACCCCCGCGCCTGGATGGTGGACATGATGGGCGCGTAGGTGCTCGGGCGGCCGATCCCCTGCTCTTCCAGGGCGCGGATCAGGGTGGCCTCGGTGTAGCGCGGTGGGGGCTGCGTGAAATGCTGCTCGGGGAGCAGGCGCAGGAGGTCCAGGAGTTCCCCCTCGCTGAGGTCAGGGATGCGCCTCGTTCCCTCCTCTTCCCCTTCCTCCTCGGCCAGGTTGTACACCTTCAAGAAGCCAGGGAAGCGCAGAGTGGACGAGGCGGCGCGGAAGAGGTAGGGGCAATCGTCCAGGGTGAGGCCGGCCTCCACGTCCACGGAGACGGTGTCGTAGACCGCGGGGGCCATCTGGCTGGCCACGAAGCGCCGCCAGATCAGGTCGTAGAGGCGGTACTGGTCCCGGGTGAGGTACGGCTTCAGGCTCTGGGGCTCCCGGAAGACGGAGGTGGGCCGGATGGCTTCGTGGGCCTCCTGGGCACGCTTGGCCCGGGTCTTGTACACCGGTGGCTGGGCCGGCAAGTACGCCTCGCCAAACCTCTCCCCGATGTAGCGACAGGCTTCCTGCTGGGCCACCTCAGCCACGTTGGTGGAGTCGGTGCGCATGTAGGTGATGAGGCCCACGTTCCCGCCGTCCCCGCCGATGGGCACGCCCTCGTAGAGGGCCTGGGCCACGGCCATCGTCTTGCGGGCGCTGAAGCCGAGGTACCGCGAGGCCTCCTGCTGCATGGTGCTGGTGATGAAGGGCGCGGAGGGCTTGCGCTGCCGCGTCCCCCGGCGCACGCTGGCCACCCGGTAGAGGCTGCGCTCCAGTTCCCCGACGATGCGCTGCGCCTCCTCGCCCGACCGGATGTCCACCGGCTCCCCGCGGATGCGGTGCAGGCTGGCCAGGAAACTCGCCCGCTCCTCTTCGGGGCGTGCCTCGGGAGGGAGTTTCTTGGCCAGTTCGGCCTGGATGGACCAGTACTCCTCCGGGACGAAGGCCTGGATCTCCCGCTCCCGCTCCACCACCAGGCGCACCGCCACCGACTGGACCCGGCCTGCGGTGAGGCGGTTGCGCACCTTGCGCCAGAGGATGGGGCTGATCTGGTAGCCCACCAAGCGGTCCAGGATGCGTCGGGCCTGCTGGGCGTTCACCAGGCGCATGTCAAGGTCCCGAGGGTGGGCGAAGGCTTCCTCAATGGCGCCCTTGGTGATCTCGTGGAAGACGACGCGGCGCACTTTGTCCCGGTCAATGTTGGCCGCGGCGATGAGGTGCCAGGCGATGGCCTCGCCCTCGCGGTCCGGGTCGGTGGCCAGGTAGACCTCGTCCGCCTCGGCCGCGGCTTTGGCCAGTTCCTGCACCACCTGCCGTTTCTCGTTGAGGACCCGGTAATGAGGGGCGAAGTCGTTCTCAATGTCCACGCTCAGTTTGGACCGCAGGAGGTCCCGCACGTGGCCGATGGACGCCTTGACCTGGTACCCCTTGCCCAGGAAGCGGCCCACCGTACGCGCCTTGGCCGGCGATTCCACGATGACCAGCCGGGCCTTGCCCCTGTGGGACCGGCCTTCGGCCTGCTCCTGGCCCTCCGTCGGGGCCTTGCGAGAAGTCCCTTTCCGTGCCATGCCACTCTCCAACGCTCGGTAGTGTAAGGGCTCCCCTTTCCGCTTGGGGGAGTCTACAGGTACTCCTCCTTCCCCCCCTCCCGGAGGCGTTCCACCAGGAGGCGCACGTCCTGCGTGCGGTCCTTGGGGCAGATGAGGAGGACATCCCCTGTATCCACGATGACCAGGTCCTTCAGGCCCAGGGTGGCCACAAGCCGCCGTTCCGAGCCGTAGATGAAGGTCCCGGTGGTCTCCAGGCCCACGTGTGTGGTCCGCACCACCACGTTGCCCTGCGCGTCCCGGGGCAAGAGGTCCGCCAGGGCTGCCCAGTCGCCCACGTCGCTCCACCCCACATCTAGGGGCAGGACCAGGACCTGCCTGGCCCGTTCCATCACGCCCACGTCAATGCTCACGGGGCGCACCTCCCGCCAGACCTCCTCCAGCACCTCGGAGGCGCGGGGGCCGTCCAGGGCGGCCGCGATGCGCATCAGTTGGCCGTGCAGGTCCGGCAGGAGGAGCCTCATCTGCTCCAGGATGGTGGCGGCCTTCCAGATGAAGATGCCGCTGTTCCAGTAGTACTCCCCGCTTTCCAAATAGGCCTGGGCCTGGGGGAGGGGCGGCTTCTCCACGAACCGGCGCACCTGGAAGACCGGGAGCCCGCGCGACGTGGCCACCTGCTCGCCCCGGTGGATGTAGCCGAACCCTGTGGCGGGATAGGCAGGCTGGATGCCCAAGGTCACCAGCACGCCGTCCTGGGCCACGTCCCCAGCCGCGAGGAGGGCCTTGCGGAAGCCCTCGGCGTCGCGGATGGCGTGGTCGGCGTGCAGGGAGGCCATGACCGCGTGGGGGTCCCGCCGCAGGATGTGCACCGCGGCCAGGCCCACGCAAGGGGCCGTGCTCCGCCCGCACGGCTCCACAATCACGTTCTCAGGCGGCAGTTCTGGCAGTTGCTCCCGCGCTAGACTGGCGTAGTTCCTGCCCGTGACGACGAAGATCCGCTCCACAGGGATGATCGGCGTCACCCGGTGCACCGTCTCCTGGAGCATGGTCCGGTCTGTCACCAGGTCCAGCATCTGTTTGGGCAGGTGTTCCCGGCTCCGGGGCCACAGCCTCGTGCCCGTGCCCCCGGCGAGGATCGCTGCATACATCGTTGTATACCACCTCCAGTGCCGACGTTTCGGACGCCCCCTCAGCCGATGCCGTAGGAAGGCGGAGCCTCTCGCGCCAGGACGTAGTGCATCCCCCCAACCTGGCGCACCAGTCCCTTCAGTTCCATGAGGGCCAGGGTGCTGGTGACCACGGCGATGGGCAGGCCGCTGGCCAGGCCCAGTTCGTCCACGTGCCGGGGCTCTTCGGAAAGGAGCGCCATCAGGCGTGCCTCGGT
>Ga0123519_10006492_pt1 | contig 18364 bp, 12 predicted proteins | sample YelNatPaOPRAMG02_FD_87396 | JGI IMG/M metagenome (GOLD analysis project Ga0123519, IMG submission 87396) | Hot spring microbial communities from Yellowstone National Park - Yellowstone National Park OP-RAMG-02 (version 2) | ecosystem: Environmental > Aquatic > Thermal springs > Hot (42-90C) ... | reverse complement strand
GACATCCTGCCGGGGACGGCTGGCGCCTGGGCCGCCTTCTGGATTGAGGAGCTGGCCGGCCGTGTACCGGTGATGGTCTCCGGCTACCCGGACGGCAACTACGCGCCGAGGGTGGCCGTCTCCCGCGACCAGATGGCGGTGTTCGTGGCGCGGGCCCTGAACCTTGCGCTGCCGCCGTTCCAGAACAGATTCCCGGACGTTGGCGAGGACTACTGGGCGCGTCCGTGGATCGAGGCCCTGGCGGGCGCGGGCATCGTCCAGGGTTACCCGGACGGCAACTATGCGCCGCTGGTGAACGTCTCCCGCGACCAGATGGCGGTGTTCGTCTCCCGCGGCATGGCGGGCAGCGACGCCGGCGTCCCGAACGGGCCGCCCACGCCGACCTTCCCGGATGTTCCGACCGACTACTGGGCCTACAAGTACGTCGAGTACTGCTACGCCCACGGGATTGTCTCCGGTTACCCGGACGGCAACTATGCGCCGCTGGTGAACGTCACCCGCGACCAGATGGCGGTCTTCGTCTGGCGGGCGTTCGTCGCGCCCACCGGCACCCCGATCGTCCTGGCCGGTCCGGGAACGACCTCGTTTGACCCCGCGGCGACCACCTATGACGGCTGGTCCACCACGCGCGTGGATCCCAGCTACGCTTACGTTGCCTTTGACGCCCTCCGGTTGGACACCAACCTGATCACGTCGGCCGGGACTGCGGACTGGGACGTGTACTTCGACATTTACGAGTACGACGAGCTCTACGATACGCCGAGTGGCGCGCCGGTCGCGACCGTGTCGGTCTCCGTGACGGAGGCGCAGATGCTGGCGGCCAAGGCTGCGGCGGCGGCCTCCGGCAATCCGTATCTGGTCGTCTCGGCCCCCATCCCGACCACGCTCGCCAATGGCGCCTACCAGCTGGTGGTTCGCGCGGAGTACGCAGGCGGCGTTGCCGAGTTCGCGAACCGCAAGCCGTTATTCTGGGTCGGCACCCAGCCACCCCAGACGATTGTGGCGGCCTGGGGCAAGGACGAGGCGCTAGACCTGCTCGGCGGAGCGGTGGACGACTCGACGCCGTCTGCTGGCTACTCAGAGGCGGCGATGGCCAAGTCTGACAACGTGTACTTCCGCTCGCAGCGGAACTCGTTCCCCGAGTCCGAGACCGAGGACTGGTGCAACTGGAACCACGCGCACGCGATCGTGTTCCGGGGCGTGCCGAGCACGGCCAGTTGGATCTCGATCACCCTCGAGTACAAGGTGAACACGCAGAGCTGGGAGCCGTCCTGCTGCGATCAGTGGGGCGATGGCGCCAACGGCAACGCGAACAACTGCTGCGACTCCTGGGGCAACGATGATGGCGACAACGCCATCTGGAACGAGACCGGGCATGCCAACTACGGCTGGGGCTGCCGCGTGATGAGCGGTGCGGACGGCGGCAACTGGCAGGACCAGTGGTGGGACGAGAACGGCTCGGGTGACATCAACGCTCCGGCCGACAACGACGTCCAGGGCGGCGGAGAGCTGTACGACCACATCGGCTTCGCCGGCCATCCGTGGGTAGACACCACGTTCCACTGGGGCACCACCCACGTCTCCGACTACGTCACGGACGACTACGTCCTGGTCGTCTTCTGCGGCGGCAGCTTCCAGTACGTCTGGGTCGACCAGGCAGTGCTGCGGTACAAGCAGTAGCCTGCTTCGTATGGACTGAACGAGTGCGCTGAGCGGCCGCCGAGCCGCCGGCGCTGGGAAAGAGGGGCGCCCGCCATTCGGCGGGCGCCCCCGCGTGTGGAGACGCCGCCTCGCGCCCTAGAGACCCCTGGCTAAGCGCCGGCCTCCCAGTCCTGCATCATCTGCTCGAGACGCCCGGGGAGGCGCCTGGGCCGCCGCGGCACGGGGCAGACGCGGATGCAGTCGCCCCGCACCGGCGAGTCGGGCCGCCCCTCCCGCCGGCGCCGGCAGAGAGTCGTGTCCGTCTTCGCCGGGGTGTCGATGAAGATGCGCGTGCGGTCGTCGCGCGCGACCGACCGATAGTCCACGGCCGTGGGATCGTCGCGCATGGTGATACACTGCGCGATGCACGCCTTGAGGCACAGCCGACACCTGTCGCGCAGACAGATGGGCTGCGTGATCAGCGGGTCCGGGACGAGCTCGGCGTCCGTCAGGATCGAGTTGAAGCGCTGCCGCGCGCCGAACTGCGGCGTCAGCACGAGATTGTTGTAGCCGAACTCGCCCAGTCCGGCCCTCGTCGCCGCGTGCCGGTGGGAGAAGGGCCCTGTCGTGTACTTGAGCGGCGACCCCTCCCCTTCCCCGCGGCCCTCCCAGATCTCGACGTCTGTCATACCCGCGACGTGCGGATGGAGCCCGGTCGTCGGAAAGATCATCGCCTCGTAGCCCAGGCTCATCAGATACTGCCCCACGACCTGACCCACGAACTCGAGCATGAGGTCGTGCACCATGTGGCCGACGCGGTCGTAGAACTCCTCCATGTACTCGTACTTCACATACTCGGGGATCATGGGCAGCTTGCGATCGGCGAGGGCCGCGGGAGCGTCCAGCACGGGATTCAGGATGGGCTGTGCAATCGAGATGACGGACCTCGTCTCCGGCAGGAAGTCCCTCGGGTGGTGACCCTCGGGCGGCGCGTCGTACAGCGGCGGCATGGGATCGAACCGCTCGACGGGCGCGACTCCGACGAGGGCCGCTCCCTGGTGTCGGGCGAGCTCTTTCACGGCCTCAGTGAGGGTTCGCGGGTCAGGCCTGCTGGTCATCATCGGCCTCCTTCAGGTCGGCTATCTCGCCCAGGGTTGGCGTTGGGCCTGGAGCGTCCGGTCCTCGGCGATGCTCTGCTGGTACAGAAGGTTCAGATAGTGGTCCTGGGACGCCTCAGCCAGCGGGTAGAACTCCTTGCCAGTTCGCACGTACTCGTCCATCCGGACCAGGCAGGTGGCAATCGCGATCTCGTCGCCGGACAGCGAGGCCGGCGCGAAGGGGTTGCGGAACACCCAGTCCTCGCCCACCTGGATGCCCTTGAAGAAGTTTCCCTCCAGATTGCCGTCCACGCCCGCGAACTCGCGGCGCATGGTCAGCTCGACTGGAGTGCGGAAGTCCTTGAGGTAGTAGATGCGGTCGTTGATGATCTCGCCGCGCTCCCCGCGCACGAGCACGCGCTCGTTGCGTATCCAACTGAAGTACTGGTCGTAGGCGAAGTCGAAGACGCCGAGGCGGTCTCCCCAATCGAACCAGGCAAGGTCCTGGCCCGAATCGATGATGCGCTCCTGCTCGAGCTTGCCGTCCCGGTCGGGGCCGGCGACGATTGGCTGCGTGAAGCGCATCGCGGTGACGGCGGGCGGCTCGTAGCCGATGCCCAGGAAGCGCCGCAGGAGGCTGATGCCGTGGTAGCCGTGGGCGGCCGACACCTGCGCCTGCCGCGGCGTTCCGATCAGGCCGCCGTGCGCGAGCGCCAGACGCGTTGCATGGTGGGGCTGGGCCCAGTACTGCTCGGCGACCTGGATGCGCGCGCCCGACTTCGTCAGCTTGTTCACGGCGATCAGCCCGTCGAGGTCGGGGGCCGGCGGTGTCTCGGAGAGCGCAGGCACGCCCCGCTCGGACAGTTCCTTGAGCAGCGGCGGGTTGCTTGGCCAGCTCACCGAGGTTACAACGAACGAGGGAGACGTGGCCTTCAGCATCGCGTCGAGCGTGGGGAAGACGGACACCCGCCACCGCTCACCGAAGGCGTGGCGCTTCTCGTCGCTGCGCACGACGACGCCGGTCACCCGGAAGCGCTCCGGCAGGGCGCGCGCGATGCGCAGGTAGAATTCGGCGCGCCAGCCGGCGCCGACGATGCCGAACGTGATTGCGCTCATAGCCTCACCTCCCTGCGGTCTTCCGCCGTGTCCTTCACGCGCCCTCCGGGTCGGCGGCCGGCTCCGCCTCGAGGGCCGGGGCGCGCGCGGCGACCTCCCGCGGCTGGAGGCCGCGGCTCTGGCCGACGGCGAGGATCAACAGCATAGCTCCCATGAAGACGAAGGGCAGCCGATAGCCCGCCGCCGAGGCGGCCCATCCGCCGAGCACCGGGCCGCAGGCCATGCCGAGGGCGGAGGCGGTCGTTGTGAATCCGTAGGCGCGGCCGAGTCGGGCGGAAGGGACAGTGCTGGCGACCAGCGCGTTCATCGCGGGAGCCATGCCGCCGACGCCGAAGCCGAACAGCACGCGCAGCCCCATGAGCTGCCAGAGGCTGTGGGCGATGGCGTGCGGGAACGAGAGGACAGCGGCCGTGGTGGTGCATATGATGAGCATGCGCTTGTGCCCCAGGCGGTCGCTGAGTCGCCCGGTGGCCACCGAGGAGAACGCGGAGGCGAGCCCGGTCACCGCGAGCAGCAGGCCGGTCTCGGTGGCGGCCTGGGCTGGCTTGCCGACGATGCGCTCGACGAACAGGGGGAAGATCGGCGCGACGAACGATCCGCTCAGGTTCATCATGAAGTACAGGGCGAGCAGGACGAAGACGCCCCGCGTGCGCAGCAAAGCGACGACCGACGCGGTCTGGTCGCGCTGCCGCGCGGCCGGCTTCACAAACCGCTCCCGCGCGCCGAACAGCACCAGCATCCCTCCGGTGAGAAGGAGGGCGCCGGTCACTGCGAACGGCACGCGGTAGCCGAAGCGATCGGCCACCATGCCGCCCAGGTACGGGCCAATCGAGCTTCCGCTGAAGACCGCCATCTGCATCAGGCCCAGGCTGAACCCCAGGCTGGCCCTTGGGACGACGCTCGACACAAGGGCAACGGAGGCGGGCACGGTGCCGGTGATGGTGCCCTGAATGATGCGCAGCGCCAGGAGCTGGCGCACGTTGCGCACGAACCCCATCAGCGTCAGGACAACCGCGCCTCCAAACATCGCGCGCTGGACCATGAGCTTGCGCCCGTAGCGGTCCGCCACCCCGCCCCAGATGGGGCCCATGACGGCCATCGCGATGCCTGCTCCGGACACCAGCACGCCCGACCAGATGGGCAGGAGTCGCTCGTCCGTCACCCCCAGCTCCCGGATGTAGAAGGGGATGAACGGCATGACGAACGAGAAGCCCATGATCGAGCAGAGCTGCGCGACCCACATGGTGTACAGCGTCATACGCCATCCCGGGTGGCCGCGATGCGCGGTGACCTCCTCGACGGCGGGCTTCGCTGCGGGAACGCTCGGCAGATCGGTGTGTCTGGGCATCGGTCAGCGGGCCTATCCCTGTTCTTTTCGCCGGCACGGGCGCCGGGTCATTCTTGCGGGCAACTGCTGTGTGGGCCGGACCGGGGGGAGCAGAGGGCGCGGCGCCGAAGTCCCTCGCGGCGAGAAGGAGGCGGCCCATGTTCCTGGAGACGATCGCCCGGCGGAACCCCGGCCTCGTGCAAGCGGCCGTGATGCTTCACCAGGGCGGCGCGATCCCGCCGAATTCGTACGTTCTGGATCTGGACGCAGTGCGCCACAACGCGCGCCAGATCAAGCTGGCCGCCGACGCGGCCGGCCTCCACGTGTACCCGATGGCCAAGCAGGTCGGCCGCAACCCGCGGTTTGTGCGCGCGGCGGCGCGCGCGGGGATGCCGAGCTTCGTCTGCGTCGACTGGATGGGCGCGCGCATCCTTGCCCGCCAGAAGGCGCGGGTGGGCCACGTGGGGCATCTCGTCCAAGTTCCCCGCGCCGAGGCGGCGGCGATGGCCGCGCTCGAGCCGGAGGTCTGGACGATCTTCAACCTCCAGAAGGCGCGGGAGGCCTCCGCGGCGGCGCAGGCCGCCGGGCGGGTGCAGGAGGTCCTGCTGCGCGTCGTGCGAGAGGGCGATACATTCTATCCCACCCACGACGGTGGCTTCGCGTTTGACGAAGTCGTCCCAGCGGCGCGGGAGATCGCCCGCCTTCCGGCGGTGCGGGTTGCCGGCGTCACGAGCTTTCCCACGCTTCTGTTCGAACTCGAACGCAAGACAGTCTTCCTGACCCCGAACATGGAGACGATCAGGCGCGCGGCGGACCGCTTGCGCGAGGCCGGGTTTGACGTCTGGCAGGTAAACGCCCCGGGGACCACCTCAGCCGCGACGATGCAGATGCTCGCCGAGGCCGGAGCGACGCACGTCGAGCCTGGCCACGGTTTCACAGGTACGACGCCCTGGCACGCTTACGAGGACCTGCCGGAGAGGCCGGCGCTCTGCTACCTCACCGAGGTCACCGACATCCGCGGGGATGAGGCCTACGTGCTCGGAGGCGGGTTGTACATTGACCCTGTGATCCCACCATACCAGGTCCGCGCCATGGTGGGACGGACGGGCGAGGACGCCCTGGTCCGGCGCGCTGACGCTCGGCTGGGGCCGCTGGGCGGGATCGACTATTACGGGCTGCTCGATCGTCGCTGCGCGGCCGTCGATATCGGCGACTCTGCGATCTTCGGCTTTCGCGCGCAGGTCTTCGTCACCCGGGCACACGTCGCGGTGGTCCGCGGCATCTCGCGCGGCGCGCCGGTGGTGGCTGGTATCTACGACTCCCGGGGGAACCGCCTGCGTCTGCGCGGGTGATCCGGTGCCATGCGCCGCGAACCCCGGCCCTTCCGGGCGCGTCTAAACCAGATGCGGGCGATACGCCGCATGGGCGGAGCTGCTGAGATGAGGCGGGGACGACTGCTGCTGGCGTTTGTGTTCCTGGCGGCAGCCGCGTGGACGGCGGCCGCGCTCGTCGCTGCGGGGCCGGCCGCGATGCCGAACGACGCGGCTCCCGCCCTGGTGCAGTGGCTGCCCCAGGAGTCGTACGAGGGCGGCAAGCAGTACGACGCACGGCTGGACCTACCAGTCAGGTTCTGGCGCGCGGGGCTATCGCTGGCGGAGGCCTTCGCGTCCATTCGCGATCAGACCGGGGTCGAGATCGCGTTCTACCCCAGGGGCGATGAGAACGAGCGCGTCCGCGTGAACCTCTACCTGAACCCGGAACGGCCGCCAACGCTGCGAGACCTGCTGGCCCAGCTGATGTGGGTCGTGGACTGCGCGTTCTCGGTGTACCGCGCCGACGACGGAAAGCCAGTCTACTACCTCATGTCCACGAGCATCGCCGACGGCGCGGGGGCCCGGCTCGCGAGGATCCTGGAGGAAGCACAGCGGCGACAGAACGAGGAGTGGGAGCGCGACCTGTATCAGCGGCGAGAGAAGGCCTTGGCTAAGCTGGACGAGCTTCGCTCGGCGATGGGTCTGTCAACAAAGGAGCTGGTCGAGCGCTACCGCGGGGTGGACGACTGGGCGCTGCTGGCGCTGCTCGACCCGGACAGGCGGCGCCAGTTGGAGTTCGTGTTCGACCTTCCCGAGCAGGACTACGCGCGCCTGTGCCACGGAAACCTTATCCGAAAGTGGGAAGACTGGACGCCCGAGCAGCGCGCGCGGCTCCGCGAGATCCTGGGCCCGACTCGTGACTGGTGGGAGCTTGCACCCGAGCAACGGCAGGCCCGGGGCGCCGCAGCCGTGGGAGAAGGGAACTGGGCCGATGAGGCCGCCCTGCGTGTCACCATTGGACCGATAGATTTCGGTTATCTGTCGATAGATGCCACAGAGATCCCGCCCGAAGGCGAAGTCTGGTCCCCCGGCGGGCTTCACACCTCGGCTCCGCGGATCCTCTTGGTCGACCGGCCGGACGGGTCAGGGTGGGCCGGGCTCGAGGTGAGGCGGCTGCTCGGAGAGACGGTGACTGACGAGGAGAGGGAGGCCGCTAGCGAAGCCGCCTCCGAGGCGCGGGCGGAGAGGTGGCGGCAGGAGGCCCGCGAGCGACTCGACGCGCAAGTCCAGGCGCAGGGCGGGCCGCGGCGGACGGTCGCCGAGCGTCTGGCAACCCACGCTGTTGTCTGGGAGCCATATGCCAATCACACCCTCTGGCAGGTTCAGGAGGCCGTCGCAAGGCTATCGGGCATGCACGTGGTTTCCGACTGCTTTGCCCAGCCGCCGCGGCCACTTCTTCCCTATGACCTGGAGGATCGCGAGACCGGGCGAGTCAGCCTGCTGAGGGCGCTCCAGATGGCGTGCACCGGCGTCGAGGTAATAACCGTCTTCGACCCTGAGCTGGTCACCTACCTGAGCTGGGAATGGGGCGATGCCGGCGATTTCCTGCGATTCCGCAGCCGGGCGCGCGACCTATGGCGAGCGAGCATGCTGCCCCTCGAGGTCGAGGAGGAACTGGATGGGCTGCTCGCCTCGTGCCTCGAGGAGCAGGCGACGCGCGAGGACCTCGCCGAGTCGCTGAAGGTGCCGAACGACCTGCGGCGGGCGAGCAGGCTCGCAAAGCGGCTGACCGACATGCAGCTCGACTATGGCGGAAAGCTTATCTGCGGCGACCCAAGCCATCCCGTCGAGGCGCTGCGCACCGAGTTTCGAGCGATGGTCCTGGGTGCGCTCGCGGACCGGGAGTTATTGCGGGCCCTCGCCGACCTAAGCGATGCTCAGTGGCAAAGGCTGGAGCAAGAGGGAGTAACCGTCGGGCGCGACCTCCCGGAGACCGATGCGCTGCGGTGGCGTGCCGGGTCGTTGGAGCGGCGTGGGCCGCCTCACAGGACAGCCGAGCTTAGACTGCGCATTCGCGAGGTCCCGGAATCCGAGGCTTTCCGGGGCCGCGGGCGCGGAGGGATGAGGGGACAGCTTGGCCCCGGCGCTTTTGCGCCCGGGAGAGCGCGCGAGGGCGAGAGGCTCGTTCGCGCCCTGGAGTGGGTCGGCGGCGACGATGTGCTCCAGGTTTCATGGGTGCAGGGAACGATCCACGTGAACGTCGAGCCCCTGGCCCCGCTGCTCGACGCAGACGAGCCGGCAGCCGCTCCGTCCGATTCGCGGGACTAGAGGACTCGGGCCCGCTGTGGTCAAAGTGTCGGCGCGGAGGTGCGAGGGAATGGCGGATGAGGCGCGCCGGGTCGCGGTGGGGGTGGACGTGGGGAACACGAAGACCGTCGCGGTGGCCTGCGACCTGGAGGGGAAAGTCCGGGGGATCGGCCGCGGGGGGCCGGGAAACTGGGAGAGCCTTGGCGAGGAGGCGGCCGCGCGGGTGATGACAGAAGTGGCCGAGCAGGCGGCCCGGATGGCCGGCCTCGGCAGGGACGCGATCATCTCCCTCCATGTGGGTGCGGCCGGCATCGACTGGCCGGACGATGTTCCGCGCATGCGCAGGGCACTCCACAGCGCCGGGTGGGCATGCCCGCTGACGATCGAGAACGATTCCTTCCTGACGGTGCGCGCGGGATCGCCCGAGGGCCACGGCATCGGCGTGACGGCAGGGACAGGCATCTGCGCCGCAATTGTGCTGCCCGACGGCGAGAAGTACTTCTACGGCGGGTTCACCGATCTCGGGGGCGGCTACAGCACCTCGACGTACGCTTTCCAGGCCGTCGTCCGGGCGGCGGACGGCCGCGGCCCAGAGACCGCGTTAACCAAGGCCCTGCTGGATGAGACCGGCCACTCAAGCACGTGGGACCTGGTGTACAGCGTCCACCGCGGTGGAAAGCAGGTCCCTGCGCCGCTGCTGAACCGTGTGCTCTTCGCGACCGCCGCGGAGGGCGATCCCGTCGCGGTGGAGATCGTCAGCCGCTTCGGGGTGGAGCTGGGCCTCTGCGCAACGAACCTCATCAGGAGGTACCACCTCACGCGGAGCGACCCGGCGGTCGTCGCGGCTGGCTCGCGGTTCACAAGAACGGGGCCGCTGCTGTTCGAGGTCTTCAGGCTGGAAGTGTTGAAGGCGGCCCCCCGCGCGCGGGTGATCCGCTCTGACCATCCGCCGGTGATGGGGGCGGTCCGGGGTGCGCTGGCGGCCAGCGGGCGGGATTCGGCGCAGGTGTGGGAGACCGCGAAGCGGACGGCGCTGGAGACCGGGTGGTTTCGGGAGGACATGGGCGAGCAAGGAGAAGAGAGTGGCGCATAAAGACACGACCAAGGTTGTCGTGATCGGCGGCGGCAGCAGCTACACCCCGGAGATCGTGGAGGGGCTGATCGGACGCGCGGACGAGCTCTCGCTGCGCGAGGTATGGCTCGTCGACATCCCCGCGGGAAAGGAGAAGCTCGATATCGTCGGTGCGCTGGCCGGGCGGATGGTCGAGAAGGCGGGAGGGAAGTTTGCGCTCCACATGACCCTCGACCGACGCGAGGCCCTGGCCGGCGCCGACTACGTCGTCACTCAGATACGCGTCGGTGGAATTCCCGCGCGCATCAAGGACGAAAGAATCCCGCTGAAGCACGGCATGATCGGACAGGAGACCACCGGCCCGGGCGGGTTCGCGAAGGCGCTGCGCACGGTGCCTGTGCTGCTGGACATCGCGCGGGACATGGAAGAGCTGTGCCCTGGGGCGTGGCTGGTGAATTTCACCAACCCCAGCGGGATCGTCACCGAGGCGGTGAGCCGACACACACGGGCCAATGTGATCGGCCTGTGCAACAACCCCATCAACATGGAGCGGTGGTTCGCGCGGGAGTGCGGCGCGAGGCCCGAGGAGCTGTTCATCGAGTTCGTGGGCTGCAATCACCTGGTGTGGGCGAACCGGATCTTCTGCCGCGGCGTGGAGATGACCGATGAGATCGTCAGGAGGGTCGAAGCCTCCGGGAGCTGGCCGCCGGGGCTGATCGAATCGTTGCACGCGATCCCGTGCGGATATCACCACTACTATTACGCCGGAGACGAAGCGCTCGCGCGCCTCCAGAAGGCCGAATCGGAGGGAAAACCGACCCGCGGCGAGCAGATCATCGGGATCGAGAAGGAGCTCTTCGAGCTGTACCAGGATCCCAACTTGGCGGAGAAGCCTGAGGCGCTCTCCAAGCGCGGCGGCGCGCTGTATTCCGAGGCGGCCGTTCGCCTGATCGCGTCGATCCACTGTGACCGACGGGACATTCAGTGTGTGGACACCAGAAACCGGGGCGCGCTGTCGGACCTTGCCCCCGACTCGGTCGTGGAGGTGAGCTGTGTCATCGGATGCGACGGCCCGCGGCCGATCACGGTCGGGCCTCTCCGGCCGCAGCTTCGTGGATTGCTCCAGCAGGTGAAGGCCTATGAGGAGCTGACGATCGAGGCGGCGGTGACTGGCGACCACCAGGTTGCCCTCCAGGCGTTGATCGCGAACCCGCTGGTGCCGTCGGCGAAGGCTGCGAGGGCCGTGCTCGACGATCTGCTGGAGGCCCACGCGGAGTATCTGCCCCAGTTTGCGAGATGACGGCGGCGGAGCCGCATCGTCGATCTAACCCACTCAGGCAGGAGATTCGAGATGCTGAAGGCAGGAGTTGCGAAGGCGGACCTCACGCCGCCGGTTGGCGTTCGGCTGTCGGGGTATGCAGGTCGGGTGTTCCCGTCGATGGCGGTGCACGATCCGCTGTGGGCGTGCGCGCTCGTTCTCGATGATGGGGAGCGACGCGCGGCCCTCGCCGGGCTCGATATCATTGGGATTTCCGAAGAGATGACGGGCAAGGTGCGCGACGTGGTCACCAAGTCGGCCGGCATCACGCCCGACGGTCTGCTCATCGGGTGCTCGCATACGCATTCCGGCCCGGGCGGCTTCTACACGGAGCCGACGGACCAGGAGCGAGCTTACTGGGAGACGGTGCCCGCAAAGATCGCCGAGGCCATCACGAGGGCGGCCGCGGACCTGGTTCCTGCGCGCATCGGCGCTGCGAGCGGCTGGTCCGCGGTCGGGATCAACCGGCGGGAGATGCTTCCTGGGGGGAGGATTGAGCTTGGGCGCAACCACTTCGGGCCGTTCGATCCGGAGGTCGGCCTGCTGCGCGTCGACCGCGCGGACGGAACGCCGCTGGCCGGGGTCATCAACTACACGTGCCACGGCATCTGCCTTCAGTTCGACAGCTACATGATTACGGCCGACTACCCGGGTTTCGCGAAGCACTTTTTCGAGCAGCGCGTCAAAGGCGCCACGGCTGTGTTCTTCAACGGCGCCTGTGGAGACGTGAATCCGCGAGAGGCGGGGGTCGGACACGGCCTGGCCGGCACGGGCGGCTTCCGGGTCGCCGAACGCGCCGGGCGACACGTGGCCGAGCAGGCCGCGAGGGCCTGGGCGGAGGCGGAGACGAGCGGCGACATCTCGCTGCGCTTCGCGCGCAAGCGGATCGACTTGCCGACCAACCGCGCCCGAGCACTGAAGGCCGCCGAGGAGGAGCTTCGCAGGGCCGAGAAGGCGGCCGCCGAGGGGCCACCCGAGGAGCGGACGCCCTACATGACCTGGTACTCGCCGCCCGACCCCGAAAGCGCTCGCCGGAGGGTGGAGCGGCTAAAGGAGGAGGGGGACGCACCGGTCAGGTGTGACATCGAGGCGATCCTCATCGGGTCGACCGCGCTCGTCGGCTGGCCGGGCGAAATCTTCAGCGAGCTGGGCATGGCGGTCAAGAAGCGGTCGCCTTTCCGGCCAACATACATCGTGGGATACGCGAACGGGTCCATCGGCTATGTGCCGACGCCGGACGCCTTCCCTCTCGGCGGGTACGAGGTCAATACGGCCGCGCACCTCGCCGACAACGCCGGCACCGTGCTGGTGCAGGAGACGACGGCTCTCCTCGATTCGCTGCGGGGCTAGCTCGCCGCCGACGAGCTTAGCCGGCGCGGGCCGGGAACGCTGTGTTGCGGCCGAAATAACCCTTGAACAGCCGCAGCATAGGCGTGTCGGCGTGTCGCGTCTTGTCCTGTGGGTCCGGCGTCATCTCGATGTCCATCACCTCCCACCCGCGCAGGTCCCAGTAGGCCCAGGACCAGCTCCAGCGCTCGTAAAGGTCCATCTGGTCGCGCATCCACTCGCGCGCGCCGGGCGCGTAGCGCGCACACCCGAACTCCCCCACGAAGATCGGCACGCCGTGCCTCTCCTGGAAGCGGCGCACCGGTTGCAGCTTCTCCTCCACGACTGCGCTGTCCCACGCGCGGCCCGGCTCCGCCGGATCGACGAAGCCGGGGTAGGCGCGCCCATCCGACGGCTTCTGGTGAGTATAGTAGTGCGGCTGGTAGAAGTGCACGCTGTAGACCGTGCGCGGATCGTCGACCGCCTCGAGGTAGTCGAATGTGCTCGGGTAGGCCCACCCGGTCGAGTTCACGATGATCGGGGTGTCTTCATCCTCCTCGCGGATGGCCTCCACCGCGCGGCGAGCCAGGAGGTTCCAGTCGGCCGGCGTTCCCCTCGCCTTCTCCGGGAAGACGGCCGGCGAGCGATCCGCGCCGGAGAACAGGTCCTCGGGGTGGGGCTCGCACATCAGGTCGTATCCCACCACAACCTCGTTGCCGCGCAGGCGACGGGCAGTCTCCCGCCACATGCGGACGAAGGCGTCGTGGTACCTGAAGTCCTGGAAGTGCCGCAGATCGCGGTTGAAGTCCTCCCGGCCGGGGATCGTCCGGTAGTTGATCGTCGCGAACAGCCCGGCCTGCCGCGCGCGCTCGAGCGCGCCTTCGATGTCCGCGAACGCGTCGGTCCTCAGCGCGAAGGGCTCCTCGAACTCCAGCACGCTGAACACGCCGTACGACACTAGGTTCGCGCCCCAGCCCCGGAGGGCCGAGAGGTCCTCAACCGTGTGATGCGCAAACGCGTTGGCTCCGCGCAGCGCGCCGGCCTTCCACAGCTCGAAGCGGTCCATGGTCACCTGCCAGATTTGTGATGCGGCCATCTTCGGCGTGGCCCAGAGCCTATCCTGTGGCGCGGCTCCCCCGCGTCGAAGGAAGGCGGCCGGCCGGGGAGAAACCTTCAGCGGCGCCGCGCGCGGCGCACGGAGGATGCGCATGTCGAGGCTCGCCTGCGGGTTACAGGGCCTTGTCTGCATCGCGCTGGCGGCCGTCGGCCTGGCCTGCCTGGCGTCCGCTGGCGAGGTTGCGGGAGGGAAAACGGTGACCATCAAGCCCAGAGAGACCAACGAGCTGCTAGCCAACCCAGGGATGGGCTGGCAGACATTTCACCACTTCGCCGATGACGACCCCAACCTCGACGGCCTCCCGAGCGGGGCCGCCTACTTCCGCTTCTACTGGCGCGAGTTGGAGCCCAGAGAGGGGCAGATCGACTTTGCGAAGCTAGACGACCTGCTCGCGCACGCGCATCGCGCGGGGCAGAAGCTCAGCTTCCGCGTCATGTGTGCCAGCACGTCCGAATACTTCGGCGTCCCGGAGTGGCTCAAGGAAAAGGGCTGCCGGGGGTTCGAGTACGAATACGACGGCGCAGGCCCGTTCTGGGTGCCGGACTTCGACGACCCGATCTTCCAGGAGGCACACTTCCGGCTGCTCCGCGAGCTCGGCAAGCGCTACGACGGACACCCGGACCTGGACCACGTTGACATCGGCTCGGTCGGGCTGTGGGGCGAGTGGCATATGTCTGGCACCGGGGTCGACGTGCCGCCGCTCGGGACACGCCTGGCCATCATCGATGCCTATCTGAAGGCGTTTCCGACGACGCCGCTGTTGATGCAGATCGGCGACACGGAGGGAATGCGGTACGCGATCAGCAAGGGCTGCGGCTGGCGGGCCGACTGCCTCGGTGACATGGGAGGCTTCTCCCCCACCTGGAATCACATGGAGAACGCCTACCCGCAGCAGGTCGAAGCCAGTGGCGCGCAGGATGCGTGGAAGAGGGCGCCCGTCGCCTGGGAGACGTGCTGGGACATGCGCAAGTGGGTCGCCGAGGGCTGGGACGTCTGCCACATCTTCCAGTACGCTCTCGATTACCACGGCAGCTATGTCAACAACAAGTCGGCGCCGATACCCAAGGGCACGCGGGATAGTGTCGAAGGCTTGCTGCGCAAGCTGGGCTACCGCCTGGTGCTGCGAATGCTCGAACATCCGCAACGGGCCGCGGTCGGCAGCGCCCTCGCCGTCCGGACCGAGTGGGAGAACGTCGGCGTCGCGCCGCCCTATCACGACTATCGGCTGGCGTTCCGGCTGAGCGGCGACGGCGGGGAGGCGTTTCGCGTCGTCACCGCGGAATCGATCAAGGGCTGGCTTCCGGGAAGCCGCACGCTCGAACAGCGCATCAACCTGCCGGCCGACCTCGCGCCGGGCCGCTACACCCTCAGCCTCGGGGTCGTCGATCCGAGGACCGGGGAGCCGGGCGTGCGCCTGGCGATCGAGGGCCGGGACGCGCAGGGATGGCATCCCCTGAGCGGCATCGAGATCACACCCGCGGGGTAGCGGAGGCAGACATGGCGCTCGTGAAGATCGACCTGGAACGGCGTCTCGGCGCGATCGACCGCAAGGTCTACGGCATGTTCATCGAGCACCTTGGGCGGTGCATCTACGGGGGCATCTACGAGCCGGGTTCCCCCCTGTCAGACGGCAAGGGCTTCCGGCGGGACGTGCTTGAGGCGGCTCGCGCGCTTCAGGTGCCGATCCTGCGCTGGCCCGGCGGCAACTTCGCGTCCGGCTACCACTGGCTGGACGGCGTGGGACCGCGCGACAGGAGGCCCGTCCGGCCCGAGCTGGCGTGGAACACAATCGAGACCAACCAGTTTGGCACCAACGAGTTCATCCAGTACTGCCGCGCCCTCGCCACGGAGCCGTACATCTGCGCGAACCTGGGCTCGGGCACCATGGACGAGGCCGCGGCCTGGGTCGAGTACTGCAACCGGCCGCCTGGCACGTCGTATGCCGACCTGCGCGCCGAGCATGGCTTCCGGGATCCTCACAACGTCATCTACTGGGGCCTCGGAAACGAGATGTATGGCGACTGGCAGATCGGCCACAAGAACGCTCAAGACTACGCCAAGCTCGCGCGACAATGCGCGAAGGTGATGAAGGCGACCGATTCCAGGGTCCGGCTGGTGCTGTGCGGCGGCCAGGAACTGGCCTGGGACCGGGAGGTCCTCGAACACTGCGCCGACGTCGTGGACTACATCTCCTACCACTTCTACTGGGGCCCGGTCGGCGGCCAGGACCCGCACTACTCCGAGCTGGCGCAGCCATACCGCTCGGAGCAGTACCTTCGGTTCCTGTGGGCGTTGATCGAGCAGATCCGGCGGGACCGGAGGGTGCGCCACGCGATCCGCATCGCGGTGGACGAGTGGAACGCCTGGTACCGGGTGCATGACAACAAGCTCGAGGAGCGCTACGACCTGACGGACGCGCTATCGGTCGCCGTCTACCTGAACATGCTGCGGCGAAACTGCGCGGCCGTGGAAATCGCTAACCTGGCGCAGATGGTCAACGTGATCGCCCCCATCTACACGAGCCCGGAGGGGATGTTCCTCCAGACCATCTACCACCCCCTGCGCCTCGCGGCCGAGAAGAGCGGTTCGATCGCACTCGACACGCACGTGGAGTGCGAGACATATCCAGCCGACTACCTCGGCGTTCCCGCGGTGCCGTACGTCGACGTTCTGGCGTCCCTCGACGAGTCGGCGCGGAAGCTCTTCGTCTCCCTGGTCAATCTGCGGAAGGACCGGGCGGAGCGGGTCGATGTGCGCCTGGTGGACTCCGACGTGGCGGCCGAGGGGCAAGCCCACGTCGTATCAGGCGAGGCGCCGGATGTGGTCAACGACTTCGGAGAGCAGCGGGTTGTCCCGAAGACCGAGCGGCTGACCGAGGCCGGCGCCGCGTTCAGCTACACGCTCCCCCCGCTGTCCCACGCGGTGCTGGAGCTGGACGTCAGATAGCGCAGCTTCCTCTACGGGCGCCACTCAGGGGCGGCGCCGCGCTGCTTCATCTCGGCCACCGCCTCGGCGAGTTCCGGCCGGGCCAGGATCGCGTGGTAGAACTCCACGGCCTGCTCCCAGGACCTGGTCCGGTGGTCCTCCAGGATCATCGCCATGAGGTAGCGCCCATCCGATCGCGTGGCGAGATGCACGAGGCGCTCTGCCGCCAGCAGCCGCGGCCAGAGCGCAGTTACCATCAGGACCTCCGGCAGCTTCCCGATCCGACGCGGGTGGATGCCGGCCGCGTCGCACACAGCAGGCAGTTCGACGACCACGTCATCGGGTATCCCCTCGATGGCACCCCGGTTGGGGACGTTCACCTGTAGCTCGACGCGGTTGTCGTTAACCAGGGCGTCGATCAGCGGGAAGTGCTGCTCGCCCGTGGGTCGTGGGGGAAACGCGTCGCTCAGCCTGGCCGATTCATCGGCCACCGCCGCGTGGATGCGTGCGACCTCGCGCTCCAGGCCCTTCAGGTACTGCGCCCAGCCGATCTCGGAGTCGAATCCGCCGAGGTCCCGGCCGTACCACTTCTTCTTCGCGGCGAGGTCGGTGTGGAACCACCATCCGCCGGTCCGCGGGGTATCGCCGATGGGGAACATTCCGACGAGCTTGTAGATCTCCACCGCGGCGGGCGACATCTGGTTGTCGGCGAAGTGGGGATGGTAGTCGCTCCAGAACGCCTCGGCCTTGTTTGCGATCCACTCGTCCAGCAGCGGCATGGCGTCGCGCCCATCGTACTCGAAGCGTGTGAGGAAGATGACATGGTTGAACCCAACCATCTCCGCCGTCACGCGCTCCGGGTCCAGGCCGATCTTCTCGGCCACCTCCCGGTACCCGAAGTGCCCGTGGCAGATTCCGCACACCTTGATCCCGGTCTCCCGGGTCATTGCGGTGCAGCCCTCGAAGACGGGGTTTCCGGCCTGGATCAGCCAGGCGTCCGGGCACAGGCGCTCCATGTCCCGCGCGACAGAGAGCATGAGGCGGAGGTTCAGCCAGGCGCCGGTGCAGAAGCCGCGGTAGTAGCCGTACTGCTCTTCCCACGCCCGCAGGTTCTCGACAAACGCGTGCCCGCCGAACTGCGCGGTGTTGATCACGAAATCGGCGTCCCTCAGCGCCGCCTCGCGGTCCTCCGTCATCTCGAAGGAGACATCCGCGCCCAGCTCGTCGGCGTAGCGGCGCGCGAACTTGTGCACGGGCTCGAGACGCGTCCGGTCGACGTCCATGAGCGTCACAGAGCTGCCGGCCAGGCTCTCCCGCAGACAGATGTCCTTGATCACGCCGATCGAGAACGTCGCACTTCCGGCGCCGATCACGCCGAGCTTGATGGGTGTGGGCATCTTCGCGCCTTTCAGCCCCCACACGCCGGAGGCAGGGCAAGAGGCGGGGCAGGGCCGAGGCCCTGCCCCACACTTGGCAGTCGCGTCAGCTGAGGTGCTTGAACTGGGGCAGCAGCGGCGCCTGCACCTTGAACAGCTCATCCACCATCTGCTTGATCTCGGCCAGCGACAGCTTCGCCGCCGCCAGCGGGTCATAGCAACACGCATGATAGGCCGCCACCGGGTCTCCGTTCAGCGCCGATTCGACCGCCAGCTCGACCACCATCGTGTTCACGTGGTTGAGCGCGACGAGCTGGGCCGGCAGGTCGCCCACGTGGATGCCCTTGAAGCCCGTGCGATCTGCGACGACCGGCACCTCGACGGCCGCCCCCTCCGGGAGGTTCGTGATGAGGCTGCGGTTCGGAACCG
>Ga0123519_10006491_pt1 | contig 18366 bp, 8 predicted proteins | sample YelNatPaOPRAMG02_FD_87396 | JGI IMG/M metagenome (GOLD analysis project Ga0123519, IMG submission 87396) | Hot spring microbial communities from Yellowstone National Park - Yellowstone National Park OP-RAMG-02 (version 2) | ecosystem: Environmental > Aquatic > Thermal springs > Hot (42-90C) ... | reverse complement strand
TTACTACTGTCAATCTGAATGAGGTTGTCCACGTTTTGCATTTTAATTTTTACATTTTGCAATTTGGATTTGTGAATAGCAAATAATGAGATTGCCACACTCACTTCGTTCGTTCGCAATGACGGCTTTTGGTATGTAGTCAATATGCGATCACCACGCCTGCCAGAGGCAGGCTCGTGATGACTTTTTGGGTTGTAGTCAATAATGAGATTGCCACACTCACTTCGTTCGTTCGCAATGACGGCTTTTGGGATAATTTCTTTCCATTAAAAGATGCCCAAAATTTGAAATTATAATATTCAAAAACATTATTAAATTTATTAAAAATTATCAAATACAAACTTCTTTTACATTTTTTTCAATAAAAGTAACATTACTATACTTGAGACAAGGAAAAAGAAAGAACCTGTAAGAAATGCTGAAAGGTCGTTAAATCTACTCATAATAAAAAGTCCAAGTGGTGGAGCAAGCAGTCCTCTCACAGCAGTGAGTGAAACATGTATACTCTGATGAACAACAGCATCTTTATCTTTAGCAAAATAGATTGAACCAAGATACCATGTCATTTCTACACCTGCCATAGCAATAGCGTATATAATAAATGAGAAAATAACCATACCTTTTACACTGAAAATATTTTGATAAGGTGTTAAACCAAGAAGCGTAGAAAAAATAAAAAGAAAAAAATAACTTATACCTGTTATTTTTATCGGGTGAACATATCTATTAAGGTATCCGCTTAAAGGCATAAAAATAGAGAATACTATATTTAATAAGAATACTCTCACAAAAGATATCTCTGAATAACTCATCTTTATTTTATTTACAAGAAATTGCGGTATTACAGCAAGTATAAGGAGTATTCCCATACCATATATTGTGAATGCTATTTCAAATTGTAAAAATTGATTGTTTTCTTTAAATTCATTTATCATATTTAAAACAGGTTGTAAAAGTTTGAATTCTCTCTTCTTATTATTTTTTCTTTCATTTATCTCAATCCTTGAAAGGAATAGAAGTGAGATAAAACCCGAAAAACCGCATAGTCCATATATAATCCCGAAAAACTTATCGTTCATATCAAGAAGTTTTCCTATTATAGTTGAGGATATAAGTGTGAAAATTGAATAAACAGAGAGAGATAAACCAAAAAGGAGATTCCTTCTTTCATTCGTATAATTTCTCTGAAATATTGTGTTTTGAACAGGTATTATAAATGCATTAAAAAAGTAAGTGATGAAAAGTATTGGTAAAAGTTGTCCTCCATTATTTATGAATATAGAAAGCAAAAGTGGAAGCCTTCCGAATATTCCCGCAATGTAAAAAAGTTTCTTTCTCTCCTCAATGTTTTCAAGATGATAACCCCAGTATATTGAAAAAAGATTTGATAAAGGCCATAACATAACCGCAATAGTTACAATTGAATTAGGACTATTGAATTTTTTCTTTAAAATTATTTCTTGTAAAGAAAGACCACCATTTAAAATCCCATTAAATAGTGAGAATAGAAGATGATATTTAAATGTCTTTTTCTCTACCTCATTTAATCTTAGCATTTAAATAAAAGGGGGCACTCACGCCCCCTTTAAATTAAAGTATGAAAAATTTAATGAATAATTTTACTTTTTCTTTGGAGTCTTTCTTTTAATTATTCTTTTTTTTTCCTCTTTTTCCCCTTCTTCTTTCTCTTCTTCCTTCTTTTCTTCCTCTTTCTTCTCCTCTTCTTTCTTCTCTGCCTCAAATATCTCTTCCTTCTTTTCAAGGAGATTCTTATCATCTTTCAGTTTAACAAGTGTGATGTAGATAATAGTCTGTCCTGCTTGAAAAACTGAGAGTGCATAACCAACAATACCAAAAACAACAAAATAGAAAACAAGTCCAAGAAGAAAACCAGCAAAAGGTGTTGTTATACCTGGATTAACAGGGAGTGTTCCAATTGAAGGGTAAACTGTTGGAGAAACAATCCCAGGGAACCATTTGAGAAGGAATGTAGGTGCAAATGGTAAGTATAGATACCATTTTCCCTGTTCCCACATCACATTCAACCAGTTTCTTGGACCTGCCCAGACACCAAGTGCCCAGTGTGTTAATTTTAATGTGTAGAGAAGGAGAAGGGCAAAAACGAATGATGCAAGGAAAACACATATTCCCAGTATAAAATTCCAGAGGAAGAATCTCCAGGTCTGGTCATTCAGAACACTGAATCCCTCAAAAAGGGTATCAAATGTATCGCTTTCAGTGGTAGAAACTACAGCAGGTGCAATAATCATAACAACAAACATAACTATTGTAAGATAGACGATAAAGAATGCACCAGAGATAAGAGGGATTGAGAATAGTGCTATGATTATCTGCCCAACATAAGGTATCCTTCCAATAAGTCCAAAAACGAGACCAACAAGAAGAAGGATACCTATGAAGATGGCGAGATAGATCGGGGAAAGGAATGTTCCCTTCCAGTTTTTGTAAGCAAACTTCCATGCCTCTTTTGACTCGTAGAATTCATCACCTTTCAATTGCTCAAATGTAATCTTTGAAATGGCAGTGGATGTTATAAAGTAGAAGAAAAGGGAGATGAGCGCACCAATAATCCAGAAAATCCATCCATACCAGGTCAAAGAGACATTATAAAATGGCCAGGGAATGAATCTAAAAGTCTGCCATATGTTTTTTATGCCCCAACCACTGAGGAGAAAAGCAATGTAAGAGAATATGGCATAAAAAACAGTTGCAATAAAAGTTCCAACAAGTCCAATCCATATTTTTTTAGGTGAAGCGCCAAAACGAACGCTTCTAAAAACATCTTTATAAGTGAATCCAAATTCCACAGTAACCTCCTTTTTTTCTTTTACTATAAAAATTTTTTAAAAATTGTCAAGAAAAATTTTAAATTTTTTTATCTTAAAATAATAATCTTTTTCTTCTCTGAGAAATCATTTGCCTTCAATGTTATAAAATAAACACCATTTGGAATTGTTCTCATATCAACCTTCATTTTCTTGTATTTTTGAACAGGAACATCCATTTTCCTTACAACACCTCCATAAATATTATATATCTTTATATTGAATGTGGTTGGCTTCCTCGAAATAAATGTTATCGGCATTTCAGGAGAAGTTATCAATGTTGAAAATTTCGCAATTGTTATTGTATCATTAAGACCTGTTGGAGATATATAATAATAACCTGTATCTGGATACCTTGAAAAATTCCCTGCAGAATCACTTGCTGTAAAGTATGATGGTATCTCTTCCTCCCCACTATGAATTGTGAACCAGTTCCATTCTGATATTATGCTATCACAAACGGAAGTCAAAGTATCAAAATATGTGAGTGAAGAATATGCAATCCCTATCCCATCCTTTATCTTTATCCCAACATTGTAAATAGTATCATAGAAAACAATCTTTATTGAATCACCAAAAAATAAAGGTGGAGTATAATCGTATATCTTTGAAATAACACCAGAATATGCATTGAATCCATCATACATCCCGCCAATTATGTATCTGTATCTCCTTTCACCACCAACAACTGTATCTATAAAACTCATATCATTTAATGAATCCACAATTATTCCAAAAATACCGCTATCTTCCTTCAATATCCTGTATCTTAAATCATCAAAATGATACTGGAAGCATGAAGTAATTAAGAGTTCTCCAAAGATTGTATCATTCACCCATTCATCTTTCTTTATAAAAGTCCTTATAGGTTCTTTCCCATCACCAAAGAAATTCACATCACCATCAAGAATGACAAATGTCTTATCCTGTAAGAACAATGAATCAAACGAAACATTCAATGTCTCAATCCCTTCCCCTGTTAGTTCTATTCTCCTTCCATATATGAAAGAATCTGGCTCATTATTCATTGAAGTATAGAATGAGATATTGAGATATGATGTATCAGATAAGATCTTCTTTATTGGGATTTTTAAATTCTTCAATCTTGCAGGATAAAATTGTGGTATCAATGTGAAGAGGATTGTATCATTTATCTCATTATATATTTCACAATTATTCTCCTGCAATTCCTCAGGCTCTCCCCAGGAAAGATAAATCTTCCTATCAATAGTATCTGCCTTACAGGATGAAGGTGGTAGATATTCATATACCCAGAAGGATTCATAACCATCCTCTGGAATTCTTGTTTTATTCCCAAAACTATCAACGATTGAGATATAATAAAAGATATTTGTCCCAGGTGATTGATAAGGGATTTCAAAGAAGAATGTATCATCAAGATTATAAAAAGATTCAAGTGGGAAGAACCTATCACCATTGTTGTAATAGAGTGTTGTATTTATCCTTGTCTCATCCTTTGCATAAACCTTAACTATATGTTCCCTTTCTGTATCAAAGGTATTTGAAGGTCTCTGAACAATATATGCAAATGGAGGGATTGTATCAGGTATATAGAACATAAATCTTTCTCCACCGCTTAAAAGAAAGATACTATCTTTATAGAATGAATATAATAAATCAGCCCTTCCCCTTTTCAATGAAGGGGCAATAATTTCAATATCAAAGGCATTAAAACCTGAATCAACCTGTATCGTATCCCATAATCCATTGTAAAAATCATAATCCTGAATGAATCCTAAATTCATTCTTATAGGAATATTGTAATTTGATGTTAATTTAAATCTCACAGAGATTGTATCATTTTCCCTGAATTCATCCTTATTCAGTCTGCATTCCTTTACACTTATGGAATATCCGAGAACATCAAATACCTTTGATGATGAGAATTTCTTTAAACTATCACCATCAATAAAGAAATCAAAATCTATTAAGTATGTCCCGGATAAAAGTTCATCTGGAATAACAAAACTAAATTGCTTATTTAAAGTATCAACGAATAAAGAATCTTCAATCTCTTTATTCCCAAAATCAACATAGTATTTTAGAATTCCTCCGAAATCTGTTTTCACCTCTGCAAACACAGTATCGCCCATCTTATAAACCTGTTTATCTGTTATGATATTACAGGTATCATTTGCAGGGAATGTGTATATTGTATTTATCCACAAACTCCTTCCAGTTTCATTATAAACACCATAAGATAATATTGGTGTATTCTCAAATGGGAAAATGGATATATTTGTAATATTCAATGTATCAAATCTTTCTAATATAGTATCAATCGTCTCATCATTATAAATCCTCATATTTATCCTTTCAATATAAGAAGATGTATCAAAGAATTCTGACTTGAATTGAATACCTATCATATTTGTATCTATTATAATCAAAGAATCATTTTTCCATTCTGAATAGTGAAGGCTATCGTTATAAACTGTTCTTGTAAAGAAATTGAAATTACCAATCCCATCCGGTGTTATTGAAATACTATCAGCATTAAGCCAAAGAACATTACTCACATAAATACCATTATCACTTAAAGATTTTAATATATCAGGATTTGAAAAATCAATACTCTCACTGAATCCTGAAAGATAGAAATCCTTCCTTATATTCTCATTATTATAATCAATAGATATAAATCCTTTTAAGTTCCTCTCATTCCTATTCTCTATTTTTATCTTGAATTGAACTGTATCTTCAGGATAATATATATCTTTATTTATTTCACCTGAAACAAAAACTTTATATCCCATTATTTTTAATGGAAGAATATATTCTTTCTCATCAAGCCATAATGAGCCATAAATGGTTCTCTCATCAATGTCATCTGGTATATAAATCTTGAATGTATCTATCTTTGTCTTCCCTGGTTCTAATCTGATATTATGTCTCTCTTCACCTATCTCACCCAATAAGATTTTTAATTCACTTCCACCTATTGCATTCCCAATATTTTTTGTCCTTATAAGGATAAAACCAGAATCCCCTGTGTTCAATGTTAATGTGTCAAATTTTTCCAATACTGGTATTGGTTTAAGGTAAAAAGAATCAATCCTTTCACATAATATTTCACCATCCTCAAAAATCCTTGTCTTCACTTCATATCTACCTTCATTTAATACAGCATCTGATGATAAAATTATTGTATCTGATGAAAGTTCAGGGATTTCAAAAATCTTTTCATCATTTATGAAACCGCCCAAAATACCTATTTTACCATAGAATGGAACTGCTGAATTATTCCTCACAATAACATCAAAAAGAATATTCCCAGAACTATCGCATTCAGGATTTAAGATAACAGAATCTATTGTTATCAAATCTGGTTTTATGATATTCAATGATGTTTCACCTTGATTCAGAATAATTGAAGTGGATTCAGGTATTGTCTTCCATCTTAATATGTATTTTCCATAATCAAGTGTTTTTGCCCATTCGCCTTTCATTGTATCACCTATTTCTATAATCCCATTAAATTTTGTAGAATCAAGAATGCTACCTGTAGTATCAAGGATTTCAAGATAAAGATTTACATTTGTTTCAAATCCACCTGTATTATAAACCTCAAATGGTATTGAGAAACTATTAAATGATGTTATAACAGAATCTATATTCACATCTATCTTTTCACCAAATCTTATGAATGAATAATCAAAATATTCTAATAGATATGGATAAATTATATCTATCCTTAATGTCTCATCCTTTGTTATTGAAAAACTTTTTGAAATTCTAAAGACCCCATCCTTATCAATTCTGAATGTATCAAGGAATGTATCTCTGCAAATTGTCCTTGTTATCAAATCCATCTCCCTTCCACTTTCATTATAATATTCAAAGTTTACATTGAATGGATGATGGTCAACACTATCAGGTCTTGAAAACCATAAATAAATATCAGGTTTTATCACATCAACATTCTTCAGTCTTTCTATTGTATCAGTAATAGTTGATAATATTCCTGATAGAGTAAAAGATACTGTATCTTTCAGGTTTAATGTTAAATCAATTGATGAGTATGGTTCAATTGTATTAAATGTTGTATCTAATAATGTGTTTCCCATCTTTAGCAACTTTAAATGAGCATCATTGATTGTAGAATCAGAATTGTTCAGGACCTTTGCATAAAGATTTATATCCTCATTGGGGAAATAGATAACCTTGTCTGTCTTCATCGTTATAAGAAGGGGTGAAGGTTCAATGAAGAATGTGTAAGGATTGATTGAATACAAATCCTGATATGGTTTGTAATTTAGCCATCCATTTGCCTTTAAGATGAACTCACCAGAATCTGAGAATACACCAGCAGGAATATCTATAAAGAGAGATTCATTTGGAATTGCATTTAAAGAATAATAATCATACCAGATAGTTTGGTTAGAAGCCATATAGAGATAATCAAATCTGAAACTATCTATTTCAGGTGATAAACCATAATCAGGTTTTGTGAGTATTGCCTTGAATATTGGTCTCTTTCTCCCATTATCAAATGAATAATATGAGATAGAATCTATTGTAATAAATGGTGTTGTATCCACATTATTGTAAATACTGAAAAGCCATCTTATATCACCTGAATTTATCTCCTGATAAGGTATAAATCCTGTTATTGTTGAAAGACCATCAATCATAACTGGATTAGTCTCCGTAAATCCCGCATTCCTTCCAAGATTCACCAATTCATAACCTGATATGTATTTTATATCTTCATTATAGAAATTTGCAATATTCATCAATGAATCAAGAGGCTCTATATCATCAGGGAATGGGTAAAAATTATAACCCTCAAAATCTAATATCTTGACATATTCAAGGAAATTCCCATTCTCATCATATTTTTTCAATTTCATACTATCAACATCAACACAGTAAATATACCCTTTCTTATCAATATCTATATTCTTAAACCTTCCCTCTCCTATCCTTCTTATGAACCCTCCTGATTCATTATAAACATAAATACAGGATTTTGTGAAATCGGAGATATATACATTCCCTATTTTATCAATCCCTATGCTTTTAGGTTCAATGAGTGAATCAGATCCAAATTCAAGGATTGTATTCCCCTTTAAATCCTTCTTTAAAATAGTATTTGTATAACCATTTATGAAATATAGATAATCCCCAAATCCTTCAAGGGATATAAGGTCATCAGCAATGAATGAATCTATGAGAGCACCTCCCATTGCTACCTTAAAGACTTTCCCTTTATTCATATCCAGTATATAAAAATAATTATCCTTTATGTATAATCCATCTATTGAACTTACCCCTGGAATCTCTATATTACTCCCTGTTTCCCTACAAATTATCCTTGTGATCCCATCCATTGTTATCCCATTGAACAATCTATTATCATATTCCTCCATCTTTATATTATTTATAACACCAAAATTTTTCCCTTTCTTTAATCTCCTTGAGTTAAGCATCCTTCTTAAAATACCTTTCTTATCTTTACTGAATCCCTTGCTTTCTGTGAACTCTAAGAACCAATCATTTAATTTATAAGACTTATCCCATCCTAAGAGTTTCACTTTTTGATTCTCCCAATCATAATAACATCCAAAGGCTGTATCAATGAACCATTCACCTTCGCCACCCCCAATATTTGGGATAACAATATAACTATCAGGTTTAGGTGCATATGAACATATTTCAAAATAAAGTCTCCCATTAAAATTATAATCCTTATTCTTCAATACACCCTGTGCCCTCACTGTATCTTCCATCCTGTAAACAAACTTTGATGTGAATATATTTATATCTGCAAGAACACCTTTTAGATGAAATGGCATCTCTTTTTCCTTCTTTTCATTATAATCAAGATCTTCCTCTATTAGATGTAGGACATATCTTCCATCAATCCAAAGACTATCAATCTTAAAACTATAAATATAGAAATCCTTTGGGAGGACATTAATTGTTTTTACATTATTATAAACCCTTTTATTCTCCCAGTCAAATATCTGGACAGTTAATCTTTTATTAGCAGTTGCACCACCATTATTGTAAAACAAAATACTTAAAGAATCACCAATCTGATAAGCATCTTTATCAAATTCTGAAAGAAGATTTGGGTAAGGGATATAAAAACTGGAACGAATACTGTCTTCAAATAAAGGTGTGCAAAATCTTGAGTAAATATAATATATCCCTGCCTTTAATGTCTCAGGGATAGTAAAGGAATAGTTGAATGATGTATCTGAATAGGGAAATATTGTTAATGGAATACTATCATAGAATCCACATTCAGGGGAGGTATTTATAAGATAACCAGAATTTGAGAAATCTCCTGTATTTTTAATTTTTATTGTATATTTTACAGTATCCCCTACAAAATAACCATTATATTTTCCTAAAGAAATATTTTCTGAAACTTCGTTAAATAACGAATAACCTCCATTTATAATCTTATCAGAATAATATAGGATTTTATAATTGAAATTATAAAGACAGCGATTTCTCATTTTTTCCTGTGGAATTGAAAAGACAAAACGGATTGTATCAAGATTTTTCAATGTATCAATAAAGATTGAATCCATCCAGATTGTATCAGAATAAGTTAAAATGTTGAAGTATCCTTTTACATCCTTTAATCTAAAATCTTCTGGTATTATTTTTGAAATAAGAACGAATGTATCACAACCTGTAATAATCGTATCTTTTATAGTTTCAAATGTTATTTTTGGAGGAAGTATATTAAAATATTTTCTCGCACTATATTCCTTTCCCCTTGCAAATAATGTGCTTTTAAGATAATATCCACCAGGAATTATTGTATCAGATATATTATAACTATTAAGTAATTCAAAGGATTTTGTTGAATCTATAATAACAGTGTCAATTTCCTCATATAAGATATTATTATTATTATTCCTTATCTCTGTTTTAAGCGGATATTCACCTGTGAAATTTGTTCTCCCTTTTATATTAAAGAAAATTGTATCATTCAAATTATAATAAGAAGTATCTGTGTTTGCTTCAATGTAGACAGAAGGGGATTCTAAATAAACCCGTGGTACAAGATTATCGGCTAAAATATTACTGGAACTATTTATTGAACCATTTTCTGGAAAGAGGGTAAAACGTATCATTGATGAAGAAAGATATTGTGGAACATATTGACAAAATATAGAATCGATTGATTCAGGAGGAACTGTTATATTGTGAACTGTATAACTCCTCCATTCCCAATCAATCTTTATCTTCCCATTGAATGTTTCCTCTGTATTATTTCTCACATATATTGTTAGATTTACAGTATCACCAAGAACAAGATGCTGATTTTGGAGAGAACCCCAGATGTAAAAATCACCAACATGATAATCACCAACAGGGATATTCGTCTTCACAGCAAATCTTTCACCAAGTTCTTCCTTCTGTAATAAGATTGTATCATTATAAAGTGAATATACAACTGGATATATCCCAAGCATTGAAGGTGCAATATAATCAAGGTTTATTGTTATAGAATCACCAGGATAGATTGGCTCCTCTAATTGAAAATCTGAGAAATAAATACTATCCCTATAAGGATTTAATATCTTTATCCTCACAATATTTACAGGAATGGTATCTTCTGAAACTTTATAATGAACAGGGATACTTAATGGAATAAAATTACCAGGATAATATTCAGATATTGGTCTTTTTGTATCTAATGCCCATGTTACAATATCCCTTATTAAATTAGCCTCTTGGTATGAACATTGACCAAATCCATAACCCCAATCAGAATACAAACCGCAGACTAAAACCTTACCTTCTCCATATCCATAATAAAACAACTCTGGCATTCCCGTTGTTCTCCTCTTCATTATCACCTTTGAATTATCCAGGATATCATTAAAAAACCCATCAATATGTGAATTTATTATTGCTTCTTCCTGTCCTGATAAAACCACATCCCAATCACTGAAATAACCTGCATTTTCCCAGCATGATTGGTCCTCAAGCCAGCCATAACCTGTTAGAAAACCTGGTAGAACACCCCATTCATACCAATGTTGCTGTGTCATACTGATTATCGTGCCTCCATTCTGAACAAAATTTCTTAACCTCTCTTTAAATATAAAATCCTCCTCTTTACCATAAAGCCCTCCGCTTGGGATAATAAGAACTTTTAAACTATCAATTGTCCTATTTAGGGTTCCATACACCCTTAAATCTGGACTAACTATCGCAGTTGGAATTTTAAATCTTCCCAAAAGATGTCCCATACCAACAGAATATCCACTTATTAAAATACCAACATCAGATTCAGTATCTACAAACCAGGGTGTTGGATATTGAGGATCATTTACCTGCCAGTTATCATCAGGGTGGTCACGGTCAGGTGGGTCACAATCGGTTTTTGAATTTGTTATAAGAACATCTACTCTTTTTGAACTACTAAAAATTTCTTCCCCATTATTGGAGTTAATCCTTGCTGTTACAAGAGAATTACAACTTACATTAGTGGTAATTTCCAGGAGAGGGAAAGATGAAGTCTGAAATGGGGAAAGGGGAAATGAACTGATAAGTAAGGTCCCACAACCCGTATTACTAAAATTAACTGTAAAATAACGCTTTTCAAAGTTCCTTAAATATCCATCTGCGAAATCAGTAAACTGTTGATTCGGTCGCGGATTATGACAGTCATAAGGAACTGTATGATGAAAACAAGACGGTGATATATTAAAAACAATGTTTGGTTCACGAGTAGTGAAAGAAAAGGAATAATTTCCACCAGGTTTACCATCTTTGTCACCGTCCAACTTAACACCACTTGTATCTTTTATTTCATCTGTAAGGGTAATCGTATATTTAGTTTTGAACTCTAAATCCTTCTTTTCATCATTAATAATCAATTTAACTGTTCTTCCATTCTCCCAATCTATTGTAAAACCACAAGTGAGAGGTGGTGAAAAAAGCACAGTGTTTGAGTTTACTGTTGACTGATCCATCTCACTACTGAAAGTAATGGAGATTTCAGTATTCACATCCACATTAGAAGTCCCATTCCCTGGGAATGTGGAACTCACAACTGGTGGACCTTCTATTAAGAATTTATAGTTACCATCTGGTGACGTTTCTTTCTGACACCAATCACCATTTGCATCCCTGTATGCAATTGTCCTTGGATTTCCATCATTCTCATTCCCTCCCAAATCATAAGCATTGCTTATCTCCAATGTTGCCCTTCCATTCACACTATCTGGAATAAAATCTTCATTTGTTGTTGCTGTATACACTGTATCACTTTCCCAATTCCCTTCAGGAACCTCTTTTACCCTCCCATCAGAAAATTTTACTTTTAATGATGGTTTTTTCAGGGTATCCATTATTTCGGAAAAATATATCTTAAAACTTAATCCTTTATCTCTTTTGAAGTTGTAATCCTCTAAAATAAACAATCTCCCCAAATCATAACTTAAAGGAATTTTTGACCATTCCCCTTCATATCTTATCTCCCCTTCTTGTTTTATCTCAACCTTTGATACATAGGGAAGGAAATTGTCAAGAAGAACATCCTCAGATAAACTATCACAATTATTATCAATATCGTAAGCAATTACTTTTACAATATATTCTCCATCTTTATACTTAGATTGAGAATTAATAATTGCTTCAGTATTATTATTGTCAACCTTTGTATCCCAAAATTTATTGTATGGCATGTTATAAGGATCATTTGTAACCCAATAAATATTTCTACCTGTGCAAGACCCTTCACCATAAATTGTTGTTATTGGAGCAGAGGGAAATTGATCAAATCTAATGTGTTCAATTTCTCCAATTATTTGCCTGTTTTGTATAAATTCAGCTTTAATTCTATAAATACCACAATTACCACCCGCTCCTGAACCATTAGAGGCTGTTCGAGGATCATATGCCTCAGAAAGAATATCTACTTTATTATATAATGTATCTCCTAATCTAAAATTTGTTCCTTGTCTCCAAAAACTTATGCTTATAACATTAGGATCTGCATCGTCTTCAAAAGGTTCTATGATACTCAAAATATTAGTTTTTGGTACACCTTCAAGATGTAGATGTTCATGGCCACCATATGGACCAATATCACAGATATATTGTCCTGCTTCAACATTCTCGTTTAATTCTACTTGAAAATTTTGAACATGAATGTATTTATAACTACCTATTTGAATTGATGTATTACCGATAGATAAAACTTTCCCTGCTTCAACTGCATAAACTTTAGAATTTAATGAAGCCTGAATATCTATTCCTCCATGATAATGATCTCTATTATTATCTCCTCTACATTCAGCAAATGTCGCATTAATTTGATGCTGCTGATTAAAAGGCATTAATGGCCATTGAATACCATAAAGATTGCAAGTAAGTATAATAAAGGTAATTAAAATCACAATATTTTTTGGAAAAGACACTTTTTTTGTCATTTTGCACCCCTTTTTAAAAATTAAATTTATAACTTTTTATCTCTTTTGGTGTTAAGATATACAATTTTTTTTCTTCTTCTCCCAAAATAAATTTTGGACCTTCTATAAAACTATTATAATCCTTTCCACTTAATTCAATTCTTTTAAGAAATTTGCCTTTATTATTAAAGAAATAAATATATCTGGATAATGTATCAATTTTTAAACTACAATTTTGGGCTCCAAATAGTATCATTTTTTTATTTTCAGAATAAATACAAGAAGAAAATTCGATTGTTGTGTCAGTGGTATCTTTGTAATGCCATTCAAAACAATTTTTAGTATAAGAATAATAGTAAATCTTCTTTTTGTTTGAAAATAAAATAAAATCATTATTTTTTAACAAAACAATTTGATAACTCCCCAAATTTTCTATTTCTTTGGAAAAAATAACCGAACCATCTTTTATTCCTAGAACATAAAAATTAATCCCCTTTTCTAATGTAATTAAAGGGTTATCAATAAGATAAATATAGTCATCATTTGCTCCACATATTCTTGTAGAGATAGGCATTTCTTTCTCCCATATTTTATCCCCATTTACATTATAAATAATTATTTTAGAAATAATTTTATCATTCATAGTATTTAGGGGTGAAGAAATAGAGATTGCAAAAAATTTACCATTAGGGGTGATCTTACAACTAAATAAACTTGGTGATTGAGGAAAAAATGTAATTTTTTTATACTTATTATAACCTTCTGGTAAATAAACTTCTCCATATGTTTCGTCAAAAAAAATAAAATTTCCATTATTTGAAATATCAAATATCATTTCAATATCTGGATCACTAAATGTAAACCACTTCTTTCTTGAAACTATAAGGTTTCTCTTTTCATCATAAACACTAAAATAAATATCGTATTTATTTTCATCTTTCCAGTTCATTTCAAGAATACCTATATAGTGACCATTATCACTAGTCTTTACCCTTCCAATGTTTGTTTCAAATGTCTTAACGCCTTCATTAAAAAATATTACTTTATGATAGCCGCTTCTTTTGTCTTTGCAAATTAAATAATTTAAATTATCGGAGTTTAAATTGTCATATTTTGCCCATATAATATTGTCTTCTAACTTTACCGACTTTAAAAATGTTAATAAGTCATTTTGTGTTTGTCCCAAAGCGCTTACAATTATAAAAAATAAAACTATGCTAACTATTTTTGTAAGTTTTTTCATTTTTCACCCCCTTTTTCAAAAAGAGATGAAAGGTCCTCTGGAAGTTCATCAAAGGAGATTACTTTCATCTTTTCTCCACCCCCAGGAATTTTATCATATTTTTCTCCAATGGGAATCCAGTATAATCTGATTTGTCCATTGTTGTAAAATCCAAAACCTCCTTTCCATTTTTCTCCCTCTCCCTCTCCTTCTGCTTTCACAACCTTTGTTCTTCCTGTCTCTACATCAAGGAAGAAAAGGTGTCTAATATACACTCCATTAATATTCTTAGAAGTCTTTGCACCAACAATTTTCCCATCATTTGAAATTCCAATACAACCAAGAGGGTCTTCAGTATCTATTCGCACTATCTCTTTACCCAGTGTATCTAAAACTATTAAATGACCTTTTACTTTCATATACCCTACCCCCTCTGAATAATATAAAACAACCCTCTCCCCATTCCCTGATATTACCTCATCTACATCATAGGCATATTCTGCAAATTTAACCTCGTATGTCTTCCTCCATAATACCTTCCCTTTATTATTAAAAAATGTTATCCTGTATGGTGCCCAACCTGAAAGCCCTTCACCTGTCCACATAATATACTTATCTTCTGTGTGCATCTTTAATTCATTCTTAGGAAGAACCTCGCAATAAAGCGCATACTTCCCATTATCTGAAATTTTCACCTCCTTGAATTCCAGACGCTCAACAGAATAATCCAAAGATATCTTCTTTATCACCTTCCCATCAGGAGAAAAAAATACTAAACTTCCCTTCCTAACATTTTGAATAGTATCTCTTCCTTCATCTTTTTTCTCTATGCGATAATCCTTTTCCTTCTTTTCATCCGCTCTCAAAACATTAACAAAACATAACATTAAACTTAAAAACACTAACATCTTTTTCATAACATACCTCCATTTTTATTTTTTCTTTTGTCAGTTTTTTTAATATAAAATATTCTTTAAAAATCTCAATAAAAATTTTACCCATTTTCATTCCCTCCCAAATCATAAGCATTGCTTATCTCCAATGTTGCCCTTCCATTTACACTATCTGGAATAAAATCTTCATTTGTTGTTGCTGTATACACTGTATCACTCTCCCAATTCCCTTCAGAAACTTCTTTTACCCTATCATCAGAAAATTTTACTTTTAATGATGGTTTTTTCTGGGTATCCATTATTTCGGAAAAATATATCTTAAAACTTAATCCTTTATCTCTTTTGAAGTTGTAATCCTTTAAAATAAACAATGTCCCCAAATCATAACTTAAAGGATTTTTTGACCATTCCCCTTCATATCTTATCTCCCCTTCTTGTTTTATCTCAACCTTTGATACATAGGGAAGGAAATTGTCAAGAAGGACATCCTTATACTCTGCACCATGTCTTGTTATTGTATCTCCACCATTTCCCTTTATATCATATGCCATTACCCATACACGATACTTACCATCTGGAAGAACTGCCTGTGCATTTATATATGCATCATCACCATTCCAAGACCCACCAAAACGAAGTTTGGTATTCAAATATCTATTCTGTGTCGGTGCATTTGTAACCCAATAATAATATGTGCTGTTATTTGAAAGATCCCTATCATATACATTAAATACATTCCCATTTATATTATCAAACTTTATATTCTCAACAGGTCCATATGACATTTCCCCTTGTAAACCCCTTATAAAATATCCTATCCTGTAAACACCTACATTATCACTCCCATTACTCTGACTATCTTTAGCACGAACAAGTATATCTACCTTACCCCATAAAGTATTTGTATTAAATTGAATATCTGTCCCTTGACGATAAAACATAAAATTATTACCACCATAAACACTGGGATTGGCATTATCTTCATAATTATCAAGTCCACCTACGCGAAGTGGATTAACCTTATTCTCTATCCCAATACCTTCTTCAAAATGAAGATGTGGATGGTCTATAGCACCAACTTTGCCTAAAAGGGTAACACCTGCAATACAATTATCACCAGCATCAAGGTCGTTGTTAAGTTTAATATGCACATATCTATAATTTCCTACTACAACCCAGCCATCTTCTTGATTTTTAGGCCCAATACCATTATTTTCAGGGATTCTTCCATTAACCACAGGATAAACCTCTGTTCCTGCTGAAGCCCCGATATCTACTCCATAATGAAAATGGTAATCTCCATTCCCATAAGGGGTTCTGAACTCACCAAAAACAGCATTTATTGGATGTGGACCTGTAAACGGAGAAATTGGCCAAGGGTATGCTAAACAAATTTTTGAATATATTATCATTGTAAAAATTAGGATAGGTAATTTAAATTTCATAAGATACTCCTTTTCAATAAATTTTTTTGATAATAAAAATTCTTATTCTATCTTTTTCATCTGAAAAAGCAATCTTCACAAAATTATCGGTCAAGTTCATTTTAGGGGTCCCATGAAAACCTATATTAGAAAATTCTTTTTCTAAAAGGATATTCCCTTTTCTATTTACAATATAAATCTTATTAGGATATACACCTACAACAAATTTTTCAAAGTTTTTATCTGCTGAAATATATCTAAATCTTTCCTTTTTTCTCTCAAGTTTTGTAATAATTTTTTTATTAAGGAGGTTAACTAACCAGAAATAACCTTGGCCATTAATGATTGCAACTTCATTCTCTTTAGATGAAAAAAAGTATGATTGACTCCCCATACTTCCTGGAATTTCAAATATTTTTACTCCTTTAATAGTAAACACCGTTAAAATGCGAATAGTGTCACTTCCACATTTGAAAATAATCCAGTTATTTTTAGGTGAAAAACTAATATCTGATATAATCCCTACATCGTTTCTTTCCCAAATTATACCCCCATTATTGTCCAATAACATTAAATATCCTTTTGCAGGCTCCTGCCATAAAATACTTTGTCTAATAGCAATTGCAATATATTTCCCATCATTAGAAAAAGCACCAGACCAACCACCATAAGGGTTCTCTATCTTTTTTACTAATCCATTTTTACCAAATATTTCTATTGGTGCATTCTCTACTTCAACACTTGGTGTTCCTATGCATAATCTCCCATCAGGTGAAGGAACATAAGGTCCTACACCAAGCCCTTCTATCTTCCATAATATGTTCCCATTATCATCTATCATCTCAAATTTTGTAAGATACCCCTCTTTCTCAAATATCTTCGTCGGTGTCGTTACACCTATGTATTTCTCGTTCTGGGAAATCACAACCTCCGCATAATCACCACTCTCATAAGTCTTTTTCAATTTCCCATTATATTCATAAAATCTTATTATTTTTTTCTTACCTTTTTTTAATATTACCACCTTAGGATAAAGTATCTCACATTTATTCTGTTTTTTCTCCATTTCACTAAATCCCTCTTCTTTCCATCCCATACTTTTTGCCTCTTCAATTGTAACACTCGCCGTGTCAAATATCACATCAACAATCGTATCCTCAAATGTCTTCTCATATACAGGGATTAACTCTACCTTCTTCTCATCCGCTCTTACTACACTCACAAAACATAACATTAAACCTAAAAACACTAACATCTTCCTTATCATTATACCTATTTTAACATCGTTAAAACTGAAAACATTATTTATTATTTTAACATATCCGTTTTTGTTTTTCATATAAACCTCCATTTTTATTATTAATTTTATAAAAAATAAAATTAATGTTAAGAAAATTTTTTAATATTTTATACATTTTTTTTATTCCCATCCAATGTTTCACCAGCAGAATCCCTTACTGTCCCTAATATCTTTACTTCATAAGTGGTATTAAATTGTAGTCCAACAAAGTCATCTTTCACTACTGGGTCATATACCTTCAAGATGAGTTTCGTAAAATTATTCTCCCATTT
>Ga0123519_10006490_pt1 | contig 18367 bp, 12 predicted proteins | sample YelNatPaOPRAMG02_FD_87396 | JGI IMG/M metagenome (GOLD analysis project Ga0123519, IMG submission 87396) | Hot spring microbial communities from Yellowstone National Park - Yellowstone National Park OP-RAMG-02 (version 2) | ecosystem: Environmental > Aquatic > Thermal springs > Hot (42-90C) ... | reverse complement strand
CTCGTGCTTCACCAACCGTCGAAGCGTAGACAGGATGCTGTATGCAGTGTTTACATACCAGAATCGTAAGTGGGATGCTGCCTATCTGCCAAAAAAATTTACACACAACACTTGACGCTACCAATGTAAATGTGTTAGATTGGCAGATGCGATTTGAGAAAAAGTGTGCGCATGCCGCTTTAACCCATTGACATTACCTCGTCTACATGCTAAGTTAAGAGCGCCTTCTGCGCAGGAGTACCGGCGCAGCGTCAAGTTTGTAAAACTTCCTGCAAACCGGTAATGCCAATATCGCGCATTGAAGTTTGGAGGCGATGCGGATGTCCGGAAGCAGCAGCAGTCATTTGCGGAACTCCGTCCTGCTCATCGACACCAGCAAGAGCAATGCCCCTGACCACGACCCAAACAACCTCAACCATATCTCGGAGCATGCCGCTCTAGACCTGCACACACTTATTCGACATATGAGCGAGCCGGTGATACTGGTTGGACGCGATTTCCGAATAATTGAGATCAATGACGCCGCTTTAGAAACAATAGGCTACCCTCCGGGAACACGGAACTTAGTGTTGACCGCCGATGTAGACCCCGGTCGAGTGACAGACCAGAATGGTCGAGTGATGACCTGGGAAGACGCAGCGCACGTTCGGTCACTGCGTGGTGAAGATGTCGCAGACATGATTCAGGTTCACCACCGCAAGGATGGGTCACGCCGATACTACATAGTTAATGGGTATCCAATACGAGACGAAACCGGCGATGTGGTCATGGCGCTTGTTATTGGCCGCGATGTTACTTCAATCGCAGAACGGCTGACGCGTGCCGAAGAAATACTGCAGTGCATCATCCGCGAAGAAAAGACTTTGCGAACGGTGCTGGACAACTTGCCGGCCGCCGTAGTTGTTTTGGACAGTAACCTGAGGTTGCTATCGTGGAATACGGTGTTTGCACAACGCAATGTATCAGGCAAGACTTTGCGAGTGGGTGCACGATTTGAGCGCATCGTTCCACGAGCACATGAGCATGGGATTATCTCTTCGCTTAGAAAAGTACTTGAACTAAGCCAGCCGGTAAGGTTTCAGGAATTTCGCTACGAGGCAACTAATGGAGAAGTCACGTACTGGACTGGTTCGGCTGTACCGATTGAACTAGAATTAGATTCCGGACCTGTTAGTGCTGTCGCAATTGTGGCAGTTGATGTGACCGAGCAAGTACTGGCACGCGAACGGATGGCCGAACTGGCTGCAATTGCAGAACAAAGAGCCGCAGAGATCGAGACGGAACGGGCACGTCTGAACACAATCATTGAATCCGCTCCTGTGCCTCTGTGCGTGCTGGATACCAAGGGCCGTACGGTCACTTATAATTCAGCCCAGTTGAAGCTGTTTGAGTCGTTCGGAATAGACATCCGGCTTTTGAACGATCCTGCTACGAAGTGCATGCCAAAGCTTGATATGCGGGATGCGGAAGGACGTCCAATCGAAAATGAGAATAGCCCGGCAAGGCGAGCGCTTCGTGGTGAAACGTGTCGAGACTTGTTGATCTCAACGCTTGCAGGAAGCCGATCACCAAGAAGCTTCAAGGTAAACGCCGCACCGTTGAGGGATGCAAGCGGCGAAATTGTTGGAGTGGTACAAACAAGTCTTGAAGTAACAGATTTGGTTCGAGCACACCAACACATTCAGGATCTGTATAGGCGCGAGCATGCGGTGGCTGAAAAGCTCCAGGAAAGTTTCCTGGTGCGCGAATACCCGCAGATAAAAGGTTTTGAGCGAGCCGCGTTGTACAGAGCGGCCGTGCACGCAGATTTGGTGGGCGGGGATTTTCATGATCTCTTTTACCTGAACGATGGGCGCATAGGCATTGTTATCGGGGATGTCGCAGGCAAAGGTCTTAAGGCTGCGGTCTACACCGCGATGACAAAGTATATGCTTAGAGCATACGCACTCGAAAATCCTAAGCCTGACCTTGTCTTGGCGCGGTTGAATGAAGCTCTAGCAGCGTGCACTCCGACAGAGGTCTTCGTCACACTTGCTTACGCGGTCCTCGATGCGGAAACCGGGAAGATCGTGTATGCCAACGCCGGACACGAACCACCGGTTTGGATTTCGCAACAAAAGTGCGTCGCTTCGACTTTAGATGTTACAGGACGAGCATTGGCACTAACTCATGGGTCTGTCTACAACAGCCGAGTGCTAGATCTTTCCCCCGGCGATTTGATTGTGTTCTTCACCGACGGAATTACCGATGCCGGAACAAGCGATAATCGTCTGGGACAGGAGCGGGCAATCGAAGTTCTGGAAAAATCAGCATCGAGTTCTGCACTTGGCGTGGCCGAAGCTTTGCTAAATGCCGCTGTGGAGTTTGCAAACGGCAACCTTGCCGATGATGCTGCTGTGCTCGTATTAAGACGTTTGAAGGAGAACTGATGTTGATGTTCAAATCGAAAGCCGATCTCAATATAGGACTGCTAGAGGGTGAAAATCCGACGATTAAGCTTTCCGGTGAAGCAGTATTTCACAACAAGCATAAGATAAACGAAGTCTTTGAACGACTTCTCAACAATGGCCAAGCTTATATCCGAGTAGATTTGAGCGAGACGACATTTATGGATAGCAGCGGCCTTTCTGCACTTATTAAATATGCTATACGCGCATCGGAAGCTGGAGGATTCGTCGAGCTGATTGGAGCATCTCCTCAGGTTTCTAGAGCAGTAATGTTGTGCGGAGCTGCGGGATTTTTTGCCGGCAGAATTGACGAAGAACTACATCACCACGATTCCAAGTTCGAGCGCTGGCCTGATCCACTATGGCACGTAACCCAGTTCAGCATGCCTGCGACAACCGAGGCAGCCTCAGAAGCGCGAAGACGCGTAGTTGAAGTTATACAGATGCTACCACTCGCTGAAGCTGACATCGACAACGCTAAGTTTGCCCTTGGCGAAGCGCTTGCAAATGCTATTAAGCACGGATGTCGCTACGACGAGAGTAAAATGATTTTGGTGAAGTGCATAGTGGGCGCAGGACGGTTGATCCTCGAGGTGACCGATCCCGGTGAAGGATTCGACCCAAAGCAGGTGCCTCTTCCTTCGGTCGATTCTATGCTGGAAGGCGGCATGGGTATACACATAATGCGCAAACTGATGGATGAAGTTAAGTTCAGCTTCAACGCCGGAACGACGGTAACTTTGGTCAAAAAACTCAGGGCACACGTCCAAGACCAGTGCGAACCAAGCAGGCGCGAGACTGTTGCCTTAACCGATCGATATTGTGGCGCGTCGCATTAGAAGAGCCAGGCAGGGTAGACCAGCAGAATTGTTTCTAGGATTCTTCCTCGGCCACTTGCTCGATGGTCCGACCTGACAGCACCGACTGAGGCTCTTCGCGTACAGGGTCGCGATTCGGGTCTGCGTATTCGTCGGCCATCTTGATGAGCAGCCATGCTTCGTCGTCCCCTGTTTTGAATCGTCTGAGAGCATAGCCACCGTTGAGCTTCTTGCCTTCCAAGTAGAAGGAGATGTGCCCAAGTGCCACCGCTTCACCAGCCGGAATCGGCTTGCCGGATTTCTCAGTAATGTTGCGATAAGTTCCTATGTCCCACACGATAACTGGACCCGCGCCGTACTGCTTCTCCGGAATCACACCCTCAAAAGTTGCATATTCAAGGGGATGGTCTTCAGTAGGTACAGCAAGTCGCTTGTCCTTGGGATCGGTCGACGGTCCTTTGGGCACTGCCCAAGATTTGAGCACACCATCGATCTCCAGTCGAAGGTCGTAGTGCAAAGTTCTGGCTGCGTGCTTTTGGATAACGAAAATAGGATTTGAACTCGATTGTAATGGTCGCGAGTCTTGCGGTTCTGGAGTGCGGCTGAAATCTCGCTTGCGACGATAGCTCTCGAGCGGATCGCCATTCATTGTTGGCTCACCTCTCCTCTTTCATTGGGCACTTCGTTGTTCCGGATTTTATACCATTCTAAGGCTATGCTCTGTTCGCACTAGACGGAATTCCCTTCTCCAAGGCTATCCGGAGACCCATCAGCTCGATTTGCACGCGGTCCTCAAGCGGCAATATTGACGCTGGCGGCTCTAGGGTGATTATGTGACCTCCACATGTGCGGTATATGTAGATCGCTTGCGGCAGCCGCGTCTTTCGAAAGCGTTTTAGATTGATGCTGCGTCTTATGACCCCGCTATGGGCAGGCATTCCCTCAATACACTCGCTTAGATTTATGGGATAACCTGCTGCAGCAGCCGACGCTATGATTTCATCACCTACATAGCTGTTAGAGTCCCCGGCAATCTCGTATAAATACAGCCCAGGCGCGTCTACGTCCTCATGCATCTCAACGACGAGATCGAAGCACCTGCCTTGAATGGCTTTCATCACCATAAAAACCTCTGGTTCAGGCTTTCGCACGTTGAACTGGCGGTTGAGGTCAACACCCTTCCAGTTCTCTCTAATACCCAGCTCGTAACCGGTCGGATTGTTGCACGGAAAGATTACGAAGTGATAGCGTGAAAGCAAGTTTTCGTCCCGCACTGCAGACTCGGCAAACCTCAGTGCCGCTTCAACGCCCGCCGGTTCGTCGCCATGGATGCCTGCGGCTATCATTACGTTCGGCTTATCCGAAGTTGGCGAGCCGAGACAAAGGACAAACATCGGATATACCAGCCCCATCGCCTCGAACTCACCAATCACCTCCAGCTTGGTTTCAGACCACATTGCCAAGTCTTTAAGCCGATCGACCAAGTCGCTGTATGCTCGAATGGTTTGGCGACGATCTCCGCTTTCCATCTTTCTTTGCTTTCTGCTACCACCACTTAGGGCGGCTTGCGGCGATGATCCCGGAAAGATTTGCGCTCGCCAACGCTTTTCTGATTCTATCGGCCTTTGCCATTCTCAGTCCCTGACCCTCCGCCAACGCCGACCACACCAGCGACGTCATTTCATCGGAACCGTAGAGGAAGTATGGCCCATTGCGGTTAACGGCCACGGCTCGACCATAGCGGATCGCTTCCGCAACATCATCGCCTTCAGCAGTAGGTGCCAAGACAACCGTGCGTTCGAAATTACTGAATGTGCCGTCATGTGTGTCTGTCGTGCCGGTAAGTACGGGTAGTTTACCAGCTCTCTTCCACTCATCGTGAGCTGAGGGTATATGCTCCCACGCATCAAGAGCAGTGCCGGCCAAACCCTTGGGAACCTGAGAGTTTGCCCACTCCGACTTTACTGCTTCCGGATGGTTCCACTGGATTACCGCTCCTTGCACGTGTGCAGCCTTCACGATCTCATACAATGGCAACTCGCTCGACACAACCTCTTTCAGCGGGTAGGCATTAAAGTGCGCCCAACTTGTAGTTATTTCCTCACCTATTATGTATGGAAAGGCGAACCCGTACTGCGAGAACAACTTCTGCCCAAGCTGTGCACCGTCTATCCGGTTGTGGTCGGTAAGCGCCATAAAGTCCATATAACAGTACATCGCCTGTAGAGCCATACCAACTGGAGAATTGATGCCGTCCGAGTAGAACGAGTGAACGTGGAGATCACCGCAATACAAGTCCAGCCCTGGCGGAACGTCTGGCAGAGCAGTCTTAGGCGCCAGTGCTTCTACCAAAGCTTGCCTTACCGCATCCGCATCAGCAGGTTTGATCGGCTTTCTTGCGCTGACCAACGCTTTAACTTTTTCGGCAACAGATTCGACACTGGTTAGCGCATCAACCTTATCGTTGCTCACCCTTGCGCTTGCAACCGGTATTGCGCCGCAATAGAATGTCACTATAGCCTCTGCCGCGCTGAGATTGAGATATTCAACCACAACCTGCGCTTCCGGATCAGCAGTGAGAGCGATTAAGTCGTAGATGCCGTAGTCACTGCGATCGAGCTTGCCGTCTTGAAGCAGATCGAGTCTGGCCTCCAGGTCTCGCGTTTCGCGGATAATCTGAAGGATGTTTTGTTTCTCCACCCACCGTTTGATCTGCTCGATTCGCGCACCCAATCCGAGATATTGTACTGCCTTGAACGGTTCAGTTTGCGATATCTGCCGCAGATCCGTCTTGCGCACCAGCTCCAAAGCGCCTTGCAAAGTGTTGCCGATGCACAGGCACGGTCGTGCAACTGTTCCGAGCGGATTTCCCTGCGCGTCTTTGACAATTGCACTTATCAAATAGTACCCGTCGGTTTTCGCACTAAGCGGGAATTCAACCCGAGCAGACTTTGCAAAACGCCAAGTGGTTGAAAGTGAAGAAGCCCTTACAGTTCGCTCGAATACTTTCTTTCCCGATCCGTCCGTCGCGGTGATCAGCACCGAAGCCGTACGCTTGGCAAGCATGCCACCTGTTTCGAGCGAAATGATGATAGGCTTGTTGTCTGTAAAAAGTGCAGGCACGTCCACAGCCACCTGCGGCCCAAGATCAATCTCCACCCCAGTCTTTAGCACGTCCGTCAGTTCCCACATAATGAAGTTCTGTGGATACTGCCAGAGGTTATCGGTTGCTCGATATGACATCACCAACGGCTGCACCAAACTATCGTCGCGCTTGTCGTAATCATCTATGGCAAAAGAAAATGCGAAACGAGAACCAACCTTCGGCAAGAACTCTGGAAATGCGCTCCACGGCACGAACAATTCAATGGTATAGCCGGTCGAGGTACGTTTTCCGGCAACTCTGAGGCCGTTTATCATACCATCGCGTGGATTGAGCACAGCATTCGGAGGTTGTTTGCCCATTGGAGGACGAATAAGAATTTGGTATGCACCTCTGCTGTAAGGCGGCTGCATAAACTTCTCGCCGACACGCCCGTCCAGGAAGAACTCAACACAATCCTGCTGCCAATAGTCCTTGCCGGGACGGTTGTTGCGAACATCATCGTCAGCAACCACGGCCGCGAGACATAAGCCCCTGTCGTTCCATGCGCAGAAGACCTCGAATCCGGCATCAGCCGGACCGTTCCACTTGTGCGGATCGCGCGAGTAGAGGATATAGCTTCGACAATGAAGAGGCACGCAAGCTGCAGACTCCCACTCTCCCAGAACTCCGTCCATTACCAAAGGCTGAGTGAGCCTTGGAAGCTGTGCAGGCGCGGTCTGCACTACCGGCGGAGTCCAACGATCAGGCGCTGCAAGCGCTGTCGAGAACAGCATGATTACAATAGTGAGAGTGCTCATTACAAATTTCATCAGCAATCTACCTCATCATTTTTGGGAAACTCGGCAATCCAGTATCAGTTCCCGTTATTTTTACACAATAAGTCTGCTCGGCACACAGGCTTGTAGGACGGCAGAATGTAAATTGATGACGAAGCACCTGCAGACTAACAGGGTCACTCCCTTGCACACAACGCACTGCAACCGGGAGCATCGGCCTGGTTCGCACAAAGCTTCTCAAGGAAGTCGGGAAACGCTCCGTTTGCATCTTCCGTTGCCTTCCGGTACAGCCGCTTCGCTTCCTCCGGATAATCCTCGGCAACATTGCGCAATAATTGGGGATCGGACTTCAAATCATAAAGAAAACTTCCAGTGCCGTCAATTTTGGCATTGAACCACCAACGATCGTCGATAACAGTGATTCCGGTTCCCCAACCCACAGTGACATGGTCTCGCAGCACAGGCTCACCGTCGATAGCAACATTCCAGAACGGCACTCCATCCATTGGCGGGCGTTCAACACCGGCAAAGTCCAATATCTGTGCGGCCATATCAGTATGCTGAACCATGATGTTGCTCGTCCGACCTGCGCCGATCCCATCTGGGTGGCGAATTATCAGCGGAACATCGAGCACTTCTCGGCTTGACGGATATCCCCGCTTACCGATGTAACTTTTGTCTCCAATAGAATGGCCGTGATCGGCGGTAACCATGATCAGCGTGTTGTCGAGCAGGCCGAGCGCACGCATGCTCTCATACAGGTAGCCAAACCAGCGATCGCACATCGTCACCAAACCGCTATAGTTTGCCTGTGTACGGCGAAGGAGCTCCGGCGACAGGAAGCTGGAATCGGCGTAACCGCTGATAACTTGTTCCGGACCATCTGCAGGATCGTACATTCGACGATAGTGCTCCGGGACAAACCAAGGTTCATGCGGATCGAAGCTTTCAACCACGAGGAAGAATTTCTCGGCATCTCTGTTTTGTTGCAGCCAGCGTACGGCTTCGATCATCACCCGTGCATTGAAATAGTCTTCCTCGACCACGCGACCGTACATGTTCATAAGGCACTGCTTGAGAAAACGCACGCGGTGTTCGTTCTGATATTCGCGCGGAAGCCAGCGATCGATTTCGTCCTGAGTAGGAACGGGGCCACTACGATAAGGATCGGTTTCCTGTCCTCGTAGGAACACCCACTGATCAAATCCCCGCCAGTAGTTCTTCGAGGGTTTGAACATATGGTAGACATCAGCCACAAGCGCAGTACGGTAACCATTTTCGCGAAGCACTTCTGCAACAGTCGGTTGGTCTTCAGGTATTGGTCCCCATCCCGGTGCACCCACAAAATCGCCTTTCAAGCGGAAGTCGGAATTGTGAAACGGATAGACTCTGCGCCCGGTATAGAGCGCGCGCCGCGTTGGAAGCGTCGGCAACGACTCTGGAAATGCACGGTCCATCTTTAAAGACTGGCGCGCAAACGAATCTAGGTGAGGAGTATGCACTTTGCCCCAAAACGGCTCACCGTAACAACCTATACAGTCTTTGCGAAGCGAATCAAAAACGACGAGAACGATATTCATTGTCAAACCTCCTCAGAGGATCTGTTATGGAACCGCTGTTCATTTCCTGCTGTGCCAGCTCAGCTTGCTCCAGGTCGTCAAGCCGGACGAACACTCGAGAGATCTCGGTTCTGCGGTTACGAGCCGCTATTGAGAGCAGATACACTGAGCATGCCTGCGGGATGTGTTCGCAGTGCACAACACTTCAAGGCTCCAGCGAGCGATTTGCGCGCAGGGGTCGACGCTGATAAGCAAACACCAGCCGCCCGAAGCCCAGTCGGTTGCGGAAGTTCTCCTCGGTGCCGTGCCAGACCTTCGACCACACCCGCTCGGCACCGTCCGAGTTGTCTAGCTGGATGTCGAACCCTATCTGCTCACCCGGCCTGCACGTGAACCCGTTCAGGTCTTCACGGCTGATGGCGGACTCAAACTTCCAGCCCCACTCGTCCTGCTTCACCGCAAGGCGCGAGCACACGAGCTGGGACCCTGGCGCCAGACCTGGGTTGAAGATCGCCATGCCGGGCTGTCCATCGGCGCTGGTTGGCGAGAAGATGAATTGGAAGCAGTCCGCGTTGTAGGCGGCGTCTCCGGGACTGCTGTCGGGATGAAGGTCGACGAATATCTCGACCGCATCGCCGTCCCATATCTTCTCCAGACGGTTGTTGTTCACAACAGTCGGGTCATTCACTTCCCCGGCGACATAGAGCCAATCCTGATCGTAGCCGACGTAGAACTTCGCCTTTTCATAGCGCGAGCCCGCAACGCCATTGTTAAGCTTGACATACAGCGGGGCGATTGAGACCCATTCTGCCAGGTCGCCGTCGACACTGACGCTGTCCATCGGGAACGCGGAGGCATCGCCGAGCGCCTTCCGAAGTGCATCGACCTGGGCATAGAGCTTCCGCCAATCGTCCACAGGCACAAATGGCACAGGCATTCCTATCTCCTGGGCACGGGCGGTAACCTCACGCCAATCGTGCATCGCAGTGGCCAGGTTCGCTTTCTCCACGCTGGCAGGGCTGATACCAGGAGCCTCGTCGATAACAGCAGGTCGGGCGGCGCGTGCCGGCAGCTCGAGCGACTTCGTCGTCTTCCCTGAAGAATACATGTCAATTGATAGCGGGATATCGGCCATGTTCCAGACATACGTTGTCGAACCGAATCGCAGCGCCTGAAACGCGCGGCCCAGGTCAAGAACCTGCAGGCCAAGAACCCTCCGCATGAAATCCGCCTGCGGAGCTGAGGCCATCGTTTCCGGCCGGTAATCGGGAAGAGCTTGGCTGCTCTTAAGAGCCCGTGCATATGTCCCAAGCCACCAATATTGCCGCGGATCCTCGGCCAGGTTAAAGACATACCAGTCGGCATTCGGACTGCCGCTCGGCACCATGATCAGGAAGCAATATGTTCCCTTGGCGCCCATTTGAACCATTGATGCAAGCTCCGAGAACATCCGCAAGGGATCTGGATATCCTGGCGCGGTCCACACCAACCCCGTCTCCGTGGTCAACTCCCACATAGTCCGGCCGCACTGTAGAGCCTGGGAGTGCACGGCACGGCTGCAATCCTTAATGTGCTCGATATCGCTGCCGTAGGCCTCCGCCCCAAGTCCGTCGAACCCGCCGTGAGTCCAGCGGTTGGTATACATGTCCGTCCCCTCGTGCTTGAGCACTACAGGCACGTCGTGGTGGCGCTTGATCATTTCGGCGATCCGGTTGTTGAACTCAGCGATGGAGTTGTCGCGGAAGTAGATTATGTCACTCCACATCGCGGACCGCACCGCGTTCACCTTAAACACGCGACCGGTCGGCGGGTCGATCGCAAAGCCGACAGTTCCTCCATCAGAGACCGCAACGCAGGGAACAAGCCGGGCGAAAACCTCGTAGCCGCTCGCACCAATACCCCAGGCCCGCGCGAGGTTGTGCACACTGCCGTACTTATGCTTCAGCCAGTCGGCGAACATCAGCCGAAACCCTGTAGAGTTCGGCAGGGCACGGTTTGTGTAGCCCCCGAGACCCTGCTCATTGTCAAGCGGGTCGATCCAGAGCCGCATGTTCGGCCCCAACCTCAGCTCCGAAAAGAAGCCATTCAGCGCCTTCTTGAACGTGTCGTTGACGCAGGTCCAGTAGTCGTGCAGCCCGCCTTCGTAGTTCCTTTCCGGAACAAAGTAAACCATCAGCGACCTGTGGACCTCAGCTCTTGGAGTTGCCTCAACCCACACGCCATTTGGAGCTGGCAAGACGCGCGCGGTGCCTCCGTCTACGGGTTCACCTGTGTTCGAGTCGAACGCCACATAGAGCGCAGCGTTGGTCGGGCCGATACTGGTAAGCAGGTCGCTCGTGACCATGATCCTCGCGGTCTCGCCGCCCTTGATCGAGGCAGTGTAAACACTGGAATGGACATCCCAGAACCTAAGCTGATCGGTTTCCTCGGTCACCTGAATTCCATAGCGCAGGCCGATCTCCTCGCACAGGTCCGCAAATCGCTGCCAGACCCAGGCCGGTCTTTCGCGCCACTTCGCGCACGGGTTGAGGTAGATGTCGCTGATGCCAGCGTTCTTCATCTCCAACAGACGCTTGATATCATCGCGGAACGCTTCTTCGTTGCGGACCGGGTTGCCGAGCCGGTAACTCATGAAGAAGTTGGAAAGGTACATAGCACCCGCGGGAACGTAGGGCTTGCCGTCCCAAATGAGCGTCCCAGCCCTGTTGACAAACCATCGGTGCGGCACTCCGTCGCGGTCCAGATAGGTCCCGTATCCCAGCGCCCGCACTGTGGGTTTAGGCGGGCCAGCAAGCCTTATGCTCACCGAGGGGCATTTTGGGCACAGCGCAGCGTGCGGGAGAACCTTGACGCTGTAACTACCAGCGGGCAGTCCCGTCGGCACCACCAACCTGGCCGGGCTCCTCAGTGCATTCTGTGCGACCCAGAGCTCCTGACCGCGCCACAGGGTTACCATGAAACCCGATGGCGCTTGACCTGCTGCGCGCCATCGCACGTCCAACACCCGCCCGGAAATTGCAGACCTGAGCATGGCTCGCAGCAAAGTTATGCCTACAACGCGAGGGCTAGTGCGTCGCCGCTCAGAACCTAGAAGCACCTCGGATCCGCCCTTGCTTTCAGTGACTGCGGTGATCACTTGCGCCCGCAGCCTTCCCTCCGGCAGGTAAGCCGGAAGTCGGATAGACCTGAATGTGATCTTTACCGCTTGCCCGGGCTTCCACGACGTAACCGGTGACGGTGCGTCGATCCAGTGCTCGAATGCCGGCTCATTCCTCACCAGCAGGCGAAGTGCAACTGCAGAGTCCACCAGAATCCGCTGTTCCGGCACAGCGCTGCAGGTCACGTCAATCACGTCGCCCGGCTTTGCCCCGCGCGGCCATTTCACCTCCAACGTCTTGAGCGTCGACTTCGGCAGCAGCGATGGATGCTCTAATCCACCCCACGGCTCGGTAGGCGGCGGCCCGATCTCCGTAGATTCGTTCCAACCGGAGTCGTCGAAGTCGGGCTTCATCCAGCCATCATTCTCGTCGACAGCCAACCGCCACGTGCGGTCCGAGCCCGCTAACTGAGCGGAGCCGTCTTTGCAGGCAATGGCGACCTCGACCAGCAGCCCGCCCACCGTTGCGTCATTGTCGGTTGCTCTCACAGCCAACACGTTGGTGCCGGGCCGCACCAGCCGCGTGATATCGTAGACCTGAACGGTCCTCCACTCAGAGTCCGAGCCAACCTTCGCACCGTTCACCCAGAGCTCAAAAGAGTCGTCCGCCGTGATCGCTATCTTTGCACTGGCGACTCCAGACCGCACAAGGAAAGACTTCCGGAACCACACATTGCCCGCCGGCACCTTGTTCCAGATCCACTTGCCAGCCCACGGCCCGGCCGCTGATAATGGCGACGCGACACTCAGCACAGCCAGCACCCAGATAATTCGCCGCAACTGACACCTCCACACTAGAAACACAGCCATATTATACAGCAGGCAGACGGACTCCTCCCACAGTGAGGATTATGCGCCGGAAATGCCGCATATCGCAGCAGCGCACAGCCGCCGGTATTCCCCTACCTGGCTGCGATGGTCTATAATGAACGGGGGGTGAGCGAATATGACACTCGTGACTCAACTGGTACTGGCGCTCGGGGCGGCGGCTCTGCTGCTGTTACCGGCACAGGCGGCGTCGATTGTGCCTGAGAAGCTGCCGCCGCATCCACGGCTTCTGCTGGACAAGCAGGGCATCGGAAGGCTCAAAGAGCGGATCAAACATTGCAGCTGGGCCGAAAAACGGTGGAAGACCTTGAAAGCTGAGGCAGACCGGACGCTCAACCAGCCGATTGAACTACCGCCGCGCGGCGGTAATTGGACCCATTGGTATGCTTGTCCTGAGCATGGCGCTCCATTGAAGAAGGGAAAGCAAATCGGTGCCTGGCAGTGGGAACATATCTGCTCCGTCGGCGGCGAAAAACTGACAAGCGATATCACAAAGGCAAGCACCGACTACGACGGATGCGTGATTAACGGCATTCACAACGACCTAGCGCGATCGATACGTAATCTCGGTCTAGTCTACCAACTTACTGGTGATGTGCGTTATGCGGAAAAGGCCCGCGACATTCTCCTCGCTTACGCTGGCAAATATTTAGACTACCCTCTCCACAATGTACACGGCGAACCTAAGCTCGGCGGCGGAAGGCAGGGGCCGCAAACGCTGGATGAGGCTGTCTGGCTTATTCCGTTATGCCAGGGTGCTGACTTGATATGGAACACGCTTTCAGAGTCCGACAAAAAGACCATTGCCGAGAAGCTGTTGCTCCCCGCTGTGAAAGAGGTGATTATGCCCCATCGCATTGGCATCCACAACATTCAGTGCTGGAAGAACAGTGCGGTAGGATTAGTAGGCCTTCTGTTAGGCGATCAGGAGCTCATTCGTGAGGCGATCTATGACGCGGACATGGGCTACGCCGCGCAGATGAAAAAAGGTGTTATGCCGGACGGTGGATGGTGGGAAGGAGCTTGGGGTTACCATTTCTATACCTTATCTGCCCTTTGGAGTCTTACCGAAGCGGCACATAATTGCGGTATAAACCTTTATGGCGAAAAACTCAAGACTATGTTCGATGCGCCGCTCAAGTTCGCAGCTCCAGATTTGACCCTACCTGCGTTCAACGACAGCAGTAACGTAGATCTAAAAACTTCCGCATCCATCTACGAGCTCGCTTATACGCGTTTCAGAGACCCATCCTATTTAACTCCCATATCTCAGGGAGAACGCGTGAGCGATTTCGCGTTTTGGTTTGGACAAGAAGAACTGCCTTCCACCTTACCCCGCAAGTGGAAAAGCGAGAACTACCCTCAATCGGGCTACGCCATTCTAGCTCGGGGCGAAGGTGAGAACGCTACCTGGCTCTGCTTCAAATACGGCCCGCATGGTGGGGGACACGGTCATCCAGACAAGTTGAGCTTCGTGCTCTATGCTCGCGGACGAACGATCGGCATTGATCCCGGCTCTGTGCGTTACGGTCTTCCTATACACTCAGGCTGGTATCGTCAGAGCGTTGCCCATAACACACTTGTGGTAGATCAATCGTCTCAGAAACCAGCAGAGGGAAAGTGTCTCGAATTTGGGACCACCAATGGCATCGACTTTGTTTCGGCGGAAGCGGGCGATATCTATGACGGCATTCGATTTACCCGCAAGATAGCTATGCCCAATGAGAACCTGATCGTGGTCACGGACCGCGTTGAGTGCAACGAAGAGCATACGCTGGACATCGTCTATCATCAGCGTGGAGTATGGGAAAACCTCCCGGCAGGTTCGGACTGGAACGTTCCTGACATTCCTGGCTACAAATATCTGAAGGACGCCACTACCAGAACCACAAGCAATGAGGTGGTTCTTAAAGCAATTGTGACCGATATTGGCCCTGTTGCGATTACGCTTGCCGGAGGAGAACAAACCGAGGTCATTACCGCTACAGGAGTAGGCGCGAACATAAGCGATCGAGTCCCAGTGGTAATCTTCCGTCGGAAGGCCAAAGAAACGACGTTCACTTGGGCAATTTCGCTCGACGGAAAACCGGTAGACCTGCAGTATCTAAGGGCTTCAACCGGGCTGTAGAACCTGCCGAGCTTCTAAAGTACTGATCCGAGTCCCGGCGGAATCTCGTCGGGCAGCCGATGGATGCCGTCCGTCGGTTCGAAGAGACACGAGAGCCTCGGAAGCCATTCAGCATTTGCAGCAGGCGTATATTGTGGAGAGTTAAGTTCGACGCCGTTGATTGTCGGCACATAGGCAGCAAAGAGAGCAGCATGAATCATCGATAAGCCCGGATTGGTGAGGTCCTGCAGCGACAAGAGCATCCCGTTTTCAACTGCCCATGCTGCAACTGTAAGCGCGAAGCTATGTCCTTTGCAGGTCTTAAGCGCGAGGCCACTCCAACCCTGCGCTAAAGCCTCTTCCAACACTTCGAACCCCGTCAAACCCTCATCGAGCATTACTGGCTTTCGCGCAGTCACCATGCGCCAGTCGTTGCGGTAGAAAGTGATATCCCTGCCAGTCGGCTGTTCTAAATACTCCAGAGCGTTGTAGGCATCCTCCCGCGCGACTTGCAGTCTATCTAAATAGTGCAGCACACTTGCGGAGTCCGGATTTGCCTCATTGCTGTCAACAACTATTCGCGGATTGCGTACTCCCCAGCTCTTAACAGCACTGTAGACATCAGCAGTCCGCACCACATCCGCTTCCGTGTCCTGGCCGAGAATCTTAATCTTGAAACATCGATATCCGCGCTCGCGTACCCATGGCGCAACGTCGCTTTCCAGTGAATCGTCCTTACTCACGACTAACCACGCGTCAAACTTCTTCACCGGCGAGCGCAGCATTCGGGCAATAGCGCGACACGCACTCTTGCCTCGAAACAAATGATCACCGCTCGGAATCGGAACCGATTCCTCATAGAAGCTGAAGCTCGATCGCCCCAGTGCGATTCCGACCGCATCGTGAACAGCAGCATCGAAGGGGCTTGCACACATCGCCCGCGCCAACAGCGAGCCTACAGGTGATTCCAACTTGCAGCACACGCTCTCGTGCAGTCGCAACCCCAGCTCAAGCGGATGCTCAGGCTCCGACCCGCACAACTCCCAAAGGTTTGCAGCAATGTATTGGCACAGCTCTCGCAGGTGCAAGTCGCGATCGAAATGCGTCAAGCGCAGGTCCGGCCACGCCCAGAGATCACTCAAATAAATCGATCCGCGACCTACTGCCTCCTTTCCGCATACGTTGACTCGTACAGTGGCTCTGGCTTCAGTAATCTCTGTTATCAGCCCTGAACTGATACGTAGCGGACGCACAAATGGTTGGTGACGGAATTCGACGGTCGCATCGAGAATTCTGGTTCTCACTTGGTTGTCTCCTTCTACCAGCTCGGTTGAACTATCTTTATAGCCGTCAAAATTATTGATGTGCCCAGCAAAGAAATGTTAATAACGAAGCGACTTGAGTAAACAGTCGGACAGGTCTCGGCCTATCCACACAGAGATTGACTTGATTTTAAATTCCTTCGCCTTCCGATACCCTCTCAAGCGCGGAATAATCAAGTCTTTGTTTGGAGGTTCGGTCGATCTGAATTACAATACCGTCCTGCACTACGATCGTTACGGTGCCGAACATCAGCCCCTGCAGAGCTTTGCGAACTTCATCCAGAACAATTTCCTCGCGCTTATCAGGGGGAATGTTTTTCGTTTTCGACGGCATATGGTTCAACCTCGCCTTTCTACACAGGCTCTTCGTAGTCGAAAAGGGTCGTGCTAAGATATCGCTCGCCTGTGTCTGGCAACACTACCACAATGAGCTTTCCGCTGTTTTCCGGTCTTCGCGCCACCTCGAGAGCTGCAAAAGCCGCAGCACCGCTGGATATGCCCACCAACAGCCCTTCCTCGCGCGCTAAGGCACGAGCCGTATCAATTGCCTGCTCGTCTTCTACCCGCATGATCTCATCGATTACATCCGTGTCCAATACCTGAGGCACAAATCCTGCACCAATACCTTGAATCTTGTGCGGTCCGGGAGAACCGCCGGAGAGCACCGGCGACTTTGCTGGCTCGACAGCCACCACTTTAAGTGATGGTTTCATTGTTTTCAAAACTTTACCAACGCCAGTAATTGTTCCGCCTGTCCCTACCCCGCCGACAAATATGTCTACTGCGCCTTCCGTGTCTTCCCATATCTCGACGGCGGTGGTTTCGACATGAGCTTTGGGATTGGCTGGGTTGTTGAACTGCTGTGGAATAAAGGACTTTGTATACTTAGCCGCAAGTTCTTCAGCCTTTGCAATAGCACCTTTCATGCCTTGCGCTCCTGGGGTAAGTACAACTTCGGCTCCCAGGGCAGCAAGCAGCTTGCGTCGTTCGATGCTCATTGTATCTGGCATGGTGAGGATCAGCTTGTAACCCTTGCTGGCAGCTACTCCTGCAAGTGCAATGCCTGTGTTCCCGCTTGTAGGCTCTATGATAACAGTATCGCGGGATATAAGCCCCTGCCGCTCAGCCTCCTCGATCATGTAAAGCGCAATGCGATCTTTTACACTGCCCCAGGGATTGTTCTTCTCAAGCTTGGCCACCACATCCGCATGCGCTCCAGCCCCAAGCTTCCGCAATCGAAGCAGCGGCGTGTTGCCGATAATCTGCGTTACTGAATCTGCTATCCGTGGCCAACGTTTACGTTCCCCTACAACATAGGCAGCCACCGCATCGCTTTTGCTCGCTTTGCTCTTGCTCATATCAACGCTCCTTACCAAACCTACCTACAGCAAGAGGCCAGCAAGGCGCGAGCTACCCACGCATCTTACTGGCCTCCGGTGGTCCGGTCAGCTAACTAAGAACTCTCTTCCATAACCGACTTACCGCCGGCTGTTGAGACCATACTCGTTTGTATAGTACCACGCCGTTCCGTGGTATGTCAACATGCTTTGGGGAGCTGGTAGCGTGCTTTTTTAGTGTGTAAAAAAGGGAGATTGGGTGCTTGTCTCTCTTACGATGTGTTTGTAGAAATACAACGCGTATAGAGAGGAGCACCTATGGATAGTATATCACCACTGAGAGAAGTTCTGCGACGAGCGGCGTGTCGAATTGGCAGCGATGAGGATTCGGTATGGGGAACCTGAACTGCGCGACAGCGGGATTGGTGAAGGTTTTGCTGGAGACTTTGGCTGAGTCAGAGGTGGAGCGGCGGGTAGGCGCTCGGCTGCGGAGCATTTGCAAATCGAGAAGCCTGCGACAGGGCTGTCTACCGGGTCTTTGCTTGGCTCAACGAACCTCTGGTAGGGCAAAGACGTCTGGCAAACTAGATCAAGGAGAAAAAAGCATTGGCCTTGGCACTCTAAAAACTCCATACGCATCGAGGGAGATGCACGACCAAAACATTTTACACACTCTAGAAAGAATGACCCTGCCCAGCACGTTTCGAAAGTGACTAAGATTAAAAGAGCATCGAAGAAAGAATAAGGGGAACTTCCTGCCTGAGAAAGGAAGAAAACAACTCATGTGTTGGGTAGCGTCAAGTGTTGTGTGTAAATTTTTTTGGCAGATAGGCAGCATCCCACTTACGATTCTGGTATGTAAACACTGCATACAGCATCCTGTCTACGCTTCGACGGTTGGTGAAGCACG
>Ga0123519_10006486_pt1 | contig 18369 bp, 13 predicted proteins | sample YelNatPaOPRAMG02_FD_87396 | JGI IMG/M metagenome (GOLD analysis project Ga0123519, IMG submission 87396) | Hot spring microbial communities from Yellowstone National Park - Yellowstone National Park OP-RAMG-02 (version 2) | ecosystem: Environmental > Aquatic > Thermal springs > Hot (42-90C) ... | reverse complement strand
CTCCCGACGAAATGACCGGCAGCACCTTCACCATCTCCAACATGGGGATGCTCAATGTCGAAAACTTCACCGCCATCATCAACCCCGGCGAAGCCGCCATCCTCGCCGTCGCCAGCACGATGAAACAACCCGTCGTGCGCGACGAAAAAATCGTTATCCGCCAGATGATGAAAATGACTCTCTCCAGCGATCATCGGCTTGTGGACGGCGCGCTCGCCGCCCGGTTTATCAACGCCATCAAAGCCAAACTGGAAGACATCGAACTATGGAAACGTCTCACGTCGTAGCCGCGTCCTTTACGAGTTCGCACGGGTAACAGAAACGCAGACACAAAACCGGTGATTACAGGAGAAAAGATTATGGAAATGTTTGACATCGTCGTCATTGGCGCCGGACCGGGGGGGTATCCGTCGGCCATCCGAGCCGCGCAACTCGGCGCGAAGGTTGCCATCGTCGAGCGCGAACAACTCGGCGGCACCTGCCTGAACTGGGGTTGCATCCCCACCAAGGCGCTCATCGCCGGGGCGGACCTGTTTGGCCGCATCCAACACGCCAGCCAGTTCGGCATCAACATCGCCGGCGCGACCGTGGACTACGCCGCGCTCTGCGCTCACAAAAACAAGGTCGTCACCCAATTGCGGGCCGGCATCGGCCAGTTGCTCACCGGCCACGGGGTCAAACAATTCACCGGCCAAGCCAGTTTCATTGACCGGCACACCCTTGAAATCGCCCCGTCCAAAATCAATTCTGTAGCACGTGCCACAGAATTGATTCGGATCGGCGCCCAAAAAATCATTCTCGCCACCGGCTCGACATCGGTGGTGCCGGGATTTTTGCCCCGGAACGACCGTATTGTTGAGAGCCGTGCGTTTCTGGACCGCACGAGTCTGCCGTCCTCGATGACCGTGATGGGCGGCGGTTACATTGGCTGCGAACTGGCCTGCATGGCGGCGTTGCTCGGCGTAAAGGTGACGATTGTGGAACTGCTCGACGATATTCTGCTGTTGCTCGATGCTGACGTGCGGCGCGAAGTTCGTCACCACATGGAAAAAAACCTCGGCATCACGATCCGCACCGGCAAGCCGTTGGAGAAAGAGGAAGCGGAGGCGGCGGAGTTGGTGTTGGTGTCGGTCGGACGCCAACCGGTGACGGACGGGTTAAAACTGGAAAATGCCGGCGTAAAAACGAACGACAGGGGATTCGTTCCGGTGGATGACTTTGGCCGGACCAATGTCGCCAACATTTTTGCCGTCGGCGACGTCAACGGGCGGACACAGTTGGCGCACAACGCCTCCTCCCAGGGTGTCATTGCCGCCGAGACCGCCTGCGGACAGAGACCGCGCGCCTACGAAACGCTTGTGCCCGGCGTTATTTTTACCGCGCCGGAAGTAGCGCTTGTCGGACTCACCGAGGAGGAGGCAAGGAAACAAAACCGGGCCGTTTTGACCGGCAAGTTCCGTTTTGCCGGGCTTGGCCGAGCGCTGGCGGCTGGTGAGACAACCGGATTTGTAAAATGGATTGCCGATGCCGCGACCGAGCAACTACTGGGCGCGGCGGCCGTCGGGCCGCACGCGACGGAGTTGATTGCGGAAGCCACGCTGGCGATCCGCAGCGAACTGACCGTGGCCGAGGTGGGACGCGCCATTCACGCGCATCCGACCTTCAGCGAGAGCTGGATGGAAGCCGCTCACGCCGTGCACGGCACCTGTATCCACGCGCTGCCGCGGCGAAAGAAATAATCGGGTTGGCTGGTTGAATCAGCCGAGGCTCTTTTTCTTTTGGCGGGCGCCGGTCTTTTGTTTGCCAGCGGTACCATTGGCAGCCGGGGCCTTGATGGGGACCGCCGTTTCCTCTCTGGCGGAAACCGGTGCGGATGTTTTCACGGCATTACTGGCGGCCGCTGCTGCCAGCAGTTCTCGTTCGGCTCGAAGCCAGTCGTCCACGTCGGAACCGTGGGCGCCGCCACGCTGGACAAACAGTTCGTAGGCGCGAGCGGCGATCTGGGCATGTGTTGGACGTTTTGTTTGTGTATCAATGGTGTTCATTTTCCCTTCTCCTTGGTAAGCAACGGGAGCAAACACCTCCCAAGTGTCGTTCCCTTTACAAACCCGTCACAACCCTGCAAGAAAATCGAACGCTTGTCAAGAGACGGGCGCGATCAAGCTGGTGAATAACGTGCTGCATCGTAGGACTTGTTTCCAGCTTGTCCATCTACGGAAGCGCCTCTGGCACTCCGCCCACAACATGAATTTGGGCAAGCTGAAAGCTTGCTCACCTTGACCATCTCTTCTGATCACGCCCTCAAGAGATGAACCGCTGGAGTTTACCGGTGTTTTTGTACCCAGGGGGATTGGGGCAACACACCGGGCATCAGACGTTCGAGGGAGCCAAAATACCAGCCCGCCACCAGCACGATGATCAAAATTCCGTACAGAATGAGACGGTTGCGCGCGGTGTTTTTCTCGGCAAACGGATCCACCAGGTCGCGATGTGCGCCAGGAGGCAGAACCGCGATGCGGGTGAGTTCGCTGCCAAAGGGGATATTGATTTTGGCCTTGGCATTGATGGCCCAGCCGTTGGCATCGAGCAAGGGACCGAGGTTGCGCTGGCGCAGTTTCAGTCCCGCAATCAACATCGAAGGGCCGCTGATAACCAACACCAGCCCGACAATGCCCAATGGCATCCAGATGCCCAGCCCGAAAAACGTTTGCAACAACGCGCCCAGCGCTGCGGTAATCCCGCCAACCGCCACGCCGAGGGCGGCCACCGTGCCGACATCTATCTTTTTGGCAGGCGACGGCTTGGCCGTCGGGGAACCGGCAACCGCGGCGGCTGTCGTGGAAAGTTTGGCGTCGGCCTCGGCTTCCGCCGCTGCCGCGCGTTTGGCGACCTGTTCTTCGATCATGCGGACGAACTTTTTGTAGGGCGCCCAGAACGCCTGTCGGATACTGATCGGGTTGTCCACGATCTTGACGATGGTGGCGTCCCAGTCGCGTCCCTGGCGGTCGTAAAAGACGCCATTGCGTCCGACCGTCAGATTGTCGGAATCGCCGTTGGTAAACGCGGCGGCAATGGTCATTTTCTCGCCGCTGGTTTTGCGGACGCATTCGCAGTAGGCAATGTAACAGCGGCTCAACCCGACCATCACGCCGTGTTTGCTCATGTCTTCGACGCGAATGCAGAGGTCGCAACTGCGCTGGTCGAGGTAGAGCGTGCCGGCCTGGAAGACGGCCTTGTGCTTGCGCCCGTAAAAATCGCGGAACGAGACAAAGTTGTCCAGCAACCGCGCCAGATCGCGGTGGAAACGGACGAGTTTTTCCACCGCGGCGATGGCGTTGAACTCCGGCTCCAGCGCCCGGTCACGGGCCAGAAGCGCGGCGATGGTTTCTTTCGCGTTGCCCGCAAGGATTTCCTGGACGCGGGCGATGCCGAGTTTTTCGACAGCGCCACCGGCTTTGGCGGCCAACCAGGTTTCATACGGAGCCAGTTTCGCGCACAAGGCCGTCCATTCGGATTCGGTCAACGAGGTTTTGCCGCCGGTCAATGGCGACAACGCGGCCAGCGCGGCGGCCCAGACCGGGTTCACCCCTTCGGTCAGCGGCAACGGACGTCCCGCCTCAATGCGCGCCAGCGGCAGTCCGGCGAGGTCGCCGGCGGCCACGAGCCGGTCGGTCTCCTGCCGGTAAAGCGTTTCAAACGCATGCGGATCGAAGGCAGCAAGCCGGCAACGGGTGAAATACTCGTCCACCTTTTTGCGGACGGCGCGCACCGCGGCGGCCACGGCGGGTGTGTCATCGCCAAACGGCAGGACCGCCTTGCGGGACCAGTCGGCAAAGGCGGCGGCTTCGGCGAAAAACTGGTCGAGCTTGGCCTGATTCACACCGGGGTTGCCGCTGCGATCGGTTTCGGGGCCGAGACAGGCGATAATGTCGTTGATCACGGATTTTGTGGCGGCATCCTCGGCGGCATCGGCGGGAATGATGCCGTCGCCGTTGAATCGGGTGGCGGCAAAAATTCGGTTGGTATCGGTGATATCCTCGATGCAGATGGCGTCGGCGTCGGGTTTACCGAGATTGGCGAGGATCTGCTTGGCAGAGGCGAGGATTTGCGGGTCGGCGATGGAAGCCAGTGGCAGCGAATCGCGTCCGGCAAAGAGATCGTCCGGGTTTTTCAGGCGCGACACGGTCCATTTTACGGCGGCGAGGATTTCGGGCACGCGGATACGCCCGTCTTTGTCGGTGTCAATCCATGCGAGGGTTTTCGCATCGAACTCCAGTCCCTGCGTCGGACAAGCGAGGGCAACCCAAAGCTTCTGGTCGAGTTGGTCGAGGTGAACGAGGTCAGCGCCGGTTTCCAGTTTGACCTGATCGAAGCCACCGGCCCGGAAGAATCTCCACGTATGCTTCTCCATACCGCTAGAAACTACCCGCAAAAAGGAAACTTCGCAACACCACAGACAAAATTTCCTTCCGGCGACGATATGGTTGGTGAAGGAGAACCACAACGATGAGAACGATCGTAACCATGGCTGTGATGGGCGTGTTGTTTTGGGCGGCAACGGGACGCGCCGCCGAAAAGACGGTGGCGTACCTCGGGGTGACAACCGCCTCCGTGGAAGAGGCGCTCGGCGCGCAGTTGAAATTACCGCCGGGCGTTGGGTTACTGGTTGAGTTTGTGGACGAAAAAAGCCCCGCTGCGGGAACGCTTCAGAAAAATGACGTGCTTCACAAACTCGATGACCAGATTCTCGTCAACCCCCCGCAGTTGCAGGCGTTACTGCGCGCGCACCAACCCGGCGACACCGTCACGCTAACCGTCATTCGCGGCGGCGAGAGCAAGAAAATTACCGTCAAATTGGGTGAACGCCCTGAAGCGATGACGCCGGGATTGGTAACAATCAGTCAGTCCATGGCCGGTGTGCCGGACGAAATTGCCAGGGCCATCCAACTCGTGGTGGGCACCGCCGGTTCGAATGTGGTCAAGGTGTTGCCGCAGATCAGTGTCATGGTCAGTTCTAACCTCAGCGGCGCCATTGCGGCGGCCGTCAGCGGCTCCGGCTGCGGGATCGCCACCAACATCGTCATTGCCACCAACATGGTCACGCAGGTCAAATCCGGCGCGACCGTCAGCACCTCCGTTACGGTCAACGAGAGCGCCACCACCACCAGGGTGTACGTCAAAAACAACGAGCGCGGCACATTCACGTTGACCTGCACCGACGGCCAGAAACATTTTACCGCCGTCGGCAAGGACGGACAGACGCTCTTCAACGGCCCGATTAACACCGACGAGGAACGCGCTCGACTCTCCGATGAGCTGAAAACGGAACTCCAGGAAATGGAGAAAACCGCCACCCTGTCCGATCCGACTCCCAAAGCAAGGTCGAAGACAAAGTAACCCCGTGCTACATTACGGCGGTACGCATGGACTGGAACGAGTTGCTTGACCGACACGGCCCGTCACTGCTGCTGTATGCGCGACAGTGGACAACCTGTCACGCCGACGCCGAGGAGGCGGTCCAAAACGGTTTCGTCCGCGTCTGGCGTTCCCACGGCGCGGACGCGCCCGTGCCGTTGTTGTTTGCGGCGGTCAAACGCGCCGCCCAGGACCTCCAACGCGCCGGCGCGCGGCGTGCCGCCCGCGAGGCGAAGGCTGCGGAGGCAATGTATGAGCCGGACTCGATTTTTGCTCGCAACGGCCACGACCCCGACCGCGCGCGGTTGCTGGAAGAGGCGTTGCGACAATTGCCCGAGGAACAACGCGAAGTTGTCATTTTGAAACTGTGGGGAGAATTGACCTTCAAACAGATCGCGGAATCACTGGAGATCCCGCCCAACACCGCGGCGTCACGCTATCGGTATGCGCTGGATATGCTGCGACGGAGCCTTGCCAATGAACCACGAGTTTGACCCCATCGAACAGGAATTGAAATCGCTGCGCCCGCGCGACCTCTCCGAGCGCGCCCGCGCGCGAATCCGCCACGAACTCGCGCCCGCGCCGCCGTCGCGTTGGCCGTGGTGGCTGGCGTTGGGCGCCGCCGCGAGCGTGATCGTCCTGTTGCTGTCGCTGTCGGGCGCCGCCCGCCGCACCGTCCCGTCGCCGTCCGTGAAAACCGACGCGCCACCTCCGTCGGTCATCGTGGCGCGTCAGTACGATGGCGTGGTCTGGCTGGAACATGAGGGGCCTTATCGCCGGGTGCGATACCACGTGGCCCGCGCCAATGCCACCGGTCCCCGTGCCGAGGTCATCGTGCTCCAGAAAGCCAGCCTCGACTGAAAAGAGCTCCTTTGCAAAAAGTGGGTGTGATCAGAAGTGGCGGGGAAAGCAGAGCAAGCTTCCAACTTGCCAACATTCATGGTGTGGACGGGGTGTCGGAAGCGATTCCGACGTGGACAACCTGGAAGCATGTCCTGCAAGGCGGCACGCTGGACGAGAGGAGACTGCTGTGTTAGGGTGCGCCCACCGGGCATGGAAACCCAGTTCACCGAAAACCCTTTCCGGAACGGCGTCATTTCGAGGCGCCCGCCGGAGCCGTGCGCGCTGGTGATTTTCGGCGCCACCGGCGATCTGACCCGACGAAAACTCCTGCCGTCGCTCTACAACCTCGCTCACGAAGGTCAACTTCCCGCCGGGTTCGCGGTCATCGGGTTCGCGCGTCGGCCCAAAACCGACGAGGAATTCCGCGCCGAAATGCGCGAAGGGATTGAACGGTTTTCCCGCTTCAGCGCCCCAAACGAAACCGAACGGATCCATCCCGCCGTCTGGAACGATTTTGCCAGGGGAATCTTCTATCATCAGGCCGATTTTGCAGCGCCGGAAGGCTACGCGACTCTGCAAGAACGGCTCCGACAGCTCGACCGCGACCGCGGCACGGACGGGCGGCGACTGTTTTATCTGGCGGCGGCTCCCTCGGAGTTTGAGACGATCATTCACCAGCTCGGCGCCGCCGGATTGGCGGAACGACACGGGCCACAACGGATTATTGTCGAAAAACCTTTCGGCTCCGACCTCGCAAGCGCACAGGAACTCAACCGCGTCCTGACCAGCGTGTTCGCCGAGTCGCAAATCTTTCGCATTGATCATTACCTTGGCAAGGAGACGGTCCAAAACATCCTTTCGATGCGGTTTGCCAACGCCATTTTCGAGCCGCTCTGGAACCAAAAGTACGTGGATCACGTCCAGATCACCGTCGCCGAATCCCTCGGCGTCGAAACACGCGGCGCTTTTTACGAACAGGCCGGAGCACTGCGCGACATGGTGACCAACCACATGATGCAATTGCTCGCGCTTACCGCCATGGAACCGCCCTCCTCGCTCGCCGCCGAGGACATCCGCAACGAAAAGGTCAAACTGCTCCGCGCCATCCGCCGACTCTCCCCCTCTCAGGTCGCCGCCTGCGCCGTGCGCGGCCAGTACACCCGCGGCTCCAGTGGCGGCCAGCCTGTGCCCGCCTACCGCGAGGAAAAAAACGTCGCGCCCGACTCCGTCACCGAAACCTACGTCGCGTTGAAACTGCACCTAGACAACTGGCGCTGGTCCGGCGTCCCCTTCTACCTGCGCCATGGTAAACGTCTCCCCAAACAGGTCGCCGAAATCGCCGTCCAGTTCAAACCGTTCCCTGATGTCCTCTTCGCCGCCGCCAGCACCGCGCCGCTGTCACCCAACGTGCTCGCGCTCCGCATCCAGCCCGACGAAGGCATTTCCATCCGCATGAACGCCAAAGTACCCGGCACGGCGCTCCGCATCCAACCCGTGAAAATGGATTTCCGTTACGGTGGCAGCTTCGGCGCCAACGCCCCCGACGCCTACGAACGGCTTCTGTACGACGCTCTCGCGGGCGACTCGACCCTGTTCCTGCGCGGCGACGAAGTCGAGTGCGCCTGGGCAATCACCGACGCCATTCGCAACGGCTGGACTGAAACCAACACGGCGCCCGCCCCCTACGAAGCCGGCTCCTGGGGGCCACCCGAAGCCGACGAACTGCTCGCGCGCGACGGGCGCGCGTGGAGACGACCTTGAATCCGCCCCTCGACACACTTCCTCGCGGCGCCGAACTCATGCCGGCCGATGCCGCACGGATCGAAAGACGGCTCCGCGCTCTCTGGCAACAGGACAGCGAAACCGTCTCACGAGCCTGCCTGTTCAACCTCGTCGTCTGGTGCGCCTCCGCCGAAGACCACGACCGTGCCACCGTTCTCATCCGCGAATTGACCGGCCGCCACCCATGCCGCGCCATCACTCTGCTGGCCGAGCCGGGAGAACCATCATTGACCGCCGCACTCGGCATTCATTGCCATCCCGCCGGCGGCGGACGCAAACCCGTCTGTTGCGAACAAATCTCCCTTCACGCCACCGGCGCCGCCACCGACCAACTGGCGTCCACCGTGCTCTCGCTGCTGGAAGGCGACCTGCCCACCGTGCTCTGGTGGCGGGAGAATTTTCTGGAGCAACCCGCGCCTTTTGAGCGGCTCCGCCCTGTGGCCGACCGTTTCGTTTTCGACACGGCCACCTGGCCCAACGCCGATTGTTGGTTACCCGTGCTGGCAGCGGAGATCACCCAGACCACACGCCCCGTCTATGCCGACCTCAACTGGGCGCGCCTGACCCTGTGGCGAAAACTGACGGCGGACAGTTTCGACGACCCGACCTTCCGCGCCGCGCTCCCGCGCATCCGTCGGGTAACGATCACGCGCGGCGGCGGCGCCGGTGCGCTGTTACGGGCGATGCTCTACGCCGGTTGGGTGGCCGCGCAACTCGGCTGGTCTCCCCGCCAGGTCCTCGATCGCGTGCTCATCCGGGAACGCCGCGGCGAGGACGTGGCGGCCGTCGGCCTGGAATCGGTGGAACTGGTTGCCGAGGACGCCGTGGTGCGATTGCACAAGGATTTTGCCGGACACGTTGCCACTGCGACGGCGACGCTGGCCGACGTTTGCAGTCTGCCGCGCAAACAGGCGTTTGCGCCCCTGACGGAAGCGGCCCTGTTGTCGGAGGAACTCGACCACATCGTCCCCCACACCGCCTATGAGCGCGCTGTCGCCCTGGCGGCGGTGCTGGCTCCCAATCCGATTGCGAACCATTGAGAGTCACACAAGCGGCGTTGACTCCGTGACGCGAAAATGGCACGTTACCGTCCAACGGCGCGCCCGTAGCTCAATTGGATAGAGCTTCTGACTTCGGATCAGAAGGTTGGGGGTTCGAGTCCCTCCGGGCGTGCCAATCACCCCGTACCCCCTTGCCGGGAACGTTGAAACGCCGATAAACAACGGTTTTCGCGGGGATCCTAATCCCCCCTTCGATACTTCGATAATCCATCCATCTGGATTTAGAAACCCTAAAAACTTACGACGGTCTTCAGTAGAACCGGTCATCATAAATGGCATTTGGCCATGATACATCCTGACCTACAAGGAGGTCAGTATGTGGAAGAGAGACTTGACCGATGAACAGTTGGAACTGCTCAACGGTCTGCTACCACCCTTACCGCGACGCAAGAACGGCTGTAGTCGTCCGTGGAAGGACAGTCGTGCCGTGTTCAACGGCATTCTGTGGGTAGCGCGTACCGCAGCACAAAAAGAATTGCCCAAACCCTTGCTTGGCGATAGGGCTATGACAGTGATCCTCTGTATAAGCAATTGGTCACCGAAGGGATCGAGCTGATTGCGCCGCGCCGACAGAATCGTCAAAAACTGGCGCCCCAAGATGCACGGTGCGTATGGCATTATTGGCGGCACTGAAAGATCGAACGACTTCGGGCGTGGCTTCAAAACTACCGTCGTCTTGTGGTATGGCATGAGCGGTACGCCGCTCATTACCTCGGCTTTGTTTTACTCGGCTACATCCTCATTCTGCTCAAGGCAGGTTTATGAGATCATCCCACCAATTCAATCCACGCCCCGCCGGTTGGGGCGGGGCGACAACAGGATCATCATTTGAAGTCACAACCGCCCGATAGTTTCAATCCACGCCCCGCCGGTTGGGGCGGGGCGACCGGTCGGCCAAAAAGTAGTGGTGCGAGTGGTACGTGTTTCAATCCACGCCCCGCCGGTTGGGGCGGGGCGACGGCTCGCGGAACGAGATGATGACGCCAACCGGATGGTTTCAATCCACGCCCCGCCGGTTGGGGCGGGGCGACTTCAGCTAAGTTGCCCAGCAAGTTTCAATGTTGCTGTTTCAATCCACGCCCCGCCGGTTGGGGCGGGGCGACTCAACCCGACGCGCATCATGGATTACACTCCGGCAGTTTCAATCCACGCCCCGCCGGTTGGGGCGGGGCGACATGTTGCGCGTGCAGCATGAGGCCGACCTCCGCCGTTTCAATCCACGCCCCGCCGGTTGGGGCGGGGCGACCGGCCTGATGCCGTCGCTCACCTATGAGCGGGCACGTTTCAATCCACGCCCCGCCGGTTGGGGCGGGGCGACCAACGACATGCTTGGCTGTTGTGAGCTGCAAGCGGTTTCAATCCACGCCCCGCCGGTTGGGGCGGGGCGACGCGCTGGACTAAGGTCGCAATCCTGACCGAGTCGGTTTCAATCCACGCCCCGCCGGTTGGGGCGGGGCGACTACAGTTGCGCCACTACTTTGGGGTCTTGTGTGTGTTTCAATCCACGCCCCGCCGGTTGGGGCGGGGCGACTGGCGCAACACGACGAGGCGGCCATACGCCGAACCTGTTTCAATCCACGCCCCGCCGGTTGGGGCGGGGCGACCAGACCTGTCCGGGTACACACGAGCAGACAGGTACAGTTTCAATCCACGCCCCGCCGGTTGGGGCGGGGCGACAACAAGTCTTGGCACATTGTGTGTCGTAAGCGGATGTTTCAATCCACGCCCCGCCGGTTGGGGCGGGGCGACTCGCTTGTCATCGTTGACGAAGCGCATCTCTGGTAGTTTCAATCCACGCCCCGCCGGTTGGGGCGGGGCGACGTTGGTATGTCTTCTCGGCAGTGCCCTGCCGAGGGTTTCAATCCACGCCCCGCCGGTTGGGGCGGGGCGACCACTGTGTGCCGCAAGCGGATCAACCTACTACCCGTTTCAATCCACGCCCCGCCGGTTGGGGCGGGGCGACTTCGCGGCCTGCCGTTGCGCTTGGCACGCACTCGACGTTTCAATCCACGCCCCGCCGGTTGGGGCGGGGCGACCAGATACTGTACGAATGGCGGTGCCGTGACATGCGTTTCAATCCACGCCCCGCCGGTTGGGGCGGGGCGACGTAGCGGTGCATTCCGCATGAGGCGAGATTCTGCGTTTCAATCCACGCCCCGCCGGTTGGGGCGGGGCGACTCCTTTCAGCCGTATGGGTCGGAATCGCCTATAGGTTTCAATCCACGCCCCGCCGGTTGGGGCGGGGCGACTGCGGGCGATTGCAACGCAAGTCGGGTTTGGGCGTTTCAATCCACGCCCCGCCGGTTGGGGCGGGGCGACTCCCAGTCGAAGGCGAAGTTGGGGGATGATACGATGTTTCAATCCACGCCCCGCCGGTTGGGGCGGGGCGACACCCCCACAAGGAATCTCTTTGGGCACGGAGGGGTTTCAATCCACGCCCCGCCGGTTGGGGCGGGGCGACGGGTGCGGCAAAACTGCTCTCGTCACCGACCTGGCGTTTCAATCCACGCCCCGCCGGTTGGGGCGGGGCGACGCCATTGGCGCGTTGGTTGGTTGTTATTAAGTTTCTGTTTCAATCCACGCCCCGCCGGTTGGGGCGGGGCGACACTTCGAGTGAGTAACCGACGGTGGCGATGCCGGCGTTTCAATCCACGCCCCGCCGGTTGGGGCGGGGCGACAAGCCATCTTCGATGCTCATCGACCGGTTGTGGAGTTTCAATCCACGCCCCGCCGGTTGGGGCGGGGCGACTTCCAATCCGGCGATACATTCCTTGCCGGATTGGGTTTCAATCCACGCCCCGCCGGTTGGGGCGGGGCGACTTCCGACGGCAACTTCTGTTGGCGACGGCGACGGAAGTTTCAATCCACGCCCCGCCGGTTGGGGCGGGGCGACTCGTCGTGTTTTGCCGGCAAAGAGTTTACCGACGCGTTTCAATCCACGCCCCGCCGGTTGGGGCGGGGCGACGCACCATTGGTCCGGAGTATGCCGTTGCCTGGATGTTTCAATCCACGCCCCGCCGGTTGGGGCGGGGCGACAGGGCGTGCCGCGCCAGCGGGCGCACTCGCGTCGTTTCAATCCACGCCCCGCCGGTTGGGGCGGGGCGACGTCGGCGTAGTAGTCGCCGGAGTATGGCTGGGCTTTGTTTCAATCCACGCCCCGCCGGTTGGGGCGGGGCGACAGAATCAAGGTCGCGCCGCACTTCGCCCGTTTCAAGTTTCAATCCACGCCCCGCCGGTTGGGGCGGGGCGACACTCGCCACCGGTTACCGTGAATGTGCCTCGCTCGTTTCAATCCACGCCCCGCCGGTTGGGGCGGGGCGACACCGGGGTCGTAGGATGGAATAACCGGTGTGACAAGTTTCAATCCACGCCCCGCCGGTTGGGGCGGGGCGACAATCGGCTCTATCGGCGGGGGTTGCTGTAAAGCAGTTTCAATCCACGCCCCGCCGGTTGGGGCGGGGCGACGACATCAGTGCCGATTAGCTTTTGCAATTCATCACGTTTCAATCCACGCCCCGCCGGTTGGGGCGGGGCGACGCCTTGCAACCATAGCAAAGCCGCGCCAGTGTGAAGTTTCAATCCACGCCCCGCCGGTTGGGGCGGGGCGACCACGCAAAACCGGACGGTTCATTGTATTCGCCACAGTTTCAATCCACGCCCCGCCGGTTGGGGCGGGGCGACTGACTCCAGTACTAATCGGTTGTGCTGTTGACGCTGGTTTCAATCCACGCCCCGCCGGTTGGGGCGGGGCGACTTTTTCACTTTTTTTTCTGTGGACGGAAAGCAAAGTTTCAATCCACGCCCCGCCGGTTGGGGCGGGGCGACCCGATAACACGACACGTGTCACCGTTTGTGTGACAGTTTCAATCCACGCCCCGCCGGTTGGGGCGGGGCGACTCAAACGGTTCTTTCAGTTGCATTGCGGGAAGATGTTTCAATCCACGCCCCGCCGGTTGGGGCGGGGCGACGCAACATAGATGCCAGAGTAATCCACTTGGCTGTCGTTTCAATCCACGCCCCGCCGGTTGGGGCGGGGCGACTTGACGCCCCCTGCTTCTGTCATTTCTTCAAGAGGTTTCAATCCACGCCCCGCCGGTTGGGGCGGGGCGACTGGCAACTGGCATCACATCGGTTACACCTATCAGTGGTTTCAATCCACGCCCCGCCGGTTGGGGCGGGGCGACTGGTGGCAGGGGAGATGCCGGCGGGCGGGTAATCGTTTCAATCCACGCCCCGCCGGTTGGGGCGGGGCGACAAAGGCACTCACGGAAGGAAAGGGGGTGATTTTAAGTTTCAATCCACGCCCCGCCGGTTGGGGCGGGGCGACCCTTGCATTGCTTGCCCCTCCTTAGTGGGCGTTGGTTTCAATCCACGCCCCGCCGGTTGGGGCGGGGCGACAATTCACGAAGGCCAGATAAGGAGCAATGGTAGAGTTTCAATCCACGCCCCGCCGGTTGGGGCGGGGCGACACTGCTGCCGCCAAAAACTGTAATAAGTCCACCGCGTGTTTCAATCCACGCCCCGCCGGTTGGGGCGGGGCGACGGAACAATTTCATTTATTGTTATGCTCCGGGTTGTTTCAATCCACGCCCCGCCGGTTGGGGCGGGGCGACAGCCAAAATTCCGCCACGGGAACCGTCGGCAGCGGTTTCAATCCACGCCCCGCCGGTTGGGGCGGGGCGACAGTATGTACCACGTCTCTGTCTTGTGGTGATAGATGTTTCAATCCACGCCCCGCCGGTTGGGGCGGGGCGACCACCTTCAAGCGGTACATCGTTTGTGTTCCATTGTTTCAATCCACGCCCCGCCGGTTGGGGCGGGGCGACGTAACCGCCGCCCATTGAGAGGCCCCCGACGAACTGTTTCAATCCACGCCCCGCCGGTTGGGGCGGGGCGACGTCGAGATTCTTCAAAACGTATTCACCCGGTTTCGTTTCAATCCACGCCCCGCCGGTTGGGGCGGGGCGACCCGTCGAACTCTATTCCTCATCCCCGCTCCGCTATGTTTCAATCCACGCCCCGCCGGTTGGGGCGGGGCGACTACACCAGTTGAGACGACGCATTGACGCGCCCCATGTTTCAATCCACGCCCCGCCGGTTGGGGCGGGGCGACTGTTGCGTGGTATGAAGGGGGTTGCGATATGAGCAGTTTCAATCCACGCCCCGCCGGTTGGGGCGGGGCGACACAAAGCCGGCGCGGCTTTCGGATCGGCCTCGATGTTTCAATCCACGCCCCGCCGGTTGGGGCGGGGCGACGACGCGCACAATCTTTGTTATCGCGCCCTCGACAAGTTTCAATCCACGCCCCGCCGGTTGGGGCGGGGCGACGGGTTGGCCGGCAACGCCACGATCCGCGACCCGTTGGCGTTTCAATCCACGCCCCGCCGGTTGGGGCGGGGCGACGAGAAGATTCGCGCAAAGGTCGAGGAGGCCAAGAAGTTTCAATCCACGCCCCGCCGGTTGGGGCGGGGCGACTGGTGCCGGTGGAGCCATCCTGCTTGGTGTACTCCTGTTTCAATCCACGCCCCGCCGGTTGGGGCGGGGCGACTGGTCAATTGCTGGCGCCATGGGCAGTGATTACAAGTTTCAATCCACGCCCCGCCGGTTGGGGCGGGGCGACCTGTGTTGATTGTTGTTGGTTGATTACTTCACCCCGTTTCAATCCACGCCCCGCCGGTTGGGGCGGGGCGACTTATTTTCGTAAACCGCGTCCTTACGCGTTCTTGTGTTTCAATCCACGCCCCGCCGGTTGGGGCGGGGCGACTTCGCAAATGTCGCGAGGGCACCGAGGCGCAGAAGTTTCAATCCACGCCCCGCCGGTTGGGGCGGGGCGACTACGCAGTGTCCATCAGGGTTATGGCATTCTGCTCGTTTCAATCCACGCCCCGCCGGTTGGGGCGGGGCGACAGCATCTTGTCCGCGTCAAGCAACTCTTGCGGACTGTTTCAATCCACGCCCCGCCGGTTGGGGCGGGGCGACCGAAAGCCGCAACGTTGTAATCGTTCGGAATGTCGTTTCAATCCACGCCCCGCCGGTTGGGGCGGGGCGACACGGCAAGCCGATGTCAACGGACACTTGCACGTCGCGTTTCAATCCACGCCCCGCCGGTTGGGGCGGGGCGACTGCGCGACTGATGGAGGACAAATAACATGGAAAAGGGTTTCAATCCACGCCCCGCCGGTTGGGGCGGGGCGACAAGGATGTGCTGCCCAATCTCAAACCGGGCATGAAGTTTCAATCCACGCCCCGCCGGTTGGGGCGGGGCGACCGGATGACGATGACTCCGTGCTGATGAGCGGCAGTTTCAATCCACGCCCCGCCGGTTGGGGCGGGGCGACACGCCGGTGCCCAATGTCGTAAAATCCATCGTCAAGTTTCAATCCACGCCCCGCCGGTTGGGGCGGGGCGACTCCATTAGCAAGCACGTCAATAATCGCGTTGATGTTTCAATCCACGCCCCGCCGGTTGGGGCGGGGCGACTGGTGTGGGTGCGAAACATCACAACATCGCCGTAGTTTCAATCCACGCCCCGCCGGTTGGGGCGGGGCGACTGCTGATGCTGCTGCTGCTGCTGCTGCTGATGCTGTTTCAATCCACGCCCCGCCGGTTGGGGCGGGGCGACTGATGGGCTTGAGATGCCGACATATCACGAGATAGAGTTTCAATCCACGCCCCGCCGGTTGGGGCGGGGCGACCCCTTGCCGTCAACGGCGGTGAAATCGCCCAAATTGTTTCAATCCACGCCCCGCCGGTTGGGGCGGGGCGACCGCGGGCGCGCGCCCGCTGGCGTATCTCTGACAGTTTCAATCCACGCCCCGCCGGTTGGGGCGGGGCGACTCAAGCGCGCCACCAGTGGCGGAATAACCGCCAAGGTTTCAATCCACGCCCCGCCGGTTGGGGCGGGGCGACGGGTGTCGGGGTTGCGGGTTTCAACAGGGAGCGCGTTTCAATCCACGCCCCGCCGGTTGGGGCGGGGCGACGGGGTTGGCGCGCGTACCGCGTCAACGCGCAACTCGTTTCAATCCACGCCCCGCCGGTTGGGGCGGGGCGACCACATTTTGTTCGAACACATGCATCCAGTGAACAAGTTTCAATCCACGCCCCGCCGGTTGGGGCGGGGCGACCAAGGTTCTTGACTCATTCAAGGCCATGGACACGCGTTTCAATCCACGCCCCGCCGGTTGGGGCGGGGCGACACGAACACTCGTGAGCCGGCGACGATGCCAGCACGTTTCAATCCACGCCCCGCCGGTTGGGGCGGGGCGACCTGCCGGATACCCAGCTTCTTGTCAATCTCGGTGTTTCAATCCACGCCCCGCCGGTTGGGGCGGGGCGACTCCACGAGGAGTCATCAACTATAGGTGACCATAATGTTTCAATCCACGCCCCGCCGGTTGGGGCGGGGCGACATTTTCATCATGCCCGACGTGCAAGGCGAGGCGGTGGTTTCAATCCACGCCCCGCCGGTTGGGGCGGGGCGACTCTTCGGATGTCGAGGCATACCGCGAGCATCGGTTGTTTCAATCCACGCCCCGCCGGTTGGGGCGGGGCGACACGACTTGTGCGATTCCCCGCCACGGTCGCCCATCGTTTCAATCCACGCCCCGCCGGTTGGGGCGGGGCGACAGGTCTTTGTCGGTAAATCGGCGGACGCGCGGGGTTTCAATCCACGCCCCGCCGGTTGGGGCGGGGCGACGCGTGTTGAATGTGTTTGATGTCGGCGCCGTTGGCGTTTCAATCCACGCCCCGCCGGTTGGGGCGGGGCGACAGGAGGCGGCGCTGCAACACGTCAAGCGCGTGGCGGTTTCAATCCACGCCCCGCCGGTTGGGGCGGGGCGACGTCCAAGCTGTCAACGCCGTCTTCGGGCAGTCCCAAGTTTCAATCCACGCCCCGCCGGTTGGGGCGGGGCGACATCACGAAAAAGGTACTCTTCGCTATCGCAATCCAGTTTCAATCCACGCCCCGCCGGTTGGGGCGGGGCGACAGCGCGCCGTTTCCCCACCGTGGACGGCGCGCCCGCGTTTCAATCCACGCCCCGCCGGTTGGGGCGGGGCGACTACCGCGCCGCAAATGCTGACCGTGTGAAAGATGTTTCAATCCACGCCCCGCCGGTTGGGGCGGGGCGACCGGGCGGCAGTCAAAATGTAGTCCAACGCTTGCCAGTTTCAATCCACGCCCCGCCGGTTGGGGCGGGGCGACCAATACAGCCCGCCGCCCTTGACAAGCCACGGGGTTTCAATCCACGCCCCGCCGGTTGGGGCGGGGCGACTGTGGCGTCTATGGTGGGCTTTTATTTTGGCCAAGTTTCAATCCACGCCCCGCCGGTTGGGGCGGGGCGACAGACAGACAGCCAGAGACTGACGCAGCTCGACCGGTTTCAATCCACGCCCCGCCGGTTGGGGCGGGGCGACGTTCGCGTTTCAACTCCTTCTTTGTCGCCCGCAGGCGTTTCAATCCACGCCCCGCCGGTTGGGGCGGGGCGACGCGCGTACGCATAAGCACGCGCCGCCCTTCCCTCAGTTTCAATCCACGCCCCGCCGGTTGGGGCGGGGCGACTACAAAGAGGCCACACTGCATCAAGCAAATTGTGGTTTCAATCCACGCCCCGCCGGTTGGGGCGGGGCGACAGGAATCAACGGCCTGTGTCTCCAGCCCGAAGTAGTTTCAATCCACGCCCCGCCGGTTGGGGCGGGGCGACCCGCCTCACCGTCGCCAGCCTCCTCAACGGCTGGGTTTCAATCCACGCCCCGCCGGTTGGGGCGGGGCGACACCACTGGAGGTAGGCGGCGGCCTCGACGGAGTCGTTTCAATCCACGCCCCGCCGGTTGGGGCGGGGCGACACGCGGCGGACCGGGTTGGCGGAGTAGGCGATGGCGTTTCAATCCACGCCCCGCCGGTTGGGGCGGGGCGACACGCGGAAGGACCCTTCGGGGGCGATGTTCGGGTCGTTTCAATCCACGCCCCGCCGGTTGGGGCGGGGCGACTCGCGCCAGGAAGGTGATCGTGCCGGCGACGGCGTCGTTTCAATCCACGCCCCGCCGGTTGGGGCGGGGCGACTCCCACCTTGACTGAGGACTGCAGACTGAGGACTGTTTCAATCCACGCCCCGCCGGTTGGGGCGGGGCGACCGCACGTCGTGGCGCCGGGATTCTGCGCCGACGATGTTTCAATCCACGCCCCGCCGGTTGGGGCGGGGCGACGTTGCGATCCAGATCGAGGACCGAGCCGCGCACGGCGTTTCAATCCACGCCCCGCCGGTTGGGGCGG
>Ga0123519_10006483_pt1 | contig 18377 bp, 19 predicted proteins | sample YelNatPaOPRAMG02_FD_87396 | JGI IMG/M metagenome (GOLD analysis project Ga0123519, IMG submission 87396) | Hot spring microbial communities from Yellowstone National Park - Yellowstone National Park OP-RAMG-02 (version 2) | ecosystem: Environmental > Aquatic > Thermal springs > Hot (42-90C) ... | reverse complement strand
GCCTCTTTTATTTATCTTTTGGAGGTTTCAGAAAAATTGCGCGCCGAGGTTTTTCTTCAAGAAAAATTTTTGAAAAATGAAAAAGTCAAAGTCATTTGCAATGCTGAGGTCAAAGAGATTTTTGGCGATCAGTTTGTCAAGGGGTTAATTTATAAAGATTTAAAAAGCGGCGAAGAGAAAAAATTGGAAGTTGATGGGATTTTTGTAGAGATTGGTTCTTTGCCAAACAGCGACTGGATTAAAAATTTAGTTGAAGTTAATCAAAGCGGCGCTATTGTGGTTGAACCATTAAGCGGAAAAACTAATCAAGAAGGAATTTGGGCTGCCGGCGATGTCACTAATTTGCCTTACAAACAAAATAATGTGGCTATCGGCGATGCCATTCGGGCAATTTTAAATATCAACGATTATCTCAAAATAAAAAATTAAAAATTTTAAAGTTATCCACAGCTAAAAATTTTTTAAATATGCTATAATAAAATAAAAGAAATTGTTTTAAAAAAGGTCACACGGATAGTTTTTTAAAGGTCGGCTGTCTGAAGTGGCCAAAAATAAAAAACGAGATGGCTAAAAAGAAAAAGGGTAAGAAAAAATAACCCAAAATGTTCCCGCCGAAGCGGGAACATTTTTTTATTCTGGAAAAAAAATTTTATTGGGCTATAATAAATAGTAATGGGGGTGAATAAATTCAGTAGTGTTGAAATTATTTTAGGTTCAGCTTTATGCCTTTTGGTTGAGCTCGCTAATTTGTTTTTGGATTTGATTGGCATCGGGTTTGTGATTATGCCAGTTATTAAAGCAATGATTTGGTTTATGTTGACAATATGGTTTATGGCAAAAGGAGATAAATTTATTTATAAACCCGCTCGCGCCATTACCAGCTACGTTTCTCAAGCTTTACCTTTGGTGCCTACGCTGTTAATGAGTTTTCTTATCAATGTTTATATGCATAATCATCCCAAAGCCGCGGCTTTAACAGGCAAAGCTGTAGGCACAGCTGTTGGGGGACCAGCTGGTGGAGCCGCTGGTGAAGTGGTTATGGGTGGTTCAGTGAAAGAAGCCGCTAAAGGTTTTGTTAGTCCGATGGGAAAAGCTCAAGGAGTCGATTCAGCTATTTCTTCTGCTCCTCAAAAAGTTCCACTTCAAAAAAGAGAATATAAAATTTAAATAAAATGTCTAAAGAAATTGAAAAAATTAAAGAAAAAATAGACATTGTGGAGTTTATTAGTTCTTATGTGCCGCTTCAGCCAGCTGGCAGAAATTTTAAGGCTCTGTGTCCGTTTCATCCTGAAAAAACTCCCTCTTTTATTGTTTCACCGGAAAGGCAAATGTGGCATTGTTTCGGCGCCTGTCAAGAGGGCGGGGATATTATTAAATTTTTGATGAAATATGAAAATTTGGAATTTTATGAAGCCCTAAAAATTTTAGCGGAAAAAGCGGGAGTAAAATTAGAAAGTCAAAATCCCATTTTTCAAAAAGAAATTGAGGTCCTTTATGAAATTCACGAAAAAGCCAAAGAATTTTTTAAAAAAGAGCTTTTTCAAAATGAAGCCGCCCTTGCTTATTTAAAAGAAAGGGGATTGAAAAAAGAAACGATTGAGGAGTTTGAATTGGGTTTTGCGCCTGGAGGTGAAAATCTGGTTCTTCATTTTTTAAATTTGGGTTTTGACATTAATGATTTGGCAAAAAGCGGTTTGGTTTTTAAAAGTCAAAAAGGAATGTATCGCGATCGTTTTGAGAAAAGAATTATTTTTCCTATTTATAATCAAATAGGAAAAGTAGTGGCTTTTACCGGTCGGCTGATGCCTCAAGAATCTTTAAATGAAGCCAAGTATTTAAACAGTCCGGAGACAGCCATTTTTAATAAATCAAAAATTTTATATGGTCTTCATAAGTCGAAAAAAGAAATTTCTCAGTTAAAAAGCGTTTTTTTGGTTGAGGGGCAAATGGATTTTTTAATGAGTTGGCAAGCGGGAGTAAAAAATGTGGTGGCTGTTTCTGGGACAGCTTTGACTCAAACACATCTTAAAACTTTAAGGAAATTGGCTGATACGGTTATTTTAAGTTTTGATAATGACCCCGCCGGCTTTTTAGCCTTAGAAAGAAGTCTTGATATTTTTGCTCCTTTTGATTTTTTTATCAAAGCCATTAATCTTTCCAGTTTTAAAGATCCAGCGGAAGCGGTTTCTAAAAACCCCACCGTTTTTTCAGAAATTATTCAAAACAGTCAACCAATTTTTTCTTATCTTTTTAAACATTATTTTTCTCAGATTGAAAAAATGGACTATCTTGAAAAAAAAAGAATTGTGCGCCACTTGCTTTCTAAAATTAAAAAAATTCCTAGCGCTTTGGAAAGGGATTATTGGATTAAAGAACTAGCCAGTTTTTCCGGTGTTTCTGAAGTTTCTTTAAATTTGGAAATGGCTGGCTTAACTTCTTTATCTTCTAAAAAAGAAGAAGCCGTGTCGGAGGTTTTTCAAAAACCGTCCCGTCTTGATTTAATTGCTGAACGTCTTTTTACTTTGGCTTTTTCTAAAGAAAATTTCTTCTCTCAACTTTCCTCTTATCGAAAATATTTGCCCGATCGCTTTAAGGAAATTCTTGATGAGCCAAACGGCGAAAAAGCGGCTTTTTTAAAAATGAAAGCCAGTTATGAATTTAACGAAACAGCGTTAGAGGTTTTAGAAAAAGAATTTAATGACCTTCTAAAACATTTACAGATTGAATTTTTTAAGGAAGAAAGGTTAAAATTAAAAGATGAAATCAATGAAGCCGAGAAAAAAAATGATAGTGAGACATTAGAGAAAAAAACTTCTCTTTTTTATCGTTTAAACCAAGAACTTCACCGCTTATTAAAAAAGATATGAAGAAAAAAAAGAAAAAAAATTTAATATCAAAGAAAAAAACCGCCAAAAAGAAAAAAACTGCTGTCAAGAAAAAAGCCACTGTCAAGAAAAAAACCACTAAAATTTCCAGCCAAAGACAGAAGCATTTAGAAATTTTAGAGGATTTGGTTCGTCGGGGTCGCAGTCGCGGATTTGTGACCGAGGCGGAGATTTTAAATTACTTCCCTTATTTGGAAAAAGATCTTCCTTTTTTGGATCAAATTTATAGCCGATTAGAAAAAGAAGGAATTGCTGTTCATCAATCAAGTTCATTTTTACAATCCAACCAACAATTGGCGTTAGAAGAAATTAGTCCAGAAGAATTGAAACGCTCAACCAGTGTTTTTGAAAACCTACCCGATGCTGTTCAGATGTATTTAAAAGAAATTGGCAAAACGCCGCTTCTTTCTCCTAAAGAAGAAAAAGAATTGGCTAAAAGAATAGAAAAAGGCGATGAAGCGGCTCGAAAAAAAATGATTTTGGCTAATTTGAGATTGGTGGTTTCTTTAGCCAAGCGTTATATTAATCGCACGCCTCATTTAAGCATTTTGGATTTGATTCAAGAAGGAAATATCGGTTTGGCGCGAGCGGTTGAAAAATTTGATTACCATAAAGGGTTTAAATTTTCCACTTACGCAACCTGGTGGATTCGGCAGGCTATTAATCGGGCGCTGGCAGATTATTCCCGCACCATTCGCATCCCGGTTCATATGGTTGAGGTTTTAACAAAATATTCTCAAGCCAAACGTCGTTTGATGCAAGAGTTGGGTCGCGAACCTTTGGCTAATGAAATTGCCGCTGAAATGGGGGTCAGTGTGGAAAAGGTTCGCTATCTTCAAAAAATTTCTCAAGAAGTTGTTTCTTTGGAATCACCTATTGGTGATGATGACAACGATTCTACTCTTTCTGATTTTATTAAAGATGAACAAAGTCCTTCGCCAGATCAATTGGCCGGCCGCGCCCTTTTAAAAGACCAAATCAAAGAAATTTTAGTTGATTTAACGCCCCGAGAACAAGAAATTCTTTCTTTGCGATTCGGTTTAAAGGATGATGTTTTTCATACCCTTGAAGAAGTGGGTCGAGTTTTTGGGGTGACGAGAGAACGTATTCGTCAAATTGAAGCCAAGGCATTGGAAAAAATTAGAAAACATCAAAAATCAAAATTTCTAAAAGATTATCAATAAAAAATGACCGCGGCTGAAATAAGAAAAAAATTTTTAGATTTTTTTAAAAATCAAGTTGACCATCCCCATCAAGTAGTTCCTTCATCTTCTTTAATGCCTGATGATCCATCAGTATTGTTTACCACTGCCGGCATGCAGCAATTCAAGTTTTATTATTTGACTCTTGATCCAGAAACAACTATTCATCCTTTCTTAAATAAACCAATAGGCCGCAATGCTGTTTCTATTCAGAAATGTTTTCGAACCTCAGATATTGAAGAAGTGGGTGATAAAAGTCATTTAACCTTTTTTGAGATGTTGGGTAATTTTTCTTTCGGCGGCTATTTTAAAAAAGAAGCGATTAGTTATGCGAAAAATTTTATTGAAAAGGAAATGGGGCTTTTGATTGATAAGGTTTCGGTTTTTAATCCTCAAAAAGTTCCAGCTAAAGATTGGCGCAAAAATGTTTCGGCTGATAAAGATTCGTTGGCTATTTGGCAAAAATTAGGTTTTCCTAAAGAAAAAATTGAAGAAAAAGGTATTGATAATTTTTGGGGACCAACTGGCGAGGAAGGACCTTGCGGTCCCACCACGGAAATTTATTTAAAAAATGTTTCCGGTGATAGTATTGAAGTTTGGAATTTGGTTTTTAACGAGTTTTATTGCGATCGTGATAAAAAATTAACGCCTTTAAAAAAAGCCGGCGTAGATACTGGCATGGGGCTTGAGCGATTGGCGATGATAAAACAAGGGGTGAAAACGGTTTTTGAAACTGATTTATTTTCTCCTTTAATTAAAAACTTACCTCAAGAAATGCCTACCCGCTCTAAAAGAATTATGGCGGATCATTTAAGAGCGGTTGCTTTTTTAATCGCCGATGGCTTTCGGCCCTCTAACAAGGAAGCGGGTTATATCCTTCGTTCTCTTATCAGAAGAATAATTGAAGAAATGATTTCTTTTGATTTAACCAAAAAAAGTTCTTTAGCCCCAGCTGATATTTTTAAACTTGGCCAAGGCATTGACATTAAAAATTTGTTTTTTAAAATCATTTCTTTTTATAAAGATTTTTATCCGGAATTAGAAACCGACGTTATCTTTTCTGAATTTGAGAAAGAGAATCAAAAATTTCGTCAGACATTAGCTTTGGGTTTGAAAAAATTAGAAAAATTAGAAACGATAAACAGTCAAATGGCTTTTGATCTTTATCAAAGCCTGGGGTTGCCTTTTGAAGCCATTAAAAAATTTGGCGGAGAAAAAGCGAAGAATTTAAACTATAAAGATTTTCAAAAAGAATTTAAAAAACATCAAGAAATTTCGCGGCAAGGAGCGGTCAAAAAATTCGGCGGTCATGGTTTGGTTATAGAAACTGGTGAAATAAAAGCCGAAAACAAAGAAGAGGTTTTAAAAATCATTCGTCTTCATACCGCTACCCATTTGCTTCAGCAAGCTTTGCGCGATGTTTTGGGTAATGAAGTGGAGCAGCGCGGTTCTGATATTAATGCTTCAAGAACGCGATTTGACTTTTCTTTTTCTCGAAAAATGACCGCTGAAGAAATTAAAAAAGTTGAAGAGATTGTCAATGAAAAAATCAAAGAAAATTTGCCGGTTCATTTTAAGATTTTACCTAAAAAAGAGGCGGAAAAAACCGGCGCTTTATATTTTTTCAAAGCCAAATATCCAGAAATGGTCAAGGTTTATTATATTGGTCATTCTCTTTATAATGCTTATAGCAAGGAATTTTGCGCTGGTCCTCATGTTTCATCAACCGCTGAAATTGGGAGGTTTAAGATTTTAAAAGAAGAAGCAGTAGGTCAGGGTATCAGACGCATTCGCGCCACTGTTTTTTAATTTTAAAAAAAATAAAAAAGAGTATAATTAATAAGGGTGATAAAAAAATGGCGCTTCAAAAAATAATTTTTGAAAAGGTATTGAAAAAAGACCGTTTTCTTCTTGTTGAAACGGAAAAAGAAAAAAACTATTTACTCTTGGCGGATATTAATTTTGGGGAAAAAGAAATAAAAATTTTGGATTTTAAAAAATTTGAAGATATTCAAAAATTGAAAAAGCCATTTTTTCTTTCTCGGGTTTTTTTGGCTTTGGATAGCGAAAAAGCGACAACCGTTGAAGGAATCCTCGTCGTAAAAAGAGCTCAGCCCCAAACAGCGATTAGCGAATCGGAATTAGATGACTTGGTTTATCGCCTATTGTGGGAGTTTTTAAATCGCTATCGCCGCTATGCCGCTCAAAAATTATCTCTTTCTGATTTGGAAGTGATGCTTGTTGGAATTGATATTGAAAAAATTTGGGTGGAGACGCACGCCGTGGTTAATCCGATAGGGATGAAAGGCAAAGATTTTTCTTTAAAATTAAGAGGCACATTTTGTCCTCGCTCTTTTGCTCCTTTTCTTTTGAATTTAAAAAAATGGACCTCTTCTTTGGTGGTGGTTGAAAGCGGGGCGTTGTTAGCCGCTCTTTTGGACCAAAAATTTTTTTGGGTTATCCATGTTTTGGAAAAGGAAAGTTTAATTTTTTCTCTCAAAAATAAAGAGACAATTTATTTTAAGAAGTTGTTTTGGGGACGGCAGAATCTTTTAAGCGCTTTGAAAAATTTTTTTTCTCTTGATGAGAAGACAGCTGAAATTATTTTTAGCCGTTATCAAAAAAATCAAATTTCTCCCCATTTAAAAAGAGTCATTGATGATTTAATGCGGCACGAATTTAAAAATTTTAAAGAAAAATTTTTAAAAGAATTAAAAGGTCACTGGGCGTTTGATTTTCGTTTTGATTGGCCGGAATTTTTTTGGCCGCCGGATTTGAAAGAAAAATTTTTTTCTTTTCAACAATGGCTCAAAGATCAGGGTTTTAAGCTTTCTTTTAATCAAGATGAAGTTTTTAGCGAGGATTTAAGCGGTCTTTTGGCGCTCGTTGTTTTTTATTATCTTTCTCCCTCTTTAAAGATTCTTGAGCCTTTTTTGCGTCGTCGGATTAAATGGTTAATTCCAACCTTATGATTTTTTTTAAAAAAGAGAAAAAAATTTTTTTGGCTAAAGAGGAGGGTCTTTCTGATGTTTTAAAGCGCTTAAAAAAAACAAAAGCGAGAAAAATTATTTTTGTTTTCCCGCCAGGTTCAAAATTCATTGAGCAGTTTGAGAATTTTGAAATTTTAAAAAAAGAAGCCGCCCTCAATAAAAAAGAATTAGTCATTGAATCAACTGATTCTTATCTTTTACAAATAGCGGCTTCGGTTGGTCTTTTTACTTACCATTCTATTTTTGGGGTTCAAGAAAAAATGGTCGCTGACATTCTTTCTCAAAAGCCAATAGTCTCAAAAAAAATTAAGGAAAAAGAAAAAAAATTAGAAAAAGAGAAAGAGACAAAAAAAGAAATAAAATTAAAAACAGAAAAACCATCAAAAATAAAAGAATTGAAAGAATTAGAGGAAGTTCCTTTAAAAAAACATCTTCAAGTAGAGAGGAAAAAATCAAAAGCCTTTCATTTTTCTTGGCTTTTAGCTATAGGAATAATAATCATTTTAATTTTTGGCGGTTATCAATTGGCTTTTAATATTTTGCCTAAAGCCACTATTACTTTAGAATTTCAAAAACAGGTTATTGATTTTGAAAAGGGTATAACAGTTAGCAGTAAAACGCTTAAAACTCAGTTTCAAAATGACAATATTGAAATTCCTGGCGAACTTCTTATTTACAAAAAAAATGCCCAAATTGTTCAAAAAGCCAGCGGTCGGCAAAAAGTGGAAACAAAAGCCAGCGGTAAGTTGGTGATTTTTAATAGTTATAGCAGTGCGAGCCAAATTTTGGTCGCGGGGACAAGATTTCAATCGCCAGAAGGAAAAATTTTCCGTTTAACTGAAAGAGTAAAAGTTCCCGGCGCCGAAATTGTTGCTGGCGAAATTAAGCCTTCTTCCCTTGAAGTTTTAATTGTTGCTGATCAGCCAGGCGCTGAATTTAATATTGAAAAACCAACCATTTGGCATCTGCCGGCTTTTAAAGGAACTGTTAAGTATGAAAAAATTTATGGTCAGTCTTTTGAGCCTATCACCAATGGTTTTATCGGTGAAAAAGCGGTTCCGACTGATTCGGATATTTTAGAAATTAAAAATCGTTTGGTTGAAACTCTTAAAAATAGTTTAGAAACCGATTCCCTTCTTGCTCTTAAAGACAAATTTACTCTTTTAGAAGGGGCTAATGATTTTCAAATTATTAAAGAAGAAATTAATCCGCAAACAGATGAAAATGGCAATTTTTCTATTTTTGGCGAGGCGCAAAAGCGTTATCTGGTTTTTGAAGAATCAGTATTAAAAGAAGCTATTATTTCAAAAATTAAAAATGAGTATCTTAAAGAAAATAATTTTCAATTGAAAGAATTTGATTTTATAAAAGAACCGCCTTCGCTTGATTTAGAAAATGGCCAAATGAATTTTAAAGTAAAAGGACGGGCAGTTTTTAAGCCTATTTTTGATCCGGCGGCTTTTAAAAACCAAATTAGCGGTTTAAAAGAAGAGGATTTAAAAAACATTTTATCTTCTCTGCCAAACATTTATCGCGTTCAAGTTTCTTTCTGGCCCTTTTGGGTTCATCGGGTTCCAGAAAATGTTAAAAATATTGAAGTTAAGATTGAATAAAAAAAGCAATTTTATTTTCTTAGAAGCTCTTTTTAAAAGATTACCTTTTTAAATTAATAAATTTATGCCAGAGAAATTTGAGAAGGGAAATTTAAAAGAATTTTTAGAAAAAAAGAAAATTTTAGAAGAATACCAAAGAAGGGTGGCTGAAGAATTGAAAAAAAATCCCATTGAATTACTTCCACCTTTTTCAAAAATAACTATCGAGGAGTTAAAGGAACAGTTTCCGGATAAAAAAAGAATAATTGCCTGCGATTTTTATATTGAAAATATTGAATTAGGGGAAGAAAATATTTGGGGATATAGCGTTGAAAATGTAGTTAACATTGACCATCATGCGCCAATGGAAAAAATGCTCAAACCAATTTCCAGTACGAATTTAGCCATCGCCTATCTGAAGGAGCAAAAAATAGTATCGCAAAAAGACGTGGTGGTTATTAATCATACAGATTGTGATAGTGTTCTTTCTAGCGCCATTGTGCGCGGCATATTACCTCCGGAAAAAAGATTTGGAGATGCCGCCATTGCTGCTGATCATAGTGGTGAAAAAAATGAAATAGCCGATTTATTAATGGCTCTTGAAAAAGAAAGAAATCTTGAATATTCTTTAATTAATTTAAAATTATTATTGGACCATAAAGATTTGGATGAAAGAGCTAAGATTCTTTTAGAAAAACGGCTTGATGAACGAAAACGCGCTGAAGAATTGATTCAATCAGGCGGTTTTAAACAAATAGGAAATGTTTGGTATGCAAAAGTAGATGAAAAAATAGACAGCGTTTTCTTTCCAGCACTTTTGCCAGAGGCAATGGTTATAATTATTGCTAGCCCTTTAAAAAATTCTGATAAACTTGATATTAAAGTTCGTTTGGGAATAAAGGCTCCTTATGGATTGATGCTCAATAAATTAGATCTTTGTGATTTTGGCGGCCGCTGGAATGCGGGGAGTACAAAAAGACATGGCGGTACAGCTATGCCGCTTGAGAAATATGCTCAGATGGTTGACGATAAAATAAAAAAATATTTAACCAAAAAGAACTAAATGAAATTTGCTAAAGTTTTAAGCATTTATGTCGATTTATACTCCTGGGTTGACCCAGTAGTTAAAACTCGACTGCGTTTTTCATAATGCCTTTCGCAAAACAATGTCTAACCTTCAAATCTTTGTCTTTGGTAATGCTAAATGTTTTAATTAAGAAAAACGATTAAGCATTAATGTCGAGTTTATACTCCTGGGTTGACTTTTAATTTTTGAGGGTGATAAAATAAAAATACGATGAAAAAAATCATTCAGGTCCATATGTTTAAATTAGATAAAAATTATTATAATAAATGGCATTGAAAGTTCAGCCAATTATTGAAGAAGGGATAGTAGAAGAAACGTTAAAAGGGTTGCTTTTTCGAGTGAGATTAATAAAAAATCAAAAACAGGTTTTAGCTCACTTAGCGGGCAAGATGAAATTAAATCGTATTCGCGTTATTGCTGGCGATCGGGTTTTGGTAGAGATGCCCAGCCTTGATGAAAAAAGAGGAAGGATTATAAAAAGACTTTAGATTTGACGAGAAAGAAGTGATTATTTATATTTAATTTATGAAGGTTAAGGCTTCGGTAAAAAAAATTTGCAAAAATTGTAAAACCGTTCGACGTCAAGGTCGGGTTTATGTGATTTGTAAAAATCCTAAACATAAACAACGGCAAGGATAATTTTTATTTTTTAAAAAATGAGATTAAGTGGTATTAATATTCCTGATGATAAGCGCATTGAAATCGCTTTAACTTATATTTATGGTATTGGAAAAAGCAGTGCCATTAAAATTTTAAAAAAAGCCGAGGTTGATTTTAATCGGCGCAGTCGAGATTTAACCAGCGATGAAGTTAAAAAAATTCAGGATATTTTGGAAAAAGAGTATAAAATTGAAGGAGAACTGCGACAAAAAATAAAACAAGACATTAACCGCTTAAAAGAAATAAAATGTTACCGCGGAGTGCGGCACATAAAACATCTGCCCGTGAGAGGTCAAAGGACAAAAACCAATTCTCGGACTGTTCGCGGTAATGTTCGGAAAACCGGTTTGAGCGGTCGTCGAAAGGTCGAGATAAAATAATAAAAAAGTGGGCAAGAAAAAAGTTATTGAAAAAAGCGAAGAGGAAATTTTAAAAGAAAAAGAGTCTTTGGAAAGTCAATTGGCAAAAAAGTCAAAACTGGCGGTGAAGGAAAAAATTGAAGAAGGTCGGCTTTATATTAGCAGTTCTTATAACAATACGATAATGACTTTAACTGATAAAAAAGGAAATGTGATTACTTGGCTTTCGGCTGGTTCTTTGGGTTTTAGCGGGCCTAAAAAAGCCACACCCTTTGCGGCTTCTAAAGTGGCGGAAGCGATGTGGGAAAAAATTCAAAAAGTGGGAGTAAAAAAACTTGAGGTATTGGTTAAAGGTTTGGGTGGCGGGCGAGACGCGGCTATTCGGTCATTGGCAGCAAAAGAAATAAATATTTCTTCTTTAAAAGACATTACCCCCATTCCTCATAATGGGCCTCGGCCCAAAAAACCTCGACGGGTTTAAAAATAATTAAAAATGATTAAAATTAAAGCCATTGAAAAAAAAGAAAGAGCTTTGGGAGTAAAATTGTTTTTAAAAGCCGAGAGATGCAATTCGCCGAAATGTGTGACCGTGCGGCGTGCTTATAAGCCAGGAATGCATGGTCGTTTAAGACATAGTGCTTTGAGCGATTATGGTCGTCAATTGGCAGAAAAGCAGAAATTACAAATTATTTATGGATTAAATAATTCTCAAATGGCTAATCTTTTTAAAAACGAAACGATAGATAAAATTAAATTGTGTTTGGAAAAACGTTTAGATAGAGTAGTGTTTCTTTCCGGTCTTGCTGGCTCGGTTCGGATTGCGCGGCAATTAATTTCTCATGGTCATTTTTTAATCAATGGTCGAAAAGTCAAAACTCCTTCCCAACAAGTGAAAAAAGGTGATATAATTAAAGTTAAAGAATCTTCAAAAAATTTGAAAATTTTTGAGGATGTGGCTTTGAGATTGAAAAATTATTCTCCGCCATCGTGGTTAGAAACAGATGCTTTAAAATTAGAAGTTAATTGTTTAAGAGAACCAGAAGTTTCAGAAATCCAAATGCCCATTGATATTAATTTGGTCGCCGAATTTTATTCAAGATAACTATGAAATATTCTCATTTAAGTGAAAGTTTAAATCTTAAAAAAATTTCTGAAAAAAATAATATTGGCATATTTCATATTGAAGGTCTTTATCCGGGTTATGGTTTAACCTTAGGCAATGCCTTGCGTCGGACTCTTCTTTCTTCTTTGCCCGGCGCCGCCATTACCCAGGTAAAAATTAAAGGCGTTAGTCATGAATTCTCAACTTTAGAAGGAATGGTTGAAGATATTGTGGAGTTAACGCTTAATTTGAAAAAGGTCCGTTTTCATTTTTTTGCTGAAGAACCTCAGGTCTTAAAACTTTACGCCAAAGGCGAAAAAGAAGTTACGGCTAATGATATTGAAAAAACGACCTTGGTTGAAGTGGTTAACCCTTCTTTGCATTTGGCGACATTAACAAGCAAAAATGCCCAGTTGGATATGGAATTAGTGGTGGAAAAAGGATTGGGTTATTCGCCAGTAGAAAGCCGACATTTGGAACGGCTTTCTATTGGCACGATTGTTTTGGATGCGATTTTTTCGCCGATTGTCCGAGCAAATTTTAAAGTAGAAAATATGCGGGTAGGAGAAAGAACAGATTACAACCGTCTTATTTTAGAAATTGAAACTGACGGCTCCATTGCGCCTTCAGAAGCTTTGCATAAAGCTGCCCATATTTTACAAGACCATTTTAATAAAATTGCTGGTGAAAAAATTGAAGAAACAAACATTTATGTCTTAAAAGCCGCTGAAGAAAAAGAAGAAAAAACTGGTCGCAAGAAAAAAAAGATGAAGTGAAGCATTTAAAAAAAGGCAGAAAATTTGGTCGGAAAAAAGGACAGCGTCGCGCTCTTTTAAGAAATTTAGCCGTCCAGTTAATTGAAAAAGAAAAAATAAAAGTGACAGAGGCGAAAGCAAAAGAATTACGCTCTTTGGTTGAGCGATTGATAAGTTATGGTAAAAAACAAAATCTTGCGGCTTTGCGGTCTCTTTTTCAATATTTGCCTCGCTCGGCAGCTTATAAGCTTTATTATGAATTAGCGCCGCGTTATCTTTCGCGAAAAGGCGGTTATACGCAAATTATTAAAGAATCCCATCTCCGTCGTCATGACGCCGCTAAAATGGCGATAATAAAATTTGTTTAAATTAAAATTTATGGATTATTTTATTGATGCCAAAAATAAAACATTGGGTCGTTTGGCTTCGGAAATAGCCGTCATTTTACAAGGCAAGAAAAATCCTTTTTATGAAAAGAGAGCTTTGTCTCATGACCGCGTCATTGTTAAAAATGTGAATCAGATAAAAGTAAGCGGAAAGAAATATCAAAACAAAATTTATTACCGTCACAGCGGACCATTAGGTCATTTAAAAATGAAAAAATATCAAGAGGTTTTTTTAAAAAAACCAGAATGGGTTTTAAGGCACGCGGTTTATTTAATGCTTCCAAAAAATCGGCTGCGCGCCAAAAGAATAAAGAATTTAATTTTTGCTAAAGAAAATGACTAATAAAAAAACAACAAAACAAAAATCTCACTCTCTTTTAGCTGATACTAAAAAATCGCTATCTTTAAAAAATCAAATGGCGGAATTAAAAAAGGGCTCGGAAGAAAAATTAAAAGAAAGATATGTTGAAGCGGTGGGCCGACGCAAAACAGCGGTGAGTCGCGCCCGTCTTTTTCCCGCCTTTTTAGAAAAAGAAATTGTGGTGAATGGAAAAAGATTAATTGATTATTTTCCTTTAGCCAAACAGCAGAAAATAGTTAATGCTCCTTTTGAAACAGTTTCTTTTTGGTGCAAAACCTCTTTAAAGGTAAAAGGCGGAGGATTAATGGCTCAAGCTCAAGCCAGCCGTTTGGCTTTGTCCCGGGCTTTGGTTTTTCTCAATAAAGAATGGCGCTCTCTTTTGAAAGCCAAAGGCTTTTTGACCCGCGATAGCCGCGTGGTTGAGAGAAAAAAATTTGGCCGACGCAAAGCGCGCCGCGCTCAGCAATGGCGAAAGAGATAAAAGCCATCAAATAAAACCTGGGCTATTCTATTTCTCCTTTTAAAAATTCACCGTCTTTGTCTAAAAGATAAATTGTTTTATCATCGAGAAAATATTTTTCTGTTTTTAAATAAAGGATTTGTTTATAAAGAGGCGGCCGAAAATCCAGTTCTGCCATTATTAATTTTTTATCTCCTAAAATAAGATAATCATCACCATTAAAAAGCCAGTCAAACTGAGAAACTTCTTTAAAATTATCAAGACCCGAAGGAAGCATTGTTCCTTTTTGAATTTTTTCATTGTCTTTTTCGTCCGGCTCGAGATAAAAAATTTTTGTTTCGCCGTTTCTAAAAATAAGAAAAACCTTTTTTCCATCAGGAGAAAAATAAAAATCTTTAATTTCTAAAGCGATAAGTTTTACTTCATTTAAAAGTCGATTAAAAACAAAAAGATCGCCATTATTAGTTTGGAGCCCGATTTTTGTTTCTTCCGGAGAAATTTTTAAAATGGAGACCTCTTTTAAAGAAAGTGATTTAGAAGCGAGGGTTTGGAGTAAAAGATTGAAAATATAAAGTTCGCCGTTTTTGTCAATAAAAATCAATTCGCTTGTTCCAATAGCCGCCGCTTGCCAAAAAGGAGCGCGAGTCAAAAATTCCAATTTAATTTTAGAAAGATCAATGGTGTAAAAATTTCTTTCGGTGCCAATAATAATTTTGTCTGGGTTAAAAGGATGAAAATAAACGCCTTTTATTTTTGAAAAATGGTCGGTCAAAGAAGCAAAAAGCTCATTGAGATTAATAGCCGCATTGGGTTTTTCTAAATCGGTTAGAAAATAATTGTCCATTTGAGTGGTAATAATATTTTTATTATCAACATTGGCTAAAACCATTTTTCCTTTCAGTTTCATATTTTTAAATTTTAGTTCATTTTCCTTTGTTTGATAGACTAAACCTTGTTTGGTGAGCCAAAAATCGTTTATTTTTTCTGTTAAAGGTGATTGCCAAAAAATGGAAGAAGGGAAAAGCCTAATTTTTGTCGCGCTGCTTACGGTTTTTGGTTTCACTTCTAAGTTTTTTTTCCATAAAGCATATCCCTCTTTAAAAATTTCTACTTCATAATTACCTGGCAGAAGCGAAGAAATTAAAACATCATTGAAGAAAAGTTCTTTTTGGGGCGGATAAATTTTTTGATTAATTTTTATTTGGGCGTCGCGGGGATAAAAATTTAGAAGAATAGCGCCGGTTTTTGTCAAAGAAACTCGAGGCCAATTTTTCCAATTGATAAGATAGCCATTGGCAATCAAAAAAAGATAAGCGCCAACAAAAAGAAAGATAAAAAATAGAATAAAAAAAATAATCGCTCTTGTTTTTTTTGACATCTCTGGACGAGTAATTTTTTAAATTATATAATTAGAATGAAAATAAAGAAAGGGAAAATGGCTAAGGCTCAAGATAAAAAAGAAAAAACAAAAGAAGAAAAATTTTTAGTCAAGGGCGGCGAGCCGCTTTTTGGCGAAATTAGATTAGCTGGTTCCAAAAATGCCGCGACAAAAATGCTGGTGGCTTCTCTTTTAACTGAAAAAGAATGCGTTTTTGATAATTTCCCTTCTATCGGCGATACCCAAATGGTCAAAGAATTGCTTAAAGCCTTAGGAAGTCAAATTTCGGAAAATGGTTCGCGTTTAAAAATTCAAACTCCTAACATAAAATTGCTTCAAGATGTTCCTCCTTCTTGTCGCAATCGCATTCCTATTCTTACTTTAGGGCCGCTTTTAGCGCGAACGGGGGAAGCGCGAGCGCCGCTTATTGGCGGAGACAAAATCGGCCGTCGACCCATTGATTTTCATTTAAATGCTTTAACGGCCTTAGGCGCTTCTATTCAAATTAAAAAGGATTTTTATTGGGCAACAGCGCCCGCCGGACTTTCAGGAGGGAAAATTGTTTTTCCTTATCCGAGTGTTGGCGCGACGGAAAACGCTATTTTAGCCGCTGTCTTGGCTAAAGGAAAAACTTTGATTGAAGGAGCGGCTACTGAACCAGAAATTATTGATTTGATAAAAATGCTTCAAAAAATGGGAGCCATTATTGAGTTGGGAGCAAATCGCCAGATTTATATTACCGGCGTTAAAAAACTTTCTGGCGTTTTTCATCGGGTGATTCCTGATCGCAATGAAGCCGTTTCTTTCGCCTGTTTGGCTTTGGCAAGCGGCGGTGAAATTTTAGTTAAAGAAGCGATTCAAGAACATTTAATCACTTTTTTAAATGTCGTCAGACGGAGCGGCGGCAGTTATGAGGTCAAAGAAGAAGGAATTAAATTTTGGCGAGAAAAAGAACTTAATGGTTTAGAATTAGAAACAGATACTCACCCGGGCTTTATGACTGATTGGCAACAACCAATGACGGTTGTTTTAACTCAAGCCCAAGGAGTGTCAGTTGTTCACGAGACGGTTTATGAGGATCGCTTTGGTTATGTCAAGGACTTGAATTTAATGGGCGCTAAGATTACAGTATTTTCAAAGTGTTTAGGAGAATTGCCTTGCCGTTTTAAAAATGCGGGTTTTTTCCATAGCGCGGTTATTGAAGGAAAAACGCCGCTTTATGGCGCCCACCTTAAAGTTTTAGATTTACGCGCGGGCATTGCTCATTTGATTGCGGCTTTAATTGCCAAAGGAGAATCAGTCATTGAAGGAATTAAAGAAATTGATCGCGGTTATGAAAAAATTGATGAGAGATTAAAAAAATTAGGCGCCAACATTTTAAGAATAAAGGAAAATTAGAAATTTTTTAAACTATGTTTATTCATAAAATTGGCATTGATTTAGGAACAACCAATACTTTGGTTTTTTTGCCGGACAAAGGAATTGTTATAAATGAACCAACTGCGGTGGCTATTCGAAAAAAAGAAGGAACAGTTTTGGCTGTTGGTTTAGAAGCTAAAGAAATGGTTGGCCGCACCCCTGATGATATTGTTACTTATAAACCTTTAAAAGACGGCGTGATTGCTGAATATTATATCACTCAAATGATGCTTCGTTATTTTATTTCCAAAGCCGTTGGTTCTTTTAATTTGTTTAAACCGGAGGTCGTTATTTCTGTGCCTGCTGGGATTACTTCAACTGAGTATCGAGCGGTTTACAAAGCCGCTAAAGAAGCCGGGGCGAAAGAGGTTTATTTAGTCAGAGAACCAATTTTAGCAGCTTTAGGCGCGGGTATTCCGATTCATTCAGCTGAAGGCAATATGATTGTTAATATTGGCGGCGGCACAACAGAAGTGGCGGTGATTTCTTTGGGTGGAATTGTTACCTGGTCAAGTTTGCGAGTGGCGGGCAATCGTTTTGACCAATCCATTGCTGATTACATTAAAAAGAAATACGCTTTAGCCATTGGCGAAACCACCGCTGAAAATATTAAAATTACTATTGGTTCGGCTATTTCTAATAAAAATAAATTGGAAATGAAAATTCGGGGTCGGGATTTAATTTCTGGCTTGCCCAAAGATTTAATTGTTAATTCCAATGAAGTGGTGGAAGCGGTCACCCCTCATTTAATTGATATTATCAATGCCACCCAAGCGGTTTTTAATGTTACTCCGCCGGAACTCGCGGCTGATATTATGAGTAAGGGCATTATTTTATCTGGCGGCAGCGCCCAATTAAGAAACATTGATGATTTTTTCCATCGCTCTTTAGGGGTTACTTCTTATGTGGCGCAAGACCCAATTTTATGCGTGGCTAAAGGAACAGCGATTATTTTAAATCATTTAGATATTTACAAAAAGACGCTTTTAAAATAATTAATGTTTTTTGGCAATAAACATTTAGTCGAAATTTTTAAAAAGTTAGCTCTTGAAGAAAAATTATCTCAGGCTTATCTTTTTTTTGGCGATGCCCAAATTGGCAAGTTTTTTTTCGCCAAGCATCTGGCTTATTTTTTGGAAAGCGGAAAATGGGAAATTCTTTCTTCGCCTTTAATTGACAGCGAATTTATTGAACCTGATGAAAAAGGCATTATCAGCATAAAAAAAGCCATTTCTTTAAGAGAATTTCTTTTTTCTTCCCCTTTAGTTTCAAAAAAGAAGTTAGCCATTATTAACGAAGCGGACAAATTGACTTTTGAAGCGCAAGCGGCTTTGCTAAAATTAGTGGAAGAGCCGCCGGTTAATGCTCTTTTGATTTTTATTACCGAAGAACCAACGCGACTTTTGCCGCCGCTTTTATCCCGCCTGACAAGAATTTATTTTCAACGTTTGTCTTTTAAAGATTTAAAAGAAATTTTAAAAAATCACTATTTTTTGAAAGAAGAAGAAGCTCAAAAAATCGCGAGCCTTTCTTTTGGTCGGATTGGTCGGGCGCTTCAGATTTTAAAAGAAAAAAAAGAGCCCAATACTGATTTAGAAAAAGAAATAGAAGAAAAAATTTTATTCCTCTGGCAAAATAAATTTAAAAATTATAAAATCTTAAAAGAACTATTAGAAAGAAATATCTGGGTCAAACGTTTTCATTTAAATGAAAATATCCAAAGAAAGGCTTTGAGTTATCT
>Ga0123519_10006481_pt1 | contig 18378 bp, 16 predicted proteins | sample YelNatPaOPRAMG02_FD_87396 | JGI IMG/M metagenome (GOLD analysis project Ga0123519, IMG submission 87396) | Hot spring microbial communities from Yellowstone National Park - Yellowstone National Park OP-RAMG-02 (version 2) | ecosystem: Environmental > Aquatic > Thermal springs > Hot (42-90C) ... | reverse complement strand
TTCGATAGCGATGGTGGCTTGTAAAACATATTTGGGCAAGGTTTTGAGTTTTATAATACTTCTTTTTTGATTACGATAAAGATGATAAAGGAGTTTGCCATTGCGATCTAAAATTTGGGTTGAGACAGGAACGGCTTGATAATTTTTAAGTTTGGCCGGTGAAGGAAGATTATAAAATACAAAAAAATAAATGAGAATAAAACAAATAAAAAGAAAAATTAAAAAACTGACTTTTTTTCTTTTTTTTAAAAGAAAGAGAATATTTTGGGTTATTTTTTTCATTTGATTTTTGGGAAAAGCGGGGGAATTTTTGAAACTTTTAAAGACAAACCATCAATAATTTTTTGAGCGGTTTGGGGTAAAAATGGTTCAAGTTTTTTGGCTATTAGATAGAGATTGGTTAGCGATTGATTTAAAAAATTTTTTCGTTCATCAGGCTTTTTTTTCCACGGCGAATAAACATCAATTTGTTTATTTAAAGTTTTTACTTCTTCCCAGATTAAGTTGGCTGCTTCATTAAATTGAAATCTATCAATTAATTTTTCTAAAGTTAAAAGATTATTTTTAATTATTTTTTCATCTGGTTTATTGAAAGTTAAATTATCTTGATAGGCTAAATTGGTAAGACGAGTGACTAAATTCCCAAGTTCATTGGCTAGGTTGGCATTATAAATTTCCTTCATTCTTGTCTCTGAGAAATCACCGTCATCAAAATTGGGGATTTCTTTTAAAAGATAAAAACGAACCGCATCAGTGCCGTATTTTTTAACCATTAAAAATGGATCAACAACATTGCCTAAACTTTTGCTCATTTTTTGCCCCCCACTGGTAATAAATCCTTCGATAAAAATTTGCTTTGATGGAGGAAGGCCAACTGAAAAAAGCATCGCTTGCCACATTGCTCCTTGCTGTCTTAAATTATCTTTGCCGGCAATTTGAATCCCTGGCCAAAACCTTTCAAAATTTTCTTTGTTATCTGGCCAGCCTAAAGTTGAGATATAATTGATTAAAGCATCAAACCAAACATAAATTACTTGATTATCATCGCCGGGAACTGGAATTCCCCAAGGCATTTTTTCTTTTACTCTTGAGATGCTAAAGTCTTTTAATCCTTTTTTAATAAAGTTCTTTAATTCTTCCAAACGAAAAGCGGGTTGAATAAATTGTGGATTTTTTTCATAGAAATCAAGCAGTTTTTGTTGATAGTGAGAGAAACGGAAAAAATAGTTTTCTTCTTCAATAATTTCAATTTCTTTATTGGGGTGAATAGGGCAGCGCCCATCAACTAATTCGGAATCAGTTTTTTCCAACTCACAGCCAACACAGTATTTTACTTTGTATTTGGCTTTATATATATCGCCATTTTTTTGGCATCGTTGCCAAAATTCTTGAGCGGCTTTAATATGATTTTTATCAGTTGTTCGAATAAATTTATCATAACTTAAATTGAGCGCTTCCTTTAGCTGATAAAATTTTTTAATCTGGTTATCACAATAACTTTTAGGGTCAAGATTGTTTTCTTTTGCTTTTTGGTAAATTTTTTGGCCATGCTCGTCGGATCCGGTATTAAAGAAAACCGCATAACCCAAAAGACGTTTTAATCGCGCTATGCTATCAGCCCGGATCACCTCCATCGCAAAGCCGATATGGGGATCGGCGTTAACATAGGGGAGAGTGGTGGTGATATAGAAATTATTTTTCATATGATTTATTTATTTTAGCAAAAAAATTAAAGACAAAATAAAAAGAATAAGAGAAAAAAAATTAAAAAGAGTTAAAATTTTAAAAACCCAAAAAGAGAGAAGAAAAAAGATAAACAGACTCAATATTATGCTATTTTTTTTCGAAAAAAATTTTTTTGATATGTTAAAAATTAAAAGGCTAATTAAGAAGTTAAAGAATAATATTGAAAATAAATTTGGCGAAGTGAAAAACCACAAAAAAATAAGTAGAAGAATTATTATTAATTCTTTTAAATATTTCATATCATTTAAAAAAAATTTAACTGGAAAAAATCTCACTTGCATCTTTATCTTAGTTTTATTATAATGAAAAACCATGGTTGATTTACCTGATAACAAACAAAAAATCATAGAAATGTTCGCCCAAAAAAAAGGCGATACTGGTTCACCAGAGGTACAGGTGGCTTTGCTGACTTACAAAATCAATAAGTTGGTAAAGCATCTGGAGGAAAATAAAAAAGATAATCATTCACGACGTGGATTATTAAAAATAATTGCGAAAAGACGACGAATAATTAATTATTTACAGAAATTGGATGAAAAGCGATACAAAAAATTGATTAAAACTTTAGGGCTAAAAAAATAAAACCTATTTAAATTTAAAATGAATGTTATTGAGGATTCGATTGAAATAAATGGACAAAAATTAATTCTTCAGGTAGGAAAGCTAGCTAATTTGGTTACCTCTTCTATCTTTGCTCGATTAGGTGATACTTGCGTATTGGTGACAGTAACTACCGGGAAAGACGATCGGGATATCGATTACTTACCGTTAACCGTCGAATATGTGGAAAAACTCTATGCTGGCGGAAGAATCAAAGGATCGCGTTGGGTGAAGCGAGAAGGTCGGCCAAGTGATGAGGCAATTTTAAACGCTCGACTAATTGATCGATCTATCCGGCCTCTTTTTAACCCTAATTATCGAAAAGATATCCAAATTATAATCACGCTTCTTTCTGTTGATGGAGTTAATTCGCCAGAAATTCTTTCTGCTATCGCCACGTCTGCTGCTCTTTACCTTTCACCAGTGGATTGGAATGGGCCAATTTCCACGGTAAGAATTGGTTATCTAAAAAATGGCGGGGAAGGTAACTTCATTGTTAATCCAAGCGAAGATGAGATGGAATATTCTGCCTTAGATTTGGTTATTTCTTCAACCAAAGATAAAGTAATAATGATTGAAACAAAGGCAAATGATTTACCAGAAGAATTGATTATGGAAGGGATAAAATTAGGGAAAAAAGAAAATCAAAAAGTTATTGATTTTATTGAAAGATTTGCTGAAAAAATAAAACAAAAAAAAGAAAAAATTCAAGTGAAATCGATTGATGAAAAACTGCTTCAAATTCTAGAAAAAGATTTTAAAGATAATCTTAAAAAATTAATTCTTCAAAAATCGCAGAAAGAATTTTCCCCGGAAGATGAGGAATTACAGGTAATTATTGAAGAGGTGATGGAAAAATATAATGATGAATTTGATCGGGCTAAAATTATCAAGGCGGTCGATTATTTAACTAAAAAAAATATCAAGGATTATATCTTAAAAAATAAAAAAAGAATTGATGGTCGAAAACCAGATGAAGTAAGAGAAATATTTGTGGAAGTGGGAATTTTACCACGTACCCACGGCTCTGCTATATTTCAGCGTGGAGATACACAAGTTTTATCAGTAGTAACTTTAGGGTCACCGAACTTGGAACAATTAATAGAGAGTCCAGAAGGAGAGGAGGCAAAGCGCTATATTCATCATTATTACATGCCACCTTATTCGGTCGGTGAGACTGGCCGGATTGGTTGGCCATCGCGTCGGGAAGTAGGTCATGGCGCTTTGGCTGAAAAAGCGATTGAGCCGGTTTTACCTTCGGAAAAAGATTTTCCTTACACCATAAGGGTAGTTTCTGAGGTATTATCTTCCAATGGCTCAACCTCAATGGCTTCAACCTGCGGTTCATCTTTAGCATTAATGGATGCCGGTGTACCGATAAAGAAACCGGTGGCGGGGGTGGCGATGGGATTAATGAGTCGTTCAGAAGATGATTATATTATTCTTACTGATATTGCTGGTATCGAAGATTTCTCTGGGGAGATGGATTTTAAAATCGCTGGGACTGATTCTGGGATAACCGCAATTCAATTAGATGTGAAGAATAGCGGGTTGACCGATAAAATAATCGCTGAAGTTTTATCTAAAGCGAAAAAAGCTCGACTTTACATTTTAGATAAAATGAATCAGGTGATTACTCGACCGCGACAACAAATTTCTCGTTTTGCACCAAAAGTAGTCGTCTTAACTCCCCCATTAGAAAAGATAGGTGATATCATTGGTCCGGGTGGAAAAAACATCCGTGCTTTAATTACAAAAACAGGAGTTGATATTAACATTTCCGATGATGGCAAAGTGACAATCTCAGGGATTGAAAAAGATAAAGTAGATGAAGCTGTTTTAGCCATAGAAAGTATTACACGACAAATAGAAATCGGGGAAGTCTTTTTAGGAGAAGTGAAAAGAATTTTGCCTTTTGGGGCAATTGTTGAAATTTTACCAGGAAAGGAAGGATTAGTTCATGTGTCAAAAATGGGTCGCGGTTTTGTTCGTGATCCTAGTCGCTTTTTAAGAATAGGACAGAAAGTAAAGGTGAGGGTTTACCAAATTGATAGCCAAGGCAGAATTAATCTTGAGATGATGAGGGAATAGGTATATAATGGTTTTATATGCCACGAAGAAAGAATCTATTGAAAATACCATTTTTGAAATACAAGATTAACCGTAATACAATTTTTAATATCTTTGGTTTTTTATTGGGTGGTTTGGCATTAATTATTTTGATTGCTTACTTCAAATATTTCGGTAATGCGGATAAAGACGGACGTTTTTTATCAAAAATAAATCAGTTAACCGATAAAAAATTTGGTCAATTATCAATTTTTCTGCCCATAATCTTACTTTTAATCGCCGCCCATTTTTTTAATACTAGAAAATTAAAATTTATTAAACCTAATTTCACGGTCGGTTTTATTTTTATTTTTATTTCTCTTCTTGGTGTTACCCGAGCTGGTGAGTATGGCGATTTAATATTTAGCAATTTGGCTTTTGATTTTTCTTTTTTGGGCGCTTTAGTTATTTTATTTATCACATTTTTCATCGGGTTGATTTTATTTTTGGATACTTCAGTTGATGCATTTTTTGTTTTTATTTTTGACATCTTGAAAAAAATTTATTTTTTTATCAAAAAATATATTTTTGGAAAATTAGCCATTAATTTAGAACAACATAAAAAAGAAGAAAGAAAAAAAGAAAAAGAAGCAGTTGAGTTTATTGAAGAAAAAAAAGAAGTTATTCCAGTAAGCCATGATCATGAACAGCCCACACACAAGAAGATAATAAAAAATGAACCTTTAATTAACATTAAACCCATTTCAACTTCTGCCGCAACAAAAAATGTATGGGTTTATCCTCCATTAAGCTTGTTAACTGATATCTCACAAAAGGAAGCAGATCGAGGTGATGTTAAACAAAATGCAGCCATCATTGAGAAAACTTTGGATAGTTTTGGCATCCGGGCTCGGGTAGTGGAAGTAAATAATGGACCGGCAATCACTCAATATGCCTTAAAAATTACTCTTGGCACCAAGCTTTCGCGAATTACTGCATTAGCTAATGATTTGGCGTTAGCTTTAGCTGCCTCGACGGGTCAAGTACGGATAGAGGCACCAATTCCTGGTCGGGCTTTAGTTGGAATTGAAATCCCTAATCGTCGACCAGAAATTGTGACGCTTAAAAAAATTCTTAGTTCACCTATTTTTACCGAAAATAATGATCCATTACTAGTTCCTTTAGGATTAGATGTTTCTGGTCAACCTCAAGCGGCAAGTATCGCAAAAATGCCTCATGTGTTAATTGCTGGGGCGACTGGATCAGGAAAATCCGTTCTTTTGAATTCATGGATTGCTTCTTTATTATTTCGCACTAAACCTGATGAATTGCGGTTAATTTTAGTAGATCCAAAGCGAGTTGAGCTAACTTTATATAATGGCATTCCTCATCTCTTAACTGAGGTGGTGGTTGAAGCTGAAAAGATAATCTCGGCCTTAAAATGGACAGTTGGCGAGATGGAGGCACGGTATAAAGAATTTGCTAAAGTAGGGGTTAGGAATTTGGAGGGCTATAATCAGCTAGTGGGTGTTGAAAAAAAGCCTTATATTATTTTCATTATCGATGAGTTGGCCGATCTAATGGTTTTTGCCCCGGGCGATGCTGAAGATTTAATCACCCGGATTGCCCAGATGGCAAGAGCGACCGGTATACATCTGGTTTTAGCCACCCAAAGACCTTCAGTTGATGTGATTACTGGTCTTATGAAAGCCAATATTCCCACTCGAATTGCTTTTAATGTTTCATCAATGGTTGATTCTCGAGTGATTATTGATATGCCCGGTGCAGAAAAACTTTTAGGAAAAGGAGATATGCTTTATTTACCGCCGGATAGAGCTAAACCCATCCGGATTCAAGGCCCACTTCTAACAGAAAAAGATGTTAATAATGTAGTCAGCTTTCTAAAAGCGCAAAATCCAGAGATTCATTACACTGAGGAGGTTTTAACTCAACCAGTAACAATTGGCGGTCGCTCAGGAACAATGGTGATTAATGGAGGAGAACAAGATCCATTGTTTAATAAAGCCGTTGAAATTATTATGCAGCATGATAAAGCCTCGGCTTCATTACTTCAACGAAGGTTATCAATTGGTTATGCCCGGGCGGCTCGAATTTTAGACCAACTTGAAGCAGCTGGTTATGTTAGTCCAGCTGAGGGAGCTAAACCGCGTGATGTGATAAAAAGAATTACTCCCCAGGAAAATAACTAAAAATTTTACTTTATCAAATATTTTTGAATATTTTTATTATGAGTTGGTAAGTCTTTAGCGAAATGAAGCTTACCATTTTTATCAGAGATATAAAAAAGGTAGTCTGTATTTGGTGCATTGATAACTGCTTTAATTGAGGAAAGACCTGGACTACAGATGGGACCAGGCGGTAATCCTTCAAATTTATAAGTATTATATAAAGAGTCGATTTCTAAATCACTTTTAGTTAAATTCTTTTTCCACCAAGTTTTTTCATCAGCTTGGTAACCAAGAGCATATTGAACGGTCGCATCGATTTCCAATTTCATTTTTTCATTTAACCGATTAAAAATAACTGAGGCAACTAAAGGCCTATCTTCTTCAAATTTTGCTTCTCTTTCAATAAGCGAGGCAATTATAATGGTTTCTTCAAGGCTCAAACCTTTTTCTTTCATTTGATTTTTAAGTTTTTCATCAACTTTTTTTTGAAAATTATTTTCCAAGATTTTAATAATAGTTTCTAAGGTAGCATCTTTAGGAATCAAATAAGTGTCAGGAAAAAGAAAACCTTCTTTAGCCTTTTTTATAAATTCTATTTCTGGAATACCAAAATTTTTTCCAACAATTTGGGCTACTTCCTCCTTTCTTAATCCTTCTATAATTGTTATCCAGATATCTAATGTGCCATGAGTTAAGGTTTTTGCTATTTGATATGCATCCATTGATGGAGAAAGACGGTAATCTCCAGCTTGAATTTTTTTTTCAATGCCAAGTTGTTTCACGATTAAATAGAAGACGATTCTATTTCTAATTAATTGTTCCCTTGATAGTTTTTTTATTATATTATTTAATGATTCTCCTTTTGGGACGACAAAAATTTTGGTAGATTCATCATTCTTATTGACAGGCAAAGTTCCTTCCTTGAAATAAAGATAGGAAATAAAAGCTAATAAAGCAAATATAAGAATTAAAAAAAATCCTTTTTTCATTCTATTTCATAAATCGGGAAATTATTTAATGTAATCTCAGCCTCTTTTAAATTATACCGATTACTAGAATAAAGAGTAAACATTGGCTCATTCTTATCAACATTTTCATCTAACTTTTTTAAAAGATATAAACCAGCATACTTATCTTTTGGCGCCCCCAAAATTTTAGCGATGACATTAAGATTATAATTATTAATATCTCTTACTTTGCCTTTTTTTTTACTTTTAATCTCACTTTTATACTTAGCCGTCTTTATTTTATCGCTACTTATTGTTTCATCTCCGCCTTGGGCTTTAATAATCTCATGAAACTTTTTTAATGCCTCTCCGCTGTATAAAATTTTTTTAGCCTCATCTTCTCCAATTTTGTTAATATTAGCATCGGCAAAACATATATCTAAAAGTTTTCCTGCCAGTCTTAATGCTTTAGTCTCCAACTTTAAAGGCCGATCTTTTTTTTGCTCTAACACATATAAAACATCACGCGCTTCAAGTATTGGACCCACTCCACGACCAGCCGGTTCAATTGTTTCATTAATATCAATAACCACTTTCATTCCAAACTTTTTACCTAACAATTTAAATTTTTTAGCGATTTTTTCCGCATCAGAGAAGTGGCGGATTTTCATCGTCTTACCTACCGGGATATCTACCACCAAATGAGTAGTAGAAGCAGCTACTTTTTTTGCCATAATGGAGATGATAATTTTATCAAACGATTCAAAAGATAATGGTTCCTCCACTTTAATAATTATATCATCAGCGGGAGCAATGCCTAATTTACCATTCCAAACTATACACCCGCCAACTTCATTAACAATTTTTATAACCTTTTCCTTAGGAAAATCAACGTTAGCCAAAGTCTCCATAACATCAGCGGTTCCAGCCGGGGAAGTGATTGCTCGCGATGAAATTTTGGGAATCTTGAAGCCAGCCGCCGCAATAATTGGCACTATAATCATTGTAGTTCTAGTTCCGGCTACTCCGCCAGTTGAGTGCTTATCAGCAATGATGCCATCAAATTTTAGTTGATTGCCAGTTTCAACCATTGCTTTGGTAAAAAAATAAAGTTCTTCGCTAGTATAACCTTCTTTAAAAGAAGAGGCAACGAAATAGGTAACTAATATATCAGATAGTTTTTGATGAGCTATCTCATCCATTATATTATATATATCCTTGTAAGTGAGCTTTTTTCCTAAGAGTTTTTTTTGAATTGCCTTTATTGCTTGAATTTTTTTTCTGTTTTTATCTTCAATCATATTGATCATATATTTCAATAATTTTTCGCTTATATTCTTTGGCTTTAATTAAGAAATGGACAATAACAGAAATTTCTCTAACGTTGAAAATCCAACTTAAAAATAAGTATAGCAAAGAAAAAATACTTCCGACAATTAATAGGAGAAAAAAGATATTAATTGTTCGGGTTGTGTCGAGAATTAATGTATCAAGAATTTTCATTGATTGATAGCTAAAAAAAGAGGTAAAAAAAGCAGCCCCAATAATTTTAAAGCTTTCTAAAAACATCGATTTAAAGTCTAACTGAACTACGTTTTTAGTTAAAGCAGCCAGCATAAAAATAATGTTTAAGCTCATTGAAAAAGAGAAAGACAAAGCGAGCGACCAGACTGGCAATTTAAAAAAGAAAACAAAAAATAAGGATAGAAGTGTATTAATAAAAATTGAAAAAATGCTGATGTAAAAAGGAGTTTTAGAATCAAGCGCGGCATAAAAACAGCGAGTGAGGAAATAATAAAGACTGTGGAAAGGTAAAGAGAGAGAAAAACAAGAAAGAGTGTAGGCAGTTAAAACTGTCGCTTCCCAATCAAATTTTTCACCACCAAAAAATAACCGGGTTAAAGGCGTGCGGGCAAAAATAAAAAAACTGGCAACAGGAACAGTTAAAAAAAAGATATTGAGAACAGAGTTGATAATTATTTTCCTAAACTCTTCAATTTTTCCTTGCTGATAAGTCTCAGTAAGATAAGGGAGTGAGGCTTGACCTATAGCCATCCCAATGACAGAGACTGGTAATAATTGAAGATGTTGTGCTAAATAGAAAATAGTATAACGGCCGGATCCTAAAAAGGTAGTCAGGATAAGATCAACTGTGGCATCCACTTGAGCGGTAATCACAGTTAACACCCGCGGGACAATTATTTTTAAAAAACTGACTAAACCTTCTGTTTTTTCTATTATTGGTTGATAGAAAAAATTAATTTTGAAGATTATCGGTAATTGACTGAAACAAAAAATTATTGAGCCAATTATCACACCAAGAATTGGTCCAAAAAGATAAAGTTTTTTAGCAAAAAAAATAGTAAAGATAATAATGGTAATATTATAAAGAACCGGCGCAATACTGGTTAAAATGAATACTTTGTAAGCTTGGGCAAAACCAATCAACAGATTTCCGATAATCATAAAAGGCAATTGAGTAATTAAAAGAAGTCTTGAAAAAAAGATAATTTGTCGATTTTTTTCCATTGAGTAACCAGGGGTAATCAAAGGAATAAGATATTCGATAGAAACTGAAATTAAAATAATTAAAAATAACATAATTAATCCAATAAAGTTGATAATAGAAGAGATATTACGGCTTAATTTTTCCTTATCCTTTTGGTATTTAATAATTAAAGGGATAAAGGCAGTACTTAAGGCGCCAGTGATTAATATTTCAAAAATTAAATCAGGGATACGAAAAGAGGCAAAAAAAATATCCAATTCTTCCTTATTAAAAAAGCCAGCAAGAATCCGGTATCGCAAGAAACCAAATAGTCGAGAAATAATAATCATCATTGAAATTAATAAAGCCGAAGAGAAGATGCTTCCTTGTTGAAAAAAGATTAATCTTTGTGTTTTTTTAAGAAAATGATTCATAGGTAAAGTTTTTTTATTTTATCCCCTTGACACACCTGATAATATGGTGTTAAATGGTTATATATGGTGTTTTTTGGTGAATTTTTAGTTAATTTCACTGGCCCGGGTCGATTAGTTTTGCCTAAAAAAATTAGAGAACTTCTAAAAGGTGATACATTTATTTTAACAAAAGGATTTGATTTTTGCTTGGCTGGTTTCGATAAAGAAGACTGGGAAACTCGGGCAAAAGATTTATTAAATGTTTCTTTATTAAATCAAGAGAATCTAGATAAACGAAGAAGGTTATTTTCTTCAGTGGTTTATATGCAGATAGATGAGCAAGGTCGATTTATTATCCCAAAGAATTTATTAATTTATGCTGATTTAAAAAAAGAAGTAATAATTATTGGAGCAGGTGATCATTTTGAAATTTGGGATAAAGAGAAATGGTTTAATTATGCATCATCCAGTTTTTTTAACCGAGATAATTGATAATCTTAAGGTAAAAGAGGGTGGTTTATATATCGATGCCACTTTTGGTGAAGGCGGTGATAGTTTAGCTATTTTAAAAAAGGGCGGTCAAGTTTTAGGGATAGAATGGGATAAAAATCAATATCAAGCGGGTAAGATGAAGTATAAAAAATATATTGATGCCGGGAAATTAAAGTTAGTTAATTCTAATTTTGCCAAGATTAAACAGATTGCCCAAAGGAATGACTTTTTTCCTGTCGATGGAGTTGTTTTTGATTTAGGCTTATCGATGAGGCAATTAAAAGAATCAGGAAGAGGCTTTTCTTTTAAAAAAGAAAATGAACCTTTAGATATGCGAATTAATTTTAAATTGAAAGTTACAGCCGCCGATTTAATTAATAGTTTGTCCAAAGAGGAATTATATGAAATTTTTGCGAAATATTCTGAAGAAATCCATTCTTTACGCCTTGTGGAAAATATTATTCGCACCCGTACTGTGAAAAAGATTGAAAGAGTGAAGGATTTATTAGAAGTAATAGATAAAACCTTAGGTAAGAAAGACGAGAGGGTATACCGGCGGATTTTTCAAGGGTTAAGAATTGCCGTCAATAATGAATTAGAGAATTTAAAAAAAGGATTAGAAGGAGCGGTAGCTTTGTTAAATAAAAGCGGTCGAATTATTGTCGTTACTTTTCATTCGCTTGAAGATCGCTTAGTTAAGAATTTTGTTAAAGATCGCCATTTGTTTCTTTTCGCTAAAAAGCCATTTGTTGGCAGAATTTTTAATTATGAACGATCGGCTAAATTGCGAGTAATTAGTTTAAGGTAAAATTTGATGAAAATAAACTTTAAAAAAATAGTCGGTTTTTTAATTTTTATTTTTATTGCCTCTAAAATCTGTTTCTTTGTTTTAGGAATTAAATTATCTGAAGAGATTAAGGTTTTGGATAATAAAATAAAAAAGGTGCATCAGGAAAATATTGAGTTAGAAAAAGAAATTTCTTTTTTGGATTCGTATCAATATGCGGCTTCTCAAGCGGCGGATTTGGGTTTTATTAAAGAAGCTCAGCCAATTTATTTAGAAAATTTGAAGTATGCTCTCAAAAATTAGCTTTTTTTATTATGTGGAAAATAAAACTTCTTTTTATTTTTTTTCTCATCTTATATTTGATAGTTATTGCTAAGCTTTTCCTAATTCAAGTTTTTAACATTTATAGAAAAGATAATTTTTTATATTTACAATCAAAAAAACTCATGCCAGAGCGTGGGAAAATTTATGATCGTCAGAATAACCCTTTAGTTTTAAACCAAATCAATTATTTAATGTATCTTGAGCCAAAAAAAATAGAAAATAAAGATATTATTTTTAAAAAATTAGAGGCAATACTGAAAATTGATAAAGCAAGTCTTGAAGCAAAATTTGATCGAGAAAAATATTGGATACCAGTAGCTGATCGGTTAGACAAAGAGACAAAAAGCGAGATAGAAAAATTAAAAATAAAAGGAATTGGTTTTGAGGAAAAAATGCGTCGCTATTATCCTGAAGCTTCTTTATCGGCTCATCTTTTAGGTTTTGTTGGTAAGAATAAGGATGGAGAAGATATAGGATATTTTGGGGTGGAAGGATTTTATAACAAAGAGTTAACTGGTTTGCCGGGTTTTATTCAATCAGAAAAAGATATTTTAGGACGACCTATTATGATTGGATTACAGGAAAAAGTAGAGCCGGAAAATGGACGAGATTTGATTTTAACAGTTGATAAAACAATTCAAGAGATTGCCAAAAAAAAATTAGCGGAGGGGTTAAAAAATTACAAAGCAAAAAGTGGTTGTGTGATTGTGGCCGATCCTTCCACAATGGCTATTTTAGCTTTAGTCTGTTTACCCGATTATGATCCAGATAATTATTATTTATTTTCTGAAAATTATTTCAAAAACCCAGCGATTTCTGATTTATTTGAGCCTGGTTCAATTTTTAAACCGTTAATAATGGCCGCGGCGCTTCAGGAAAACAAAATAAAACCTGATGATTTCTATAATGAGCAAGGACCGATAAATATAGGGGAATATCAAATAAGAACTTGGGATAATAAATACGAAGGGAAAATTTCAATGACTCGAATTTTGGAGCGATCCTCAAATGTGGGAATGGTTTTTATCGGTGAAAAATTAGGTAAAAAAAACCTTTTAAAGTACTTAAATAAATTTGGTTTTAATGAATTAACCGGGATAGATCTTCAAGGTGAAGTAAGCGGTTTTTTGAAACCGGTTGATCAATGGTATTCAATTGATTATGCAACTGTCACTTTCGGGCAGGGAATAGCCGTTACTCCTATTCAAATGATTACTGCCTTTGCCTCAATTATTAATGGAGGTAATTTGATGAGGCCATATGTTGTTTCAACCATAGTTTCTTCTGATAAAAAAAATGTTATTAAGCCAAAAAAAATTAGAGAAATAATCAATGAAAAAAATTCACTTATTATCCGAAAAATGCTGACATCAGCGGTAGAAAATGGAGAAGTAAGTTGGGCGCGGCCTAAGGGCTATAAAATTGGGGGAAAGACTGGCACGGCGCAAATTCCAATCAAAGGTCGCTATGATCCATCAAAGACGATCGCTTCTTTTATTGGTTTCATACCGGCCGATCAACCTAAAATTATCGTGTTAGTCACTTTAAAAGAACCGGGTACATCGCCATGGGGGTCGGAAACAGCCGCACCACTATTTTTTGAGATTATTAAAGAGCTTATTTTATATTATAATTTAGTCCCAGAGTAATTTTATTTAGCCAATGAAAAAAATAAATTTTTTTTTAAGAAGGATTAAAAATTTTTATCATCTTCTTCAAGCCATCATAGCCAATATAATTTATGGCTTCCCGGCAAAAAATATCAGAGTAATCGGAGTGACTGGAACCGATGGAAAAACAACAACGACCACTTTAATTGCCCATATTCTAAAAAAACTCGGGAAAAAGGTTTCCTTTATTTCTACTATTGAAGCTCAAATCGGCGATAAAAAATACGAAACTGGTCTCCATGTGACTACCCCTTCTTCATTGATGATTCAAAAATTTTTACGCCAAGCGGTGGTTGAGAAAAATGAGTTTTTTGTTTTAGAAGTGACTTCCCATGGATTAGATCAAAATAGAGTTTGGGGAATAAATTTTGAAATTGGTGTGATTACCAATATTACTCATGAACATTTAGATTATCATCAGTCTTATAAAGAGTATGTAAAGACAAAAGAAAAATTAATTTCCATGGCAAAGATAGGCGTGATAAAAAGAAAAGATGATTCGTATCGATTCTTATCTTTAGCCTCAAAGAAAAAGTGCCAAGATTATAGCAAAAATTTACCCATCATTGAGAAGCATTTTCCTTATTTAACTCAGTTTAATAAGGATAACTTTGCCGCTGCTTACACTGTTGGAATAATTTTGGGATTAAAAGATGAAAAAATCATCCAAGCAGCAAAAACGTTTAAATTACCTAGAGGGCGGTTTCAAATCGTATACGATAAAGAATTTAGAGTAATAGTTGACTTTGCCCATACCCCCAATGCTTTTAAAGTGCTGCTTCCTGAAGTAAGGAAAAAATATTTAAGCGTTGGGCGTTTAATTCATGTATTTGGATGCGCAGGATTGCGTGATTATGTCAAACGGCCTTTGATGGGTCAAATTAGCAGCCAATACAGTGATTATCTTATCCTTACCGAAGAAGATTATCGGACAGAAGATTTTAAAAAAATATGTCAACAGATTATTGAGGGAATTAAAAATAAGCCATATGAAGTAATAAAAGACAGGCAAGCGGCAATTAATAAAGCAATACGGATGGCAAAAAAAGGCGATACGGTTTTAATAACCGGCAAAGCGCATGAAAAAAGTTTATGCCGGGGAAAAAAGGAGTATCCATGGGATGAATTTAAAGCGATCAATCATGCCTTAAAAATTTTATTAAAAAGCAAAGGCAATGATAGTTTATGATTCTTTTTTAAAAATTTTTTATTCCACTTCTTTCAATGGGGATAATTATTTTAGCGGTTTTGCTACAAAGCAATTAGGTGATGCTAGAAAAATAGAAAATATCTTTGATTTTTTCAATAAAAACAAAATTTCCTATAAAAAAATTGTGGTGGCAGAGCAAATCCATTCAAGTAATATAAAAGAAATAGGTTTTTCCAATAAAGGAAATTTTGAAAAAGTAGAAGATACTGATGGTTTATTAACTAAAGAAAAAAATATTGTTTTAATTGTAAGAACAGCCGATTGTTTACCAATAATTTATGTTGAAAAAAATCAAGGGATAATTGCCATCTCTCATAATGGTTGGCGTGGAACGATAAAAAAGATAAGTTATAAAATAATAGAAAAAATGGTTGAGTTGGGAGCAAATATTTCTTTTATTAAAGTAGCAATTGGGCCAGGGATCGGCCAATGTTGTTATTCAATTGATGAGGATAGATATTATCAGTTTAAAGATGAATTTGATGGCTATTCAGATAAGATTTTTCGTTGGTATAAAGGGAAGTGGCATTTGAATTTGCTTTTATTAAATTATCTTCTTCTTTTGGATTACGGCGTTAAAAAAGAAAATATTGACTATTTTCCTTTTTGTACCAGTTGTGATGGGAAAAGGTTCTTTTCTTTCAGAAAAGATAAGAAAAAGGATTATGGAGAGATGTTGAGCTTTATTGAAAGGATTTAAAAATATTTTAATTTATTCACCCTCAATTTTTTAAATATAGTATAATTATTTAGCATGATAAATCAAGCCAAAAATATATTTTTTTTAGGGATAAAGGGAGTGGCGATGGCTAATTTGGCCATAATTTTGCAAAAAATGGGAAAAAAAGTTTATGGGTGTGATGTAAAAGAAGAATTTTTAACCGATGAGCTTTTAAAAAAATATAAGATTAAGGTCTTCAACGGCTTTAATTTTTTACCCAAAAATGTTGATTTAATAATATATTCAGCCGCACATCAAGGATTAAAAAATCCCTTGATTGAAAAAGGGAGAAAAAAGGGGATAAAAATTATCTCTCAACCGGAATTAATTGCGGAAGTAATGAGAGATTTTAAATTAAAATTAGCGGTTTGTGGTTGTCACGGAAAGACAACCACTACCTCACTTTTAGCTTATTGTCTAATAAAACTTAACCAAAAACCAGCATATTTAGTTGGCGCCCCTTCTTTTAATGATTATTTAGGCGGTGATTTTTTAGGAGAGAAAAAATATTTTGTCGTTGAGGCAGATGAATATGCGGTTAATCCGCCCGATGATACACGACCAAAATTTTTCTTTTTAGATCCCGACTGGATTATCGCTACCAATATTGATTATGATCATCCTGATGTTTATCCCAATATTGAAGTGACAAAGAAAGCTTTTTATAAATTTTTTGCTGGAGTTAATCTAATTTTAAATATCGACAACCAATATTTGGATGAATTTTATCAAGAAAATAAAAACTTGGGCCAAAATAAAATTATTTCCTTTGGTTTTTCAAAAAAGGCGGATTATCAAATAACCGATTGGCGATTGTTTTTTAACCGAAGTCAATTTACAATAAAGGATTTGGGAGAATTTAGTATTAATTTGGTGGGAAAACATCATGTTTTAAATGCTACTGCAGTGATAATTCAGCTTTTAAATTTAGGTTTCGCCGTTGATGAAATTAAAAAAGCAATCACTGGCTTTTTTGGGGCAAAAAGGCGGATGGAAAAAATTTTTGCTAATAGAAAAATTACCATCATTGATGATTACGCTCATCACCCAAATGAAATAAAAGCAACGATTGAGGCATTAAAGACAAAATTTAAAAAAAGGCGTCTTATTATTATCTTTCAACCACATACTTATTCTCGTACCATAGCTTTAATGGATGATTTTAAAAAAAGTTTAGCTTTGGCGGATTTGGTTTTCCTTTTACCCATTTTTTCATCAGCCAGAGAAAAACAAGGAGCAATTAAAATTTCCGCAAAAGAGTTAACAGAAGGAAGCGATCGTTTATTTTATATGGCAGAAAAAAAGCAATTATTGGAAAAATTAAGCCAAATCATTAAAAAAGGGGATGTAATTGTGACGATGGGGGCCGGTGATGTCTACCGGTTGGCTGATGCGATTAAAAAATTAGCGATTGATTAAATTTTTATTATGGATAAAGCTTATATTCAATCAAGAATTGAAAAAAATAAAGATCTTTATCCTTTTTTAACCCTTAAAATTCATGTGATCGCCCAATTTTTTTTTGAAGCAAAAACAAGCGATGATTTAATTGATATTAAAAAGAATGCAATAAAACAAAAAATTCCTCTTTTTATTTTAGGTGGTGGAAGTAATCTTTTTTTTACAAAAAATAAAATTAAAACTTTGGTGGTAAAAAATAGTTATATTGATTTGAACAAGATTAAAGAAGATGAAAATAGTGTTTTAATTAAAGTTTCATCAGGCTATCCGGTATCTTCTTTAGTTAATTTATGTATTGAGCACGGTTGGGCTGGTTTAGAATATCATTTGGGATTGCCGGGGACAGTGGGTGGGGCAATTTTTATGAATTCAAAATGGATGAAACCACCGTCTTTTTTTGGTGATAATCTGATTGAGGCGGAGTTAATTGATGAAAAAGGAAATTTAAAAAAAGTAAAAAGAGATTATTTTCAATTTGATTATGATTACTCAATTTTGCAAAAGACAAAAGAGTTGGTTTTGACGGCAACTTTTAAGGTAAAAAAAGAAAAAAGAGATGAAATAAAAAAACGCGCCTTGGACGCTTTAGAGTATCGAAAAAAAACCCAACCGCTGGGAGTAGCTACTTGTGGCTGTTTTTTTCAGAATATAAAAGAAGAAGAAAGACAGAAAAAAAAACTGCCAACCACTTCTGCCGGCTATTTAATTGATAAGGCAGGGTTAAAAAATTTTTCTGTTGGTGATTTTTATATTTCACCAGTTCATGCTAACTTTGTTATCAATAAGGGCGGTGGCAAAATAGAGGATTTGCAAAAACTTTTAAATATAGTTAAAGAAAAAGTAAAAAATAAATTTGGGATAATATTAAAAGAGGAAGTGGTTAAATATGATGATACAAATTAAAATAATTAAAAATTAAAAATAAAAATTAAAATTTACCATTAAAAATTTAAAAAGAAAAAACATCATTAGTTATTAATTACTTGTTGCTTGTTACTGGTTACTGGTTATAGGTTGAAAATAGTTGAAGCTGGTTATAATTAGTCAAAGACGGTTTTAGTCATTAAAAATGAGTTAATTTATTTTTACCATCTTGGTGCGATCGCATGAAGATGGTTTAATTATTAGATTGATTATTTTTTTTAGGTTAAATTAATTACAGGACTTACGCACTTTTAACAGTATGACGTAAGTCCAAGCACCTTAACATAATGGTTGATTCGACAACGACCGATATGTTTATTGATAAACCATTTCTCATAGATTTGGTACATAGATAAT
>Ga0123519_10006480_pt1 | contig 18381 bp, 16 predicted proteins | sample YelNatPaOPRAMG02_FD_87396 | JGI IMG/M metagenome (GOLD analysis project Ga0123519, IMG submission 87396) | Hot spring microbial communities from Yellowstone National Park - Yellowstone National Park OP-RAMG-02 (version 2) | ecosystem: Environmental > Aquatic > Thermal springs > Hot (42-90C) ... | reverse complement strand
TCGATACCCTATTGACAATATACTGTATACAGTTATATACTTTAAATAAGTAAAGTTTAAGGAGTGAGAGAATAATGGGTAGAAAAAGATGGAAGAAGTGGGTAACTGGATATATGTATCTTTTACCAAGTATTATTTTTCTTTGTGCATTTACCGTATTTCCTGTTTTTGCCTCTTTTTACATATCTCTTACCCAGTGGACCCTTATAAAACCCCCAGAATTTATAGGTCTTGAAAACTACAAGAATCTTTTCGATGACCCTACTTTTTATAGAACTTTATGGCATACAGCATATTATACCTTCGGAAGTGTTCCATTAAGTATTATTTTATCTCTGTTATTAGCGGTAGCTATGAACCAAAAAATAAAAGGCATAACCATTTTTAGGAGCATGTATTTTCTCCCTGTAATTTCGACTTGGGTTGCTGTAGCTATAATATGGCGTTGGATTTATAATCCGCAATTTGGATTACTTAATGCCTTTTTAAAGATATTTGGAATCCCACCCCAAAACTGGTTGGGAGAACCTAAGTTAGCTATGCCATCAGTTATAATAACAAGCGTATGGAAAGGGTTAGGATATAATATGATTCTATTTTTAGCTGGCCTACAAAATATATCCGAGAATTACTACGAAGCTGCAAAAATTGACGGGGCTAGTAAATGGGCACAATTTAGATATATTACTATCCCTCTAATTTCTCCGACCACCTTCTTTGTCCTTATAACTTCCATAATAAGCTCATTCCAAGTATTTGGTCCGATATATACTATGACGAATGGTGGACCTGTAGGAAGTACCGAAGTTCTAATTTTCTACCTATTTCAAAATGGTTTTAGATGGTACAAGATGGGTTATGCTTCCAGTATAGCGTGGGTATTATTTCTAATAATATTTATCTTCACTCTAATCCAATACTTTTCATCGAAGAGGTGGGTCCATTATGGCGCATAGAAAATTTAACCCTGGTATTGTCTTGGCTTATATAGTTTTGTCCATAGGTGCCTTTTCAATGGCAATTCCATTTATCTGGATGCTATCTACCGCATTTAAAACTCCTTCTCAAGTTTTTGTTATTCCTCCAAAATGGATTCCTTCACCTATAATTACAGACAACTTTAAGAAGCTTTTTTCTCTTATGCCTTTTGGTAGATACTATTTTAATAGTATCTTCGTCTCTGTAACTGGCACCTTTGGAAGGCTCTTATTAGCAATATTAACTGCATATGCCTTTTCTTGGTTGGAATTCCCTGGAAGAGACAAAATTTTTATATTATATCTGGCGACCATGATGATCCCCTTCCATGTAAGACTTGTCCCTATGTTTTTGATAATGAGAGCTTTGAGATGGTTAGATACTTACTACGTCTTAATCATACCTGGTCTGTTTTCTGTATATGCGGCTTTTCTATTGCGGCAGTTCTTTCTTGGAATACATAGAGACTTAATTGATGCAGCAACCATAGATGGATGTAACTCCTGGACTATTCTCTGGAGAATAGTAGTCCCGCTATCTACCCCAGCTATAGGAGCTCTTGGTATATTTACTTTTTTGGACGAATGGAACTCATTTATGTGGCCATTAATTATGACCAGTTCCAACAAGATGCGTGTAATTCCTGTAGGACTAGCTTTTCTCCAAGATCAGTATTATACAGATTACACTATTCTTATGGCAGGAGCGGTTTTAGCTCTAGTCCCTGTAATTATTGTCTTTTTAGCTTTTCAGAGGTATTTCGTAAGGGGAATTGTATTAAGTGGGTTGAAGGAGTAGGAGGTGAGAAAGATAAGAAATAAAGCTTTAAATAGGATTCTTGAGATTAAAAATCTTAAAAAGGAGGAGGAATTCTTATGAAAAGAGTTTTTAGTGGAGTGTTGTTAGTTTTATTTATTATGGTAAGCATTGGTAGCATAGGGTACGGGGCAGAAAAAATAACTTTAAAATTCTTCCATTATTTGAGAGCCCAAGAACAACAGGTAATGATATCAGCTTTAGAGAGTTTTATGAAGAAATATCCAAACATAGAGATAAAATACGAGTTTGTACCAGAAAGTGATTATATCACTAAGATACTCACTCTACTAGCAGCAGGGGAAGCCCCAGATGTTATAGGACTAAAGGACCTTATGATACCAGACTTTGCCTTGCAAGGTGTTTTAACAGATTTAGACCCTATTTTTAAGGCAAAGAAGGGGTCTATTAATCCTATGCAGTGGATATCTCCTATGAGGAAGCATCTTACTTATAGGGGGAAGATCTATACAGTTCCAGAACAATTTAGTCCACAAGTCTTATACGGTAATAAAAAACTCTTCAAAGATACAGGGATTGAACCTACCCCTCAGATTTTTGAAAATCTCACTTGGGAGGGACTTATTCCTTTAGGGCAGAAATTGACTAGAGATACAAATGGCGATGGAAAAATAGATGTCTTTGCCTTTGGTGGAGTAGGAGGGCGTTATGATGATAGGTCTGCAATAATATGGAATTATGGTGGGCAGTTAATGGATCCAAATTTTACCAGGTGGACATTGGATACCCCACAAGTGGCTAAAGCATATCAAGTGCTCCTTGATATGATACACAAATATCACATTATCCCAACACCAGAAGAATCGGCAGGAGTTGATTTGTTCTCTATTGAAAAGATGGCTCTAGTCTACTCTAATAGATATAATGGCCCTTATTATGCGACCTTTAGCTGGGCAAATGAACGAATGTTTATAGCTAAAGCTCCCAAGGGTCCTGTAAATGACAGAAATAGAACCTCATGCCGTGTGATGGGTATAGTAAGTACCACCAAACATCCAGAGGAAGCTTGGAAATTAATATGCTATTTGACCAATGAGGAAGGGTTCCAGCTGCAGGCTAAATCAGGGAGAACATTACCTTGGAGAGCAGACCAAGTAAATAAAAAGTTCCTTGAACCATGGATGTTGCCATTCGAAAATGCAGATGTGTATCTTAATGCTATCTCCAGATGGCATGGTGGAGTCTTACCTCCAAACTCTGATGTATGTAGAAAGCTTACTATAGATGCATGGGATGCTATGGTTCTAAAGAAGATTGGAGTAAAAGAAGGCTTAAAGAAGCTTAACGACGATCTAAACAAAGCTATAAAAGGATGGTAGTTAATACAGCAGGCAGGAAGACTAAAATTCTGTCTTCTTGCCTGCTTCTTATGGAGGATTATATGGTAGAGATTACTTTAAGATCAGGAGAAAATACATTTAAAGGAGTATTAGAAGTCAATAGCGGAGTGGTAACTTTTTTAAAAAGTAATAATCCCGAGTCTACTCTAGGGTGGAAGGATCTCACTCTTTCTGCTTTAGATAATCCTATCGATGGAGGACCATCATTAAGCAGGGAAAACCTTAAGGGGAAAAAGGTAGTTGTTATAGTAGATGACTGGGGAAGGCCAACTCCGGTATATCTTATCGTCCCTACGGTAATAGAAGAACTCCGTAAAGCAGGGAGTAAAGATGAAGATATAAGCTTTATTACTGCTTCAGGGATGCATAACCCTATGAATAAAGAAGATCTGGAGAGAAAGTTGGGTAAAGAAATAGTAGAAAATTTTAAGTGTTATTCCCATGATGGTGGAGATATAGCGCAGTTGAAATTTATAGGAATATCAGATTTAGGTACCCCTATATGGATAAATAAAGTAGTTGCAGAGGCTGAGTATAAGATAGCTATTGGAAGGGTTTTCCCTCATCCTACCTATGGATATGAGGGAGGATATAAGATGATTGTTCCAGGAGTAGCATCTTTTGAGACAATCTTAAGAGACCATGGACTGAACTTCTCCCCTTATTCAGACTATGGTATAGTAGAAAATCCTTCTAGAGGAGAGGCAGAAGCCATAGGTAAAATGGTAGGACTCGATTATACAATAAATTATGTAATGAACTTTCAGGATGAACCTATCATTGCCTATGGAGGAAGAGATGCTATTAGAGTACAGAGGAAGTGCGTTGAGTACGGAGATAATTACGTGTGGGGGGCAAGGTATAACCATCCGGCAGATTTAGTTATTGCTTCTATGAGGGAGAATGAAAAAGGCTGGAATAGAGTAGCATTTGCTTTAGGGATGGCTAGGCGAGTTTGCAAGGATGGGGGAATAATTATGTTTTTACTTCCAACCGATGAACCAGAAGATAAGAACGAATTCCGTAGACTTAGTTTAAGTGAACTCTTAAGACTTAATGAGAAGAGGACATGGCAGGATCTTTCAGAGAGAGATGTCCAGTGGAGATTAAAGGCTATAAGATCAGAATTTTATAGAAGGAGAGCATTCTGTGACAAGAGACACATAATAAAATTTGTAGGGGGAAAGGTGTCTTCTCTTACGCTTGAAGAGACGAAAGGGGAGTATTATACTTCTTTCCAAGAAGCGCTAGACAGTTGTAAAACCTTATGGGGTAAGGAAATAAATGTGGCAATTTTGCCAGAGGCGTCTAAAGTCGTTCCCCTACCAAGTAATCAATAGATTATAAAGAAAGGAGAAAGCATATGACATTTAAAGAAATTGTTGCAAGTTTGTATCCTTGGGATTTACATGATGAAGGGGTAGAAAGGGTATTGGATAATCTGCAGAACTATGCTGGAGTAAATGCAGTATATTTAGTAGGTTTGATGCATTATGAGAAAAGGCCCTTAACAGATTATTATTATCCTCATAATCCAGTAAGAAAAGTATATTTCCCGGAGGATAGCAGGATATACTGGAGATTACATCCTGAATTCTATAGAGATAGTAGGATTAAGCCGTTAACATCTAACCGAGATTTCTTGAAAGATACAGATTGGTTAGAGCTTCTTATAAGAGAAGGAGAAAAGAGAGAGCTAAAGGTTGGAGTTGAGATTTCTCATACTATAGTTGATAAGTTAAGAGTTAGAGAAGAATTTCCAGATTGTGTCCAGAAAGACATCTTTGGGAACCGTCTCGGTCAAGTATTATGTTGGAATAATTCTGATTCTAAAGAGTATGTCTTATCTCTATATAGAGACCTTGCTTCTAATTATAATGTATATATGATACAGACATGTATGGTTCTCTTTGTAAATAGGAGACTCCCAGACGATTGGAAGAGCCTAAGAAGTGAATGGGGGACAAACCTTATTAATACAGATTATGATGCTCTAGGCCAACTCTTAAGCATTCTTTTGGGAGGATGTTTCTGTCCAGTATGTCAGATGAAAGCTAAGGAGAAAGGCATAGATATAGAAAAAGTAATGAATACTGTAAAATTATTTGCTGGTGCGTTACATCCAGAAAGTGATTTCGGATCTCCTGAGACGTTTCATTTGAGAAATCTTTTAAAGGGTTCGAACGTTAATGTTACGGAAATCTTTATCGAATACCCGGAACTCTTTGAATGGATAAAATTTAGATGTGATTCTGTAACTGAGTTATTTGAAGATATCTACAACACGATAAAGAGTATAAATCCTAGTATAGAGTTTAGGTATAATACTTACATCCCCAATTCAGAAGTAAGTGGATTAGATCTAAAATTAGTTTCTCCTTATCTGGATTCTGTAAGATGCTCAGACTATTCTGAACAGAGTGGCTCTAAAGAGGTGCTGCAATCTAGAAAAATCCCATGGCTCTTAAACATAAGGAGACAGATAGGAGAAGATAAAAAATTTATATCTGCTATCGGCATTAGGCCAAAGGCTACCCCTGAATTAATAAAGGAGGGAGTTAAGATTTCTGCTTTTTGCGGTGCAGATGGACTATCTTTAGGCCATTACGATGGAGCTACTTTCTCCAATCTTAAAGCTATAAGAGAAGGACTAGAAGAGAACTATATAACAGTATTATAATTACTAATAAATCTGTAGAGAAAGGGGAGATGAGTCATTACAGAAAAAAGATTAATATCTGAGAAATTACTTATACAGGTTGAACCTATACTGGAGAAGACGCTGGTAGACAGGATTTACGAGTCTCTATTAGAGCATATACTCTTTGGAAGGATTCTCCCCGGAACTATTCTAAATGAGGTAGAACTAAGTAAGATTTATGGAACTAGTAGAATAGTAATAAGAGAGGTGCTGGTAAGATTAGCAACAGCTGGGATAGTTGTTAAGAATCCTTATCAGAAGGCAAGAGTTCGTGAGTTCACTGAAAAGGATATAGAAGACCTCTTTGATGTTCGTCTATATCTTGAACTATTGGCCATAGAAAAGATAGATAAGCTCCCTTACGATAAATATGAATTTTTAAAAACACTTATCGTTGGACCAGAGGTAGAAATAAGCAAATATATCTCTATGGATAGAACTTTACATGAAGAGATCATAAAACTGGCCAATAACAATGTTCTTATGAACTTCTATCTACAGCTTAGAGATCAGGTTCAGGTAGCTAGAGCCTTTATGACTACTAGACGTCCCGAAAGGATTCTAGAAGCTAATAAAGAGCATTATATCCTTCTAGATGCTCTATTAAATGGCGATAAAGCTACTGCTATTAGAATAACAAGACAGCATGTAGAGAGCGCTAAAGCTGAAACCATAATGTGGATGAGAAGAAGTAAGGAGTCCCATTAGGACTTACTGGACTTGACAAAAAAATTAGTTGTTTGTTATACTGTGGCTAGTGGACTAACCACTAGCCACTAAAAAGTATACAATAAAGATAAGTCAATAGATGGAGGTGAGATAAATAAGGTAGAAAATATAATTACCAAGAATTTATTTAGAATGTAACGGAGGGGGAAGTTTTGATTGAGGTTTTCAAAAGTTTAGGGAACCATAAAATTTGAAAATAAGGAGGTTATTAAAAATGGAGAGATTTCTAAGAGTTGTTTCGTTAATATTAGTATTCTGTTTACTCATGCCAATATCTGGGATTACTCAGGAGAGGATTGTTTTAAACTGGTGGACTCATGCTACTTTATCTCAGAGAGAAATACTACAGAAAGTAATAAAAGATTTTGAGGCAAAGCATCCTGGGGTAAAAGTAGAACTTACTGTTCTTAGTTCTTGGGATGATATGTGGACCAAAATACTTACCTCTGTTGCAGCAGGAACAGGGGTGGATGTAGCAAGAGTAAAAGATTTCTGGGTAATAGATCTTGCACGGAGAGGAGCTCTCCTTAGAATTGATAAATACTTAGAAAGAGACAAGAAGGAACTGGATGTTGATGAGTATTGGATGTCGCTTTTAGAGCCCTATAGATATGCTGGAGGTCTATATGGGCTCCCTTGGCATGTATATTATTATCTTACATATTACAATGTCGAAATGTTTAAGGAAGCAGGAATTTCAGGACCTCCACAAAACTGGGATGAAATTGTAACTTACGGTAAGAAGTTGACTAAACCAGAAAAACGTATTTATGCTACTCAAATGATGACTTATTATGGAGGAGATGCTTTTTTGGCAAAAAGTATGGAGATGTTTGCCAGACAAAATAGCAGGAACCCTAAAAAGGACCCGTGGGATGTAAGTACTGTTTTACCTCAATTTAATGTAGACAGCGAATCAATGAAAGGAGCTCTGCAATTCTGGTTGGACCTGATGTATAAAGAAAAGATATGCCTACCTCCAGAACTTTCTGCAATACCAAATAGGGTTCAAAATAATATGATTGCTTTCTGGTTTGATTCTCCTATTGGCGCCTCAGATTTGAGAAAGACAGCTCCTAAACTTAATTTTGCATTAGAGTTAATGCCTCAAAAATATAATAGAGCTACTATAGTAGAACAAAACGCCTTTATAGGTTTTAAACATACAAAATATCCAGAGTTAACATGGGAATTGATGAAAGCTGCCGTTAGTGCGGAAACAAATCTAGCATGGTGCAAGGACGGTGTATATGTCCCACTTAGGAAGAAATTCTGGAATACTCCGCCCTTTAATACTGATCCTGACTATCTAAAGGCTAGAGAGATGCTTTTACATTCTGATGCCATCTTCCATGCAAAATACCCCTATAATTGGCAAGCATTGATGGTTACTCTTTCAAAAGAATTAAACGCTATAATATACAGACAGAAGAGTATAGACGATGGACTAAGGGCTGCAAAAGAAGCTATGACTAAGATTATGAGAGAAACATATGGGTCTAAATATAAGTACTAGTTAGAGGATATAATGAGACTTTTAAGGTCTAAAAAGTTAAGAATTAATTTAGTCGGATACGGATTTGTCCTCTTGTCAGTATTAGGTATCTTTTTCTTCAATCTTGGACCAATGTTATCCTCTTTCTATTTAGCCTTCTGCGAATATGATATAATCACCCCACCTAAATTTATAGGCTTAGCCAACTTTTATAATATCATTACGAATGACGAAATTTTTTGGAAAGCCCTTATTAACACTATATACTATGTTGGGGTAAGCGTACCTCTAAGGTTAATATTAGCTTTTTTGATAGCTATTCTTTTGAATCAAAAGATAAGAGGGATGGGTCTTTATCGTACTATTTTTTATCTTCCTACTATAACCTCTGGAGTTGCTATGGCTCTTATATGGACTTGGGTCTTAGACCCATCCTTCGGGATAATTAATACAGTATTAAGATTTTTTGGCATTCAGGGTCCAGGCTGGTTGGGAGATCCTAAATGGGCTATGCCAGGTATTATTCTTGTCGCTCTATGGCAGGTCGGAACCCAAGTCATTATATTTTTATCTGGATTACAGAATGTTCCTGTTCAATTCTATGAAGCAGCAGAGATAGATGGTGCTGGTAGTTTTAGAAAACATATCTCTATTACTATCCCTCTCATCTCCCCTATATTTTTCTTCAACTTAGTGATAGGGATTATCCAGTCTTTTCAGGTTTTCGACAAGGTGTATATAATGACGAGAGGAGGACCTGCAAATGCCACCATTGTCTATGTTATGTATCTATATGAACGAGCTTTTACATGGTTAAAAATGGGATATGGCTCTGCCTTAGCTTGGATACTGTTTTTCATAATAATGTTACTTACTTTATTGCAATTTAAATTTTCTAAGTGGGTATATTATGAAGGAGGATAATTATGAATAGGACCCCTAAGCCTTCTTTCCAATATATTTACAGGGTTATATTAGGATATATGCTTCTGACGCTAGGGGCTATAGCCTTTGGGCTTCCTTTCTTTTGGATGTTGTCAACTTCACTTAAACCTATAGAGGACGTATTTATTATACCAATTAAGTGGATACCAAATCCTATTAAATGGAACAACTATATAGAAGCCTTAACCATTTTCCCTTTTGGTAGATATTTTATTAACAGCACAAAAATTACTCTTCTTTCTATCATTGGCCATCTTATATCTTGTACATTGGCTGCTTATGGTTTTGCTAGAATTCCATTTAAGGGAAGGGAACTCTTATTTTTCCTCCTTCTAGGGACTATGATGTTGCCTAGTCAGGTCACCATAATACCTATATTTATTATTTTTAAAAAACTCGGATGGGTTAATACTCATTTACCACTTTATGTGCCATCTTTCTTTGGCGGTGCTTTTTATATATTCTTGTTAAGACAATATTTTATGACTATACCTGTGGAGCTTGAGGAAGCTGCTATTATGGATGGTTGTGGCTACTTGAGAATATTTTGGAATATATATCTACCACTATCTAAAAATGCGCTTATAACCGTTATTATATTTTCCTTTATGGGGAGTTGGAACGACTTTTTCCGACCGCTCATATTTATAAACTCTCCTGATAAATTTACAATTCCTTTAGGCTTAGCAGGCTTTAGAAGCGAGATGGGAAATTATTGGCATTACTTAATGGCAGCTTCTGTAGTAGCGGTTATCCCTTGTATTTTATTATATTTCTTTTTCCAAAGATACTTTATAGAGGGTATTACTCTTACAGGTTTAAAAGGTTAATATGGGAGGCTTTTCGATAATCCCTGGAAAAGCCTCCTTAGATAGATGGTTCTAAAATATTATTAGATGGAGGCGAATCTATGAGCTACTGGTGGAAAGAACCTTATAGACTCATACAGACAAATTTGAGAGAGATAGATGCTAGTTTGGATCCTAAAGACTTGATAGAAAAGGTAATGGACTTTGATGCCAATGTTCTTTTAATAAATGTAGGTGGTATAGTTGCCTTCTACCCTACAAAACTTGAGTTTCATCACAGAAATGATTTCTTAAAGGGAGATATGGTGAGAGATGTCATAGAAGAAGCCCATTCGCATGGTATAAAAGTCGTCGGCAGATTTGACTTTTCTAAATGTCATAGGGAAGTATACGAGATACATCCAGAATGGTTCTGGTTGAGGACAGATGGGAAACCTGTTGTATATAACGGCCTCTATCATACATGTATTAATGGAGGATACTATCAGGAGTATATCTTTAAGATTTTAGAAGAAGCTCTTAGTAGATACCAACTAGATGGCGTATTCTTTAATATGTTTGGATATCAGGTATATGACTATAGTGGGAATTATCATGGAATCTGCCAGTGTGACAGTTGTAAGAAAAGATTCAGAGATATGTATGGGAAAGAGCTTCCCCTAGTAGAAGATTATGATGACCCCAGTTATAAAGACTATATAGAGTTTAGGCATAGAACTGTCGAGGAGTTGTGTGGGAGAGTCTATAGCTTTATAAAAGAGCAATGGCCTAATATTGGAGTAATGTTTAATTCTAGACATTCAGACATTATAAGGATGGAGGTTAATAGAGCTATCGACAGACCACTACCTGAATGGGAACACTGGTCGGGGGAACAGGCCAAGTTTGCTAGGATATTTGGTAAAGGTAAGCCTTTTCATAGTGCTGTAGTATATTTCATTGATATACCGTATAGATTTGTCAGTGAGTCAAAGGGTTGTCTGGGTTTGAGATTTGCTCAACAGTTAGCTGAGGGTGGAAATCTAGATTTCTATGTATTAGGTACTCTAGATCAGGAAGATAAGAAAGGTTTCCCTATAGTTAAGGAGATCTTTAGTTATCATAAAGAAAATCAAAGCTATTATAGAGATTTAAAATCTTGTGCTAAGATAGGTCTTCTATATTCAGAGAACACTAGAGATTACTATGGAAAGAAGGATCCACTGAATAGATATGTATATAGTTTTCGAGGAGCATACAGAATGCTTCTCGAAAGTCATCATCCTTTTGACATTATTTCTTCTTCAATACTAAAGGATGAAGGTTTTATAGAGGAGTTATCAAGGTATGAACTGATAGTTATGCCGAATTTTGCATGCATAGATAACATAGAAGCAGATATTTTGGATAGATTTGTAGAAAATGGTGGGTCTATATTAGCAACAGATAATACTGCTTTATATACTTCTAAAGGAGATTGGAGAGGGCAGTTTGCTCTTAAAAGTTTGGGAAGCGTATCAGCTAATTTCATAAAGGAAGATATGAGGGCCTCATACTTTAGAGTAGATAATATTGAAGAGTTTCAAGATACTAGCCTTATTGTCTTAGATGGGAATTACATCTATACTTCTTTGAAAGAAGGGGTAAAGACATCTCTAAAGCTTATTCCACCCCAACGATATGGACCTCCAGAGAAATGTTACCCTGATCTAGAAACATCTAACCCAGGAATTATCTGGTATCAGTATGGAAAAGGGAAGACCGCATACTTACCATGGAGGATTGACTATCTATATTACAGACATAGATTAGAAGATTATACTCGACTATACAATACTGTGGTGGATAGGTTATTAAGAAATGGCAGACAAGTCCAAACTAATGCCCCACCCCAAGTAGGAATAACAATATATAAGCATACCCCTTCAGGTAGTTATATAGTGCATTTGATTAATTTCTCTGGCAATAATAATACTGCATACCATGAACCTATCCCTATAACAAATATCGAATTAAGCATTGTGGGAGGTAAGAATTTTAAATCTGCCAAGCTATTAAAGGCAGGTAAAGAGATACCAATAATAGTGGAGAATAATAAGGTCAAGGTAATTATACCAAGGTTAGATCTTTTCGAAGCTGTCGTATTAGTAAGTTCATAAAATGGAGGAAAATTATGCTTAAAGTACTTTTATTCTGGAATCCTACTGAAGAAGAAGTAAATATTATAAAGACTAAATGGCCTAAAGAGGTAGAAATTGTAAATAGTATAGACATAAGGGAGAATCCGAATAAGATAAGGGATATTGAGGTTGTTGTAGGTGGGATCAATGGAACATTGCTAGAACAGGCTCAAAACTTAAAGCTGATTCATACCTTAGGGCATGGAATTGATTTCATATTAAAAGAAGGAATACGGGAAGATCTAATAAAACGAGGGATTATAGTGGCAAAAGCAAATCCAGCTGCCGTAAATATTGCAGAATTTGTAATTATGTGTATGATAGCATTATCTAGAAGGGCATTCCTGATGCATGAGGCATTAGCATTTCACGGGAGCTGGTCCCAAGAAAGAAAAAAAGATAGGATGAAGGGAAGTTTGGGAGGGGAGCTCTTCGGATCTACTTTAGGTCTTGTAGGCTTTGGTGCGATAGGTAAGGAAGTATATAAAAGGGCTAAAGCATTTGGAATGAATATTAGCATATGTGTTCTACATCCAGAAAGAGTTCCAAGAGATCAATATGAATTGGAATTAATATGTGGATTAGACGATATAGATAAACTACTTTCTAACTCTAAGTACGTAGTATTAAGTCTACCACTTACCCCGAAGAGTTATCATCTAATGGATGAGGAAAGATTCAATATGATGCAGGATGGTAGTTACTTAATAAATATATCAAGAGGAGGCATAGTAGATGAGAAGGCATTATATCTGGCATTAAAATCGGGAAAACTTGCAGGAGCTGGCTTGGACGTGTGGGAGATAGAGGAGACAGGACTAGAAAGAGGATATCCTACAGAATATCCTCTGCATAATTTTAACGTTATAATGACTCCACACTATAGCGGAGCTACTAAAGAGTCGAGGGAGCGGGCTCTTGTCAATATTGGAGAGAATCTTAGAAGATTTATTAAAGGGGAGAAACTTCTAGGATTAGCAGATTTAGAATCTGGTTACTAAAATTAAAAAGGAGGGCGAGAGTATGTTGGTTAAAAAATCTTTACTGTTAGCATTAGTTTTAGTATTGGGAGTAGGTATGTATTTTACTCCTAATGTTTTGTCTGCTACAAAGACACTAACCGTATGGCTACAAGCGGATGCGGTTAGACTTCCCGGCTACGAGTTGGTTATCAAGAGGTTTGAGGAGGCTCATCCTGATATCAAAATAGAACTTACAAATGTTCCAGGAGGATGGAGTGATCTATACCGTAAACTTCTTGCCGCCTTCGCAGCTGGTACTGCACCAGATGTTCTATATGGGAAAGGCTATTGGATTACAGAATTTGCTGACAAAGGTCTAATCCTAGACTTACATAAGTATTTCATCAGGGATCAAAAAGAGCTCAATGCCAGTAGTTTCTTCTTTAATCATCTAATGATAGGGTCTTCTTATAAAGGGCATATTTATGGTTTACCTAGAGGAGAATACTGGTATACTCCGGGTTACAATGTTGATCTATTTAAGCAGGCGGGTATTGTACGACCTCCAAATACTTGGGAAGAGTTTAGAACAGTAGCTAATAAACTATCAAATCCAGATAAAAAACAGTGGGGGTTTGCACTTTCTACATATTCTAGAGTAGACCCAGTATGTGTAGAAGCAGTTCTAGACACATGGACAAGACAGGCCGGTGGACAGATAATGAGCATAGACAAGAAGACTGGAAAACCAACCTATAATCTGCTCAGCAAAGAGGCAAAAGAAGCCTTTAAATTTGTAGTTGATAACATCTATGTATATAAGAATACTATGCCGCCAGAACTAGAAGGCTCTTGGGAAACATTAATCTATAATGGCCAGATTGCTATGTGGTGGCTACATGGAGGTCATATCTCTAGATTTCGTAAGGGAGCACCAAACTTAAACTTTAGTTCATTCATTATGCCCAAGAAGGTAAATAGAGCTACATATATAGCGGATAATAAGTTTATGATAAATACTAAGACAAAATATCCTGAAGAAGCCTGGAGTCTCATTAAGTGGTTTACATCAAAGGATATGGAAGCATTAGTTGCTCCTTACGAAGGACATCTCTCTGTGTGGAAAGAAAACTGGAAGTTGCCTGTCTTCCAACATCCTGCTTACCAAGGGATGATTAGACAATTCTCACTACCAGAAACAATACCCTTCCAGACTCATCCAGGATGGGAGTCTGTAAGAGGAGCTATAGCTAGAGAGTTACAGAAAGCAATCTTTGGAAAGGCTACAGTAGAAGAAGCTCTCCAAAGTGCTCAAAAGGTAGCAGAAGAAGAGTTACAGAAGATTTACGGGAAGTAACTATGAGTAATATAAGAAGAAGATATCTAAGAGAGACGCTAACTAACTATGCCTTTATAGCTCCTGCGATAGCTGGAGTACTTATATTTCACCTAATTCCTATGGTAACATCTTTATTCCTGAGCCTTACAAGATATGATGTTGTTTCTAGTCCCAAGTTCATCGGGCTTAATAATTACAAAACTATGGTAGTTGATCCATTATGGAGAAAGTCCATATTTAATACGTGCTATTATGTAGGGGTTACATTACCTATAAGATTAATTATAGCTCTAATAGCTGCTGTGCTACTGGACCAGAAGGTAAGAGGCATTACAATATTCAGAGTAATATTCTATCTTCCCTCTATTACTGCAGGAGTTGCCATCTCTTTACTATGGAAATTGATATTCCAGCCGACATATGGGCTAGCTAATAGTCTTTTAGCCCACTTTGGTATTCAAGGACCTGCATGGCTAGGCGATCCAAAGTGGGCTATGCCCAGTATCATCATAATGATGAGCTTAAATATAGGACAGTTTATGCTTATCTTCTTAGCAGGACTGCAATCCGTCCCAACATACCTATATGAAGCAGTCCAGTTAGATGGGGGTAATAGATGGCATCAGTTCAAATATGTTACTATTCCTTTCTTAACTCCAGTGATATTCTTAAATATAGTAATAGGCATAATAGAGATGGTTCAAATGTTTACTCAGGCCTATGTAATGACTGGAGGAGGGCCAATGGATGCTACATTGGTATATGTAATGTATATATATCAGAGAGCCTTTCAATGGCTTGAGATGGGATATGCCTCTTCTCTTGCATGGTTTTTATTTATAGTGCTTCTTGTACTTACAATTATGCAATTTAAACTCTCTGGAAGATGGGTATACTATGAAAGTGCTGGTGGGAGAAGATGAAGATCAGAATATCTTTTAGCATAGTATTGACTTATACCTTTCTAATTTTAGGTGCTATTATATTTATTACTCCATTTATATTCCTCATCACTTCATCATTTAAAACTCCTGCTCAGATAATGTCTGTTCCTTTTAGGTTATGGCCTGATCCTTGGAGGTGGCAGAACTATGTAGAAGCATTTCGAGTCCAGCCTTTTGGTAGATACTATTTAAACAGCACCATTATTACTAGCCTAAACATACTAGGAGTACTAATATCTTGTACGCTGGCAGGATGGGGTTTTTCAAGGAAATATTTCTGGGGTAGAGATTTCTTCTTTTTATTAATACTTTCCTGTATGATGATCCCTGGACAAGTTACTATGATACCTCTATATATAATGTATTCTAAACTTGGTTGGATAAACACATATTTCCCTTTAATTCTCCCATCATTCTTTGGAAGCCCGTTCTATATATTTTTAATTAGGCAGTTCTTTCTAACAATTCCAGATGAATTAGCTGATGCAGCAGTGATAGACGGATGCAGCCCATTTAAGGTCTTCTGGTATGTAGGATTACCCTTAGTGAAACCTGCACTTGTCTCCGTAACGATATTTACATTCCTAGCAGTATGGAATGACTTCTTTTCCCCTCTAATATATCTGAATTCGCCTCAGAAATATACAGTTATGCTTGGATTAACTGCATATCAAGCAGAAGGTTTTACTCATTGGGAGTATCTTATGGCTGCTTCTGCTATAGCTATGTTACCTGTCTTTGTGATATTCTTAAGTTTACAGCGATACTTTGTTCAGGGTATGGCAATGAGTGGATTAAAGGGATAGAAATTTCATGTTAAGACTTCTCAGGAGGTAAATATATGAAGATAGGATTTATCGGAGTAGGTATAATGGGAAAACCGATGGCTAAAAATCTTATGAAAGCTAGTTATAATCTTGTTGTATATGATATAAATAAAGAGCCGGTTAAAGAATTAGTAAGTCTTGGTGCTGAAGAAGGACTTTCTCCTAAGGATGTAGCGGAAAGAACAGAAGTAATAATAACAATGCTCCCAGACTCACCACAAGTGAAAGAAGTAATATTAGGAGAAAACGGGGTATTAGAAGGAATTAAGAAGGGTTCTATAATAATAGATATGAGTTCGATTGCTCCTGCTGTATCGAGAGAAATAGCGAAGAAAGCAGAAGAGAAAGGGGTAGATTTTCTCGATGCACCTGTCAGTGGAGGAGAACCGAAGGCTATAGATGGCACCCTCTCCATAATGGTGGGGGGAAAGAAAGAAGTCCTTGATAAATGCTATGAAATCTTAAGTAAAATGGGAACTACTATAACCCACTGTGGAGAGGTTGGATCTGGCAACATAACAAAACTGGCAAATCAGATAATTGTAGCACTGAATATTGCTGCAATGTCAGAGGCGTTAGTGTTGGGGACAAAAGCAGGAGTAGATCCAGAAACAATTTATAAAGCTATAAGAGGTGGACTTGCAGGAAGTGTAGTACTTGATGCCAAGGCGCCTAAAGTTTTAGCTAGAGATTTTACTCCTGGGTTCAAAATAGACCTTCATATAAAAGACTTACAGAACGCCATAATGACTGCACACGAGGTTGGCGTCCCATTACTCCTTACTAGCCAGATAATGGAAATCCTACAGACATTAAAGATTGATGGAGAAGGGTTAAATGATCATAGCGCAATTGTACATTTCTATGAAAAACTTGCTAAGATTGAAGTAAAAAGAAAGGACTAGCGTTTTTCTACCGATTCCTTATTTACTAAGCTATAATCTTTCAGATTCTTAGGTATATTCTCCTTTCTGGCTGAGACGAATAACTAAAATCTCAGTCAGAAAGGAATCTCTTAGAGAAGAAGTTAAACTCAGAAAGTTATTACATAAGTTCTTCTATATGAGAACACTAGAAAATGCCTTCTACATACTTTCCAGTATCTCTCTAACTCTTGTAAATCCCGTCCTTCCACTATTATAGACAGGGACTCTTGTATTGGTTAATCTTGATTCAAGGACAGACATAGAAATCTGAGCCATACAGATACAATCAACTTCCCTGCTTAGTTTATCTATCTCTTCCAAAAGTATCTCGTTATGTCTTTCAGTGTTACCCCTTTCTAGCTCTTTAAATGCCTCTGAACTTAAGATGGTCTTTATCTCGATCTCTTTTCCCATCTCTTCAGCAACGACTCTAAGAAGCCTCTCCGAGGATGGTACTGTGGTAGGTAGGGTCGCAAGAAGCCCTATCCTTTTACCTGTCTTAACTGCTAGTTCCATCATAGGCCTATCTATCTGAAGCATAGGGACATTAATCATAGGTCTAGCAAATTCTACCGCCCTATTAAACGTTGAGCACATAAGCACAATTAGGTCTACCCTAGCTTCCTCTAAAAAATGAGCATAGGTGGCAAATTTAAAATAGTTTATCTTGGGAATAACGCCAACACCTGCAGAAAGATTATCTCTCTGAATTGTATCATCACAAAGATGCATCACCTGAACCTCAGGAATTATCTCCTGTATGAATGGTTTGGCTATAGGTATAGTTAACGAAGAAGCATGTATTAGACCAATAGTTTTATTGCTCAGATCCTTTTTCATAGCACTATTACCTCCTTACTTATTTTTTATTTTCTGAAAGGATTAATAAAGAGACACTATGGACCGGAAGAGTGATATTCTTTCTAAACGTCTTATTGAAGAGAAGAACTTCGCTTATTGGTTCATAAAGCTCCAAGCCTTCTCTAGCCTTAATAGCTCTTCTCTGCCCTTCTGTTGGATAGTCCGGTCTTCCCTGTCTGACCCATTCAGCATAAGCATTGCTATGTTCTCTATCTAATCTGTAATGTCTTAACTGTACCTTGGAACTATCAAATGGCACATTAACAACTTCAAGTTCAACTTCGTACTCATCTTTAATATCCCAATCGTCATGATGGCAGTATATCATAATCTCAATACTCCTACTTCCTGACATTGTGGCTACGCCATAAATCTCAGATTCCTCACTAACACCACAGTCATCAGTAAAGTCCAGCTGATTCTTCTTCTGTGAACTTTCAAGATAAAGTTTTTTGTCTCCTAAGAAGGAGAACATCCTAAAGAGGTTCAGTATCGGCTTATCTATACCCTGTGTCACAAAAGTTCTTGT
>Ga0123519_10006477_pt1 | contig 18392 bp, 12 predicted proteins | sample YelNatPaOPRAMG02_FD_87396 | JGI IMG/M metagenome (GOLD analysis project Ga0123519, IMG submission 87396) | Hot spring microbial communities from Yellowstone National Park - Yellowstone National Park OP-RAMG-02 (version 2) | ecosystem: Environmental > Aquatic > Thermal springs > Hot (42-90C) ... | reverse complement strand
TCGGCGCGAAGGACTGGCACAGGGTGCAGGAGTAGAAGGTGTCCACCGACTCGTCGGTCATCTCGGCCAGGCGCTTGTTGCGGAAGTCGTAGGCAGCACGCGCCTTGGCCAGCCACTCGGCGTGCTTCTCGGGGTCGGTGATGAGGGTCACCTGCACCTTGTCCACGATGGCACCGAAGTCGCTGTGGAAGCGGGCGTAGAGGATTTCGCCCAGGTGCTCCAGGCGGAAGCCTTTCTCCACCGCGGCCTTGCTGATGCGGATCCAGGTGATATCCCGCTGGCCGATGTGCTGCACGCCGGACGCCCCGTTGATGAAGTAGTGGATCTGCCGCTCCAGGACCGGCTCAAAGTCCTGCTGCATCTTGCGGCCGGCGACCTCCACCAGGATGCCCAGGTCCATGGCGCCGCCCTCTTCCACCGTCTCCAGGCCGGGGCCGATGACCTGGATCTTGTGGTCCTCCACCTCGTCCATGTCGGCCATGCGCAGGTACTCAAAGCAGCGGGAGTTCTTGCCGCCGAACTCCACCCGCATGTCGGCGCGCCGCACCCGCTCGCCCTCAAAGGCCGAGCCATAGGGCACAGGGATGGGGACTTCGGTGATCTTGACCTTGACCCCGCGGACCTCAATGCAGCGCTGGACCAAGCGGCGGGCCCGCTCCAGGTCGTCCTTGCCCTCAATGTCGTCAAAGGGCATGGAGATGACGTGCTCGTACTGGGTCACGCCGGTGGGGCGGATCTCCGGGATGACGGTATCGGCGATGACCGGGAAGCCGTAGTTGATGGCCCCCGCCGCGGTGGCGTACTTGAGGTCGTCCACCTCGCCCAGGGCCAGGGCGAAGGCGAAGACGCGGTACTTGTTGTACAGGAGGATCTGGCGGGCCTGGCCGCCCTTCATGCCGCCGAAGGTCAGCGCGCTGCGGGTGGCAAAGCCCAGGGCGTAGATGGCGGAGATGGTGTCGGTGCCGAAGGGGACGATGTAGGTATCGTACCCCATCTCCACGCCCTCTTCCATCAACTGGTGGATGATGCTCCGCCCGTTGACGTTGCCGGAGAGGAAGATGAGGATGTTGCGCTGCTGGAGTTGGCGCACGATCTCCACCGCCACCTCGTTGGACTTGGCGGCGCCGATGATGGCGGCGAAGCCGGGCATGCGGCCGTCCACCAGTTGGATGCCCCAGGCCCGCAACTGGATGTCGTCAATGGGGCCGTTGGCGTAGCCGCCCCCTTCCCCCTTCTCCACATCGGGGCTGGTGAAACTGGTGCCGGTCAGGCGCAGGCCGGGGATGCGCTCCGGCTGCTCGCCCCGCACGAAGCGGATGGCCTCAATGGCCTCCTCGGCGAGGAGGGTGGCCACGCCGGCATCCAGCGTCTCGCCCAGGTAGGGGAGCCAGAGTTGCTCCGAGGGCAGGCCATGGAGGAGGGACTTGGCATGCTGGATCACGGGCCGCAGTTGTCCCAGGGTGGAGACCTCCAAGCCAGTGAAGCCCAGGATGACCGGCAGGTAGTAGGCGGTGTTGGTGAAGGCCACCGGCTGGTTCTCGCCGTACTGGGCGATGGCCTCCTCCAGCATCTTCTCCGCTTCGCGCACGATCAGGTTCGCTCCACGGAGGGCTCGGGTTGCAATATATCGGGACATAGGAACTCTCCTCGCTCCTTGTGCTGTTCTCGGGCCCTACTGGCTCGCTGGCACCTTGACCTTGCGGCTGTAGAGGCTGCGCTCCTCTGGCGGGAGGGCGAAGTACTCCTCCAGGGGCTTGTCGCCGCTCTGGCCGAAGCGGTTCGGGTCGTACTCCACCAGGCCGAGCGCACGCCGCTTGGCGTCTATGTGGGCCAGGGCCTTCTCCACGATCTTCTCCCAGTCGGGCTCAAACTCCATCTTGCCGCCCACCTTGGCCTCCCACCCCTCGTAGATGAGGCGGGTGACCTCCTCGCTGGCCTCCACCGGCGAGTGGACGCCGAAGATGACGTACGCGCCCGAAGCGACGCAGTAGCACCCGATGGAGATGGCCTTCTCCGACATCCACTCGGGGCAGATGCCCACGGCGGGCAGGTCGTCAATGTCCTGGCCCAGGCCGCCCTCGGTGGCCATCTGGGTGAGGATGGTGAGGATGCGGGAGTTGTCCACGCAGGAGCCGACGTGGAGGACCGGCGGGATGCCGATGGCTTCGCAGACCTCCCGCAGGCCGGCGCCAGCGTAGGCCATGGTCTCGGGGCTCAGGAGGCCATGCTTGGCTTGGGCGTGGGCGGCGCAACCGGTCACCACCACCAGGACGTCGTTGGCGATGAGGCGGCGGGCGATGTTCACCGTGGCGTCGTCGTGGGTGACGCGGGCATTGTTGCAGCCGACGATGGCCGCCGCACCGCGGATGCGCCCCTGGATGATGGCGTCGTTGAGGGGGCGGAAGGAGCCGCGGTAGTAGCCGCCCTGCATGTAGTTGATGTACTCGTGGGAGAAGCCAGCGACCAGGTTCTCCTTGATGTCGGGGATGTGGACCTTGCCCCGCTGCGGGAAGCGGTCAATGGCCCGGCGCACGATCTCCTTGGCGCAGTCCAGGGCGTGGTGCTCGTCAAAGGGGATGTGGGTGGCGCCGGTGATCTTGGCCTTGGGCGAGGTGGTGATGATCTCCGTGTGGAACTGCTGGGCCAGGGGCACCAGGGCCTGCATGATGCACTGCACGTCCACGATCATGGCCTCCACGGCGCCGGTGAGGATGGCCAGTTCCTGGTGCAGGAAGTTCCCCGCCGGTGGGATGCCGTGGCGCATGAGGACCTCGTTGGAGGTGCAGCAGATGCCGGCCAGGTTGATGCCGTTGGCCCCCTTGGAGCGGGCGTATTCCAGGAGTTCCGGGTCCTGGGCGGCGGCGACGATCATCTCCGAGAGGGTGGGCTCGTGGCCGTGGACGATGATGTTGACTTCGTCCTTCTTGAGGACGCCCAGGTTGGCGCTGGAGCGGAGCGGGACGGGCGTGCCGAAGAGGATGTCGGAGAGGTCGGTGGCCAGCATGGAGCCGCCCCAGCCATCGCCCAGGGAGGCCCGCAGGCACTGGTCCAGGATGTTCTCTGCGTCCATGTCCACGCCCATGTGGGTGCGGTGCATGATCTCCACCACCTCGCGGTCAATGCCGCGGGGCGTGAGGCCTAGGTCTCGCCACAGTTTCTGGCGCTTGGGCGTGGCCCGCCGGATGTAGATGACCTCGCCAGACTGCTGGCCGAACTGCTCCAGGGCCTTGGTGCCCACGTCCAGAGCGATCTCTTCCTTGGTGCGCCCCTCGGTGGGGATGCCCATGTACTTGGCGACGGTGAGGAGTTTGTTCACGTCGCGGATGCGGTAGCCCTGGGCCTCGCCCTTGGCCACGGCGATGAGGGTGAAGGCCAGGTCTCGGCCGTGGTCCGAGTGGGCCGAGGCGCCGGCGGCCACCATGCGGGCGAAGTTGCGCGCCGCCACCGTCGCCAACGTGGCCCCGCAGACGCCCACCTTGGTCTTGCCCACCAGGCGGCAGGGGCCCATGCCGCACATCTTGCAGCAGGCCCCTCCCGCGCCGATGGGGCAGGGGGCAGCGGCGTCGGCGCGGTCAAAGGCGGTCGGAAGCCCTTGTGCCTCGGCCACCTGGAGCATCTCCACGGCGGCCGGGTCAATGGTCCTGATTTTCTTCTCTGCAGATGCCATTTGCCTTTTCCTCCGATAGGTCCCTCTTGTGGCAGGGGCTTGCAGCCTCCCTCGGGAGGGCTAGTACTTGCGGAAGTCGCCGGACATCTCCAGGTCGGCCATGTTGGTCTGGGTGACCCGCGGCTCAAACCGGTACCAGGCCGAGCCATCCTCCTCGGCTGGGGTGGGTACGAGCAGTTCCGGCACCTTGCCCACGGGGTAGCCGGCTCGCTCCAGGACGGCAGCCAGGGCCTCCGGCGAGGTCTTGGCGGGGTCAAACTCCACCCAGACCCGCTGTTCCATGCTGCTGGCGGTCACGTCGGCCACGCCGTCCGTCTGCAGGAGGGCCTCCCGCACGGCCAGGACGTGGTGGTCTGCATACATGGCAGGCACATCAAACACCGCTCTTTGCATCGTCTGCTCCCTCCTCGGCAATTTCGCCTCTTGTGAGTTGCCCTGTTCGCAAGCCCTCTTGACCAAGCCCTGATACAGCAATTGTACCAGCAAAAGAGAGCGCTGGCAAATCAGTATTGCCTAAAAGCCTCCCTATAAACTGCGATATGAGTGCGACAAAAATGCTCTACCCATTTCCTGACACGCTGCTCTGTAGCCCAGGGCTGGCCTGGGGCGTGTGACCTTCTTGTCCTGTCCTCTCCCCGCCCTTGCTGCCTGGGGCGGTTCCCCCTTCCCTCCCCTCAACGGGGAGGGAAGGGGGAGTGGGGGGAGGGGCTAGAACAGGCCCTTCACGCGGCCGGTCTCCAGGTCCAGGTCCACGTCCACGAAGGCTGGGCGCGAGGGCAGGCCGGGCATGGTGCGCATCTCCCCGCAGAGCGGGTACAGGAAGCCCGCGCCCACGGAGGCGCGGATGTCCCGGATGGGGAGCCGCCAGCCCCGAGGCGCGCCCTTCAGGTTCGGGTCGTGGCTGAAGGAAAGGTGCGTCTTGGCCATGTTGACCGGCAGTTTGTCAAAGCCGGCCTTGGTGTAGCGCTCAATCTTGGCCTCGGCCACGGCAGAGTAATCCACGCCGTCGGCGCGGTAGATCTCCGTGGCGATGGTCTCAATCTTCTTCTTGATCGGCCAGTCGTCCGGGTACAGGAAGCGGAAGTTGGACGGCTTCTCGCAGGCCTTGACCACCGCCTCCGCCAGCGCCGCGCCGCCTTCGCCGCCCTTGCCCCAGACCTCGCTGAGGACCGCGTCCTCGGCACCGGCTGCCAGGGCCGCCTCGCGGACGATCTCCACCTCTCGCTCGGTGTCGGAGGAGAAGCGGTTGATGGCCACCACCACCGGCACGCCGAACTTGAGGACGTTCTCAATGTGCTGGACCATGTTGGGCAGGCCCTTCTTCAGGAGTTCCACGTTTTCTTCGGTGTAGGCCGGGTCCAGGGGGCGGCCAGGGACGACGCGCGGGCCACCGCCGTGCATCTTGAGGGCGCGGATGGAAGTGACCAGCACCACGCAGTTGGGGATGAGGCCCGAGACGCGGCACTTGATGTTGAAGAACTTCTCCATGCCGCAGTCGGCACCGAAGCCGGACTCCGTCACCACGTAGCCGTCGGAGACCAGTTTCAGGGCGATCATGTCGGCGACGATGGAGGAGTTGCCGTGGGCGATGTTGGCGAACGGCCCAGCGTGGACGAAGGCCGGCGTGCCCTGCATGGTCTGCATCAGGTTGGGCATGAGGGCGTCTTTCAAGAGGACGGTCATGGCCCCGGCCACCTTCAGGTCTTCGGCGGTGAGCGGGCGGCCGTCCTTGGTCGCGCCCCAAGTGATGCGGCCCAGCCGTGCCCGCAGGTCCTTCAGGTCCCTGGCCAGGGCCAGGATGGCCATGACCTCCGAGGCCACGGTGATGTCAAAGCCGGTCTGGCGCGGCCGGCCATCGCCCTTGGCCCCCAGGCCGATGACGATGTTCCGCAGAGCCCGGTCGGAGACATCCACCACCCGAGGCCACTCAATGGAGTAGGGGTCAATGTTCAGGCGGGGGATCTCCGGCGTGACCTCGGCCAGTTTCTCGTCGCTCAGGGTGTCCTCGTGCATGATGCGGGCGTCAATGGCCGCGGCCAGGAGGTTGTGGGCCACCCCCACGGCGTGGATGTCGCCGGTGAGGTGCAGGTTGAAGTCCTCCATGGGGACGATCTGGGCGTAGCCGCCCCCAGCCGCGCCCCCCTTGATGCCGAAGGTGGGGCCCATGGAGGGCTGTCGGATGCAGGTGAAGACCTTCTTGCCGATGTAGCCGAGGCCCTGGCTCAGGCCGATGGTGGTGACAGTCTTGCCCTCGCCCAGGGGGGTGGGGGTGATGGCCGTCACGTCAATGTACTTCCCGTTGGGCCGGTCCTTGAGCCGCTCCAGGACGTCCAGGTGGACCTTGGCCTTGTACTTGCCATAGAGGTCCAGGTCGTCCTCAGTGAGGCCGACGCTCGCGGCGATCTCCAGGATCGGTTTGAGTTTGTGGGCCTGGGCGATCTCCAGGTCGCTCGGAAGTTTGCTTGGGTAGGGTGGCAAAGCCATTGTTCCGCCTCCTCACAGTGAAATCATCGTTGGGATGTCCCTCAGGGTCTTGAGCAGAGTGCGAACTTCTTCGGTGCAGCCTTTCCTCCTCCTCTCAGGGTGTGATCTCCTTCAACGCCCTTCGGATTGGCGCCTGGCGGCCTCCAGGACGTTGCGCATGAGCATGATGTTGGTCATGGGGCCAGTGCCGCCGGGGACGGGGGTGATCATGCCGGCGACTTTCACCGCCTCGTCAAAGTCCACGTCGCCGCACATCTTGCCCTCCTCAAAGTTCACCCCGAAGTCCACTACCACGGCACCGGGTTTGACCCAGTCGCCCTTGATCATGCGGGCGCGGCCCACCGCGGCCACCAGGATGTCGGCCAGGCGGCAGACGCCGGGCAGGTCCGCCGTGCGGGAATGGCAGAGGGTGACGGTGGCGTTCTGGCGCAGGAGGAGCAGGGCCATGGGCTTGCCGACGATGTTGGACCGCCCCACGACCACGGCGTGCTTGCCCTCCAGGGGGACGCCGTAGCGCCTGAGGATCTCCATGCCGCCGGCGGGGGTGGCGGGGACGAAGTAGTCCGCTGGCTCCTCGCCGCGGCCGGCGGGGGCGGCCTGGGCCAATCGCCCGGCGTTCACGGGGTGGACGCCATCCACGTCCTTGCCCGGGGCGAGGGCCTCCAGCACGGCGGTGGGGCGGACCCCCTTGGGCAGCGGCTCCTGGATCATGATGCCGTGCACAGTGGGGTCCCGGCTGAGGTCCGCCACCAGGGCCACGATCTGGGCCTCGTCCGCCTCGGCCGGCAGGATGTGGGCGCTGAACCCCACCCCTACCTGCTCACAGGTCTTGGCGATAGCCCGGGCGTAACTCACGGAGGCAGGGTCCTCGCCAGCCCGCACCAGGGCCAGGGTGGGGGTGAGGCCTCGCCGTTCCTTGAAGGCCGCCACTTCCGCTGCCACTTCCTCCCGCAGGGTTGTGGCCAACGCTCGCCCGTCCAAGATGGTTGCAGACATGGGCACCTCCCTGTACCTCTCTTGGCCCCACGCCTTCGGCTCAGTGGGGCAGTTTCTCCACGGCCAACTGGTACACGCGCTCTTTGAGTTCCGGCTTCCCCGCGAGGAGGGCCTCCAGTTTGGCGCGCTGCTCCCGCACGAACCCCTCGTCCTGGATGACGTTCAGGTTGATGAGGACATTGAGGGCCGCGCTGCGGAGGCCGGTCTCCGCAGCCAGGGCGGCCACGCCCGCGTCGCTCACGGCGTTGACGTTGCCCTTCTCCGCCGTGGGCAGGCACAGGTCCAGGACCTCCACGCAGGCCTCCGCGACCTGCATGGGGACCAGAGTGGCCTCCTTGAGGGCCTTCTGGATGGCTTCCTGCCGCGCCCGCTGCTCCTCCTCCGTCTCCCGGGGCATCTTGTAGGCTGCGGAGACGGCAGAGTAGGCGCGCACGTCCTCGTCCAGGAGGGCGGTGAGGCGGTGGCGCAGGGCCTCGGAGCGTTCCAAGAGGGCGGCGATCTCCGCCTGGACGGCCTCGTACTTCTTCTTGCCGAGGGTCAGGTTGCAGACCATGCTCACCAGCGCGGCGCCCAGGGCGCCAGAGAGCGCGGCCACGCTGCCGCCACCGGGAGCCGGGGCGGAACTGGCCAGTTCATCCAGAAAGGTGCGTAGGGTCTTCTCTGCCAGCATGACGTCCTCCTCCCGTTGCTGCGTTTCCTCCGCCACCTCAGTCCAGGAAGCCCTTGCGCCGCATGAGGCCCAGGGCGTCGCTGAAGTGCTTCTCCAGCCCCAGCCGTTCCTTTTTGACCCCGAAGGCCACGCCCATCAGTTGGGTCACGTAGAAGATGGGGATGTGGTAGTCACCGCCGTACTTCTCCGAGATCTGCCGCTGGCGCATGTCCAGGTTGGCGTGGCAGAGAGGGCAGGCGGCGACAATGCAGTCGGCTCCCACCAGTTTGGCGTCCTCCAGGATCTTGCGGGAGAGGTCCAACGAGATCTCCAACTGGCTCAGGGAGAGGGAGCCGCCGCAGCAGTCGGTCTTGTAGTTCCAGTCCAGGGGCGTGGCGCCGATGGCCGCCATCAGGCGGTCCATGCTGGTGGGGTACTCGTATTCCTCCTCGCCGGTGGCCTCCGGCGGCCGCGTGAGGAGGCAGCCGTAGTAGCAGGCGACCTTGAGGCCCTCCAGGGGTTTCTTCACGTGGGCGGCGATCCGGTCCAGGCCCACGTAGTCCACGAAGGTGGTGAGGACGTTATCCACGCGCATCCCGCCGGTGTGGCGGTACCCGGTGGCCCCCTCTATCCGCTTCCGGAGGTCCTCGTTTTCCTCCAGTTCGTGCATGGCGATGCGGAAGCGGGAGAAGCAGGCCGCGCAGGGCATGGTCACGTAGGAATAGCCCATCTCCTCCATGAGGGCCAGGTTCTTGGCCGGCAGGGCGATGGCCCGGAAGTGGTCGGTGGAGTGGGCGGGGGAGGTGCCGCAGCAGAGCCACCCCTCTGGCTCCACAAGGGTGAGGCCCAGCGCGTCCGCCACAGCGCGCATGGACATATCGTACTCAATCCCTGTGGCGTGCAGGCTGCAGCCCGGGTAGTAGGCGATGGTGTCTTTGTCCGGCGGGGGAACCTTGGCCGGGGCTTTGGCCCGGGCCACGCTGGGCAGGAGTTTCAGTTTGCCGGTCCGCAGCATCTTCAGGGCCATGGGCACGTCGTACTTGAACACTTGCTTCAGGTTCAGTTCGCCGGCCAGGAACATGCGGGCGTAGAGTTCGGCCATGAGGCCCAGTTCGTACATGCGCCCGAACCAGTCAATGCCGCGGTTGGCAGCCCTGTAGAACATGGGCACCGGCTTGACCTTGGGCTCAATCCCCTCCCGCTGGGCCATGATCTCCAGGGCGTCCATGACCAGGGCGATGTCAATCCCCTGGGGGCAGCGGGTGGAGCAGGTCTCGCAGGCGGCGCACAGCCAGATGGTGCGGGAGTTGAGCACCAGGTCCCGCAGGCCCAACTGCACCGCCCGCATCACCTGGTTGGGGGTCAGGTCAAAGTAGGGGGCCACGGGGCAGCCGGCCGTGCACTTCTTGCACTGGTAGCAGAGGTAGACGTTCTCCCCGCACTCCTCCAGAATCTGTTGGGCCAGGTCCGTTCGCAGTGTGATGGTCACGGCGCTCTTTCCCTCCTAGATCTCGGGGCGCGGGAGCAGGCCGGCCTGCGAGACGATCTCGGGGACGGCCTCTTCCCACTCAATGGCCATGATGTGCACCCCCCGCACGCCGGGGATCTCCCGCACCTGCTGGATGATCTCGGCGCAGATCTTGATCCCCTCTTCCGCCTGCTTCTCTTTGGGGGTCTTGCGCATCCGCTCCACCAGTTCGTCGGGCACTTCCATGCCCGGCACTTTGGTGGCCATGTAGCGGGCTGCGCCCAGGCTCTTGATGGGGCCCACGCCGGCCAGCATGTAGAAGTCGTCCAGGATGCCCAGGTCGCCGACGCGCTTCATGAACTCGGCGAACTTGGGCACGTTGTAGATGAGTTGGGTCTGGATGAAGTCGGCGCCAGCCTTGACCTTCTTGGCCAGCCGGTAGGGCCGGAAGTCAAAGGGGTCGGCGAAGGGGTTGGCCGCGGCGCCGATGAAGAAGCGGGGCTCCTGGCCTTTGATGGGGTCGCCGCACTGGAAGACCTTGTCGTCCCGCATCCGCCTGACCATCTGGATCAGTTGGATGGAGTCCAGGTCGTGGACGTTCTTGGCCATGGGGTGGTTGCCGAAGGACTGGTGGTCGCCGGTGAGGCAGAGGAGGTTGCGCATCCCCAGGGCCCAGGCGCCCAGGAGGTCGCTCTGCATGGCAATGCGGTTGCGGTCGCGGCAGGTCATCTGGATGGTGGGCGCAATGCCCAACTCCAGGAGGATTTTCCCCACGGCGATGGAGGACATGCGCACGACGGCGGTCTGGTTGTCGGTGATGTTGACCGCGTCCACATGGCCCCTCAGGTGGGCGGCCTTGCGCTCAATGACGGAGCGGTCCGCGCTCTGGGGCGGGCCGAGTTCGCCCGTGGCCACAAAGTATCCCGCGCGCAGAAGTTTTTCCAGCCTGCTTCCCGCCTTGTAGCCGTTGGTGTCCGTCATAGCCTCAGATCCTCCCGGACAATGCGTCGCTGGCCGCCATCGCGGCTGGTGCGCCAATCCTTGGCCGGCTGGATCTCCAGGAGGAGGTCCAGCCGTCCCAGCGCCTTCAGGCGGTCGTAGATGAGTTGCCAGGCGCAGGGGGTTTCGGGGTTGACCTCGCAGACGCCCCGCTGGGAACCGCCACAGGGGCCGTTGAGGAGGCTCTTGGCGCAGCGGGCCACGGGGCAGATGCCCCCCGTGAGCGCGAGGATGCAGTTGCCACAGGCCTGGCAGCGCTCCTCCCACACGCCCTGCTCCGTGGGTTGCCCCAGGAAGGTGGTGTTGAGCCCCGGCAAGGTCAGTTTCTCGGGGAACTGCTGGTTCATGGTCTGGCAGCCGATGCCGCAGGCCAGGGAGAGGACCACGTCCGCCTCCCGGATCAGGTCGGCCGCCTCCTCGTTGTACTCGTACTCGCACTGGCGCTGGACCGTGGCCTCCAGGATCTCCTTCTCATCCCCGTCCAGGCGCGTGGCCATGCGCAGTTGCGAGGCGAGGATGGCGACTTCCTTAGCGCCGCCGGCGAAGCAGACCGTGACGCAGGTGCCGCACCCCAGGATGAGGACTTTCCTGTAGGGGGCGAGCATGCTCTTGATCTCTTCCAGCGGCTTCTGCTCCGCAACAATCATGGCTTGTCCTCCATCTGCATGGGTCGTGGCTGCCGCAGGGGGCTGGGGCCCAACCTGCGGGCGCGTTCCGTCATCTCCGTGGCGATCTCGGCGAACCGAGCCCCTTCGGAAGAGGAGAGGAAGAACATCTCCAGCCTCTCGCTTCCGAGGCCCAGTTCATCCAGGATGTGCTTTACATAATTCACACGCCGTTCGGCCCTGAGATTACCTTCCAGGTAATGGCAGGTGCCCTTCAGTCAGCCGGCGACGAAGGCCGCGTCCACCCCCCGCTCAAAGGCCCGCAGGAGGTGGAGCACATCCAGCCGCCCGGTGCAGGGGACGTAGACGATCTTCACGTTGGGCGGGTACGATAGGCGCATGGAGCCCGCCAGGTCGGCCGCGGCGTAGGCGCAGTAGTGGCAGGCGAAGGCGATGACTTCCGGCTCGTACGTGGCCATGTCTCCCGTCACCTCCCTGGGTGTCGCCTGTGGGCACCGTCAGACAGGGGCGGAGAGCAACGCGTCTATCTTGGCCCATATCTGCTCGTCCCGGAAGTGCTCCAACTGAATGGCCTTGGCCGGGCATTCCCCGGCGCAGATGCCACAGCCGCGGCAGGCGGCCGCCTGCACCTCGGCCGCCCCCAGGATGCCCCCGGCCCCCACTGCCTCGCGGTGGATGCGGATGGCCCCGAAGGGGCACACGCGGACGCAGGTGAGGCAGCCGGTGCACCGGGCCTGCTCCACCACGGCCACCGCGCCGCCCACCTCCAGGTGGTCCTTGGAGAGGATGCGGGCGGCCCGGGCCGCGGCCGCCAGGGCCTGGGTCTGGGCTTCTTCCACCAGTTTAGGATAGTGACACGTGCCTGCCAGGTACAGCCCTTCCGATGGGAAATCCACCGGTTGCAGTTTGACGTGCGCCTCCAGGAAGAACCCTTCCAGGGTGCACGAGAACTTGAAGAGTTCCGCCAGGTCGCGGTGCCCCTCGGCCGGGAGGAGAGCCTCGCTGAGCACCAAGACGTCCGGCTCCAGGGCCAAGTCCAGGTTCAGCACGGTGTCGGTGACCTGGATGCGAGGCTTCTCGCCCTCCAGGGCAATGCGGGGCCGCTCGCCCTCCGGATAGCGGATGAAGGCCACGCCCATCCGCCGCGCCCGGGTGTAGAGGGCTTCCAGGCGGCCGTAGGTGCGGATGTCACGGTTGTAGAGGATGGCCACCTGGGCCTCCGGGTTGGCTTCCTTGAGGGCGATGGCGTTCTTCACCGCAGTGGCACAGCAGATGCGGCTGCAGTAGAACCCTTCCGACGCCTCCGGCTCGTCCCAGGGACCCACGCAGAGGAGCATGGCGACCGACCGCCACTGGGCCGGGGCCGGGAGGCCCTCCGGCGGGACCTCGGGACTCCGCCCGACCAGGAGCGCGTCCAGGTCGGCCTGGGTGAGGACCCGCGGGTGCTGACCCAGGCCGTAGGCCGGGCCGCGGTACTCCCGCGCGCCGGTGGCGATGACGGCCACACCGTGTTCCAGCAGGCGCTGGCGGGAGGTCCCCCGCTCCTGCACCCAGGTGCGGAAGTTGCCCACGAACCCCTCAAACTTGACCGGCTCGTGGCCCAGGAGGACCTCCACGCGCGGCTCACTGCGGATGGCCCCTTCCAGGGCGCGGACCAAGTCCCTGGGGTCGCCGCCCTGGACCAGCCGCCCCAGGCGGCGGGCGTAGCCACCCAGTTCGCGCTCGCGCTCCACGAGGTAGACGCCGAACCCCTGGCGGGCCAGGTTGAGGGCTGCCGTCATCCCGGCGACCCCGCCGCCGACGACCAGCGCGCTGTGGTACAGCGACTGGGGCCGGGTGTGGAGCGGCTTCAGCAGGCGGCTGCGGGCCACGGCAGCCCGGACCAGGTCCTTGGCCTTCTCCGTCGCCCGCTCTGGATCGTGGGGGTGGACCCACGAGTCCTGGTCCCGGATGTTGGCCATCTCAAAGAGGAAGGGGTTCAGGCCGGCCTGCCGCGCCGTATCGCGGAAGAGGGGCTCGTGGGTGCGCGGCGTGCAGGAGGCCACCACCAGGCGGTTCAGGCGCTTTTCTCGGATGGCCTCCTGGATCTTGAGCAGGGAATCCGGCGAGCAGGTGTAGGTGGTGTTCTCGGCGTGGACCACGCCGGGCAGGGTCTGGGCGTAGGCTACCACCTGGGCCACGTCCACCACGCCGGCGATGTTGTTGCCGCAGGAGCAGACGAAGACGCCGATGCGGGGCTCATCGGCCGGGGCCACTTCCCTCTCGGGCGGGTAAGTGCGCGGCTCCACCAGGGTGCCGCGGGCCGGCCCGATCTCGGCCAGGGCCGCGCCGGCCGCGCCGCCGGCCTCCACCACCGTCTCGGGGATGTCCTTGGGGCCAGCGAAGGTGCCGCAGGCGAAGATCCCCGGGCGGGACGTGGCCACGGGGAGCGCAGGGTCCTTCTGGCAGAAGCCAGCCTCGTCCAAGCGGATGCCCATCTGCGCGGCGAGGGCCGCGGCGTCGGCCGGCGGCTCCATGCCCACGCTGAGGACCACCAGGTCAAACGCCTCCTCGTGCACGGTCCCGTCCCCGTCGGTGTGCTGGAGGATGAGGTCCTTGGTGCGGGGGTCCTCCTTGAGCGCGGAGACGCGGTTGCGCACGTAGCGCACGCCCTGGGCGCGGGCCCGCTGGTAGTAAGCGTCAAACCCCTTGCTGAAGGCCCGCATGTCCATCTGGAAGATGGTGCACTCCACGCCGGGGGCGTGCTCCAGGGCCAGCATGGCCTCTTTGGTGGCGTACATGCAGCAGACGGAGGAGCAGTAGTCGTGCTCCTGGTCCCGGGAGCCGACGCACTGAATGAAGGCGATGCGCCGCGGCTCCCGCCCATCGGAGGGGCGAGCCAGGTGGCCGCGGGTGGGCCCGGAGGCGGAGAGCATCCGCTCAAACTGCAGACTGGTGAGGACGTTGGCGTAACGCCCCCAGCCCAGTTCTGGGGCGCGTTTCGGGTCGTAGGGCGCGTAGCCCGGGGCCAGGAGCACCGCCCCCACGCGGAGTTCCCGTTCCACCGGGGCCTGTTGGTGGTCTATGGCGTGGGCCTTGCAGGCCAGGACGCACATGTAGCATTCGGAGCAGAGGCCGCAGCGCAGGCAGCGCTCCGCTTCGGCCAGGGCCTGCTCTTCCGTGAGGCCCAGTTCCACCTCGCGGAAGTCCCCCACGCGCTCCTGGGGCGGGAGGACGGGCATCTGCACCCGGCCGTGGCGGGCGGCCTCACCCCGGTGCAGTTTCTCCTGGATCTCCTCTTCGGAGAGTTGGGCCACGGGCAAGGGGGTGAGTTCCCGGGGCGTCAGCAGGGGCTGGCCCCGCAGGTAGCGGTCAATGGAGAGGGCCCCGCGGCGGCCGGCGGCGATGGCCTCAATGAGCGCACCAGGCCCAGCGGCTGCATCGCCCCCGGCGAAGACGCCTGGCCGGTTGGTGGCCAGCGTCTGCGGATCCACGCGGAAGGTCCCCCACGGCGTCACCTCCAGGCCGTGGTCGGGGTCCAGGATGCGGATTTCCGGGGCCTGGGCCACGGCGGCGACCATGGCGTCGCAGGGGATCTCAAACTCGGACCCCGCGATGGGGATGGGCCGGCGGCGGCCCGAGGCATCGGGCTCGCCCAACTCCATACGGATGCAGCGCACGGCGGTGATCCGCCCACCTTGAGAAAGGACCTCAATGGGCTGGGTGAGGATCTCCAGGCGGATGCCCTCGTCCAGGGCCTGTTGCACCTCCCAGGGGTTGGCGGGCATCTCGGCCCGGGAGCGACGGTAGAGGATGGTGACCTCCTCGGAGCCCAGACGACGGGCGGTGCGGGCGGTATCTATGGCCGTGTTGCCGCCGCCCACCACCAGGACGCGCCGCCCCAGGTGCACCTGCTCGCCCAGGTTCACGGCCCGCAGGAAGGGCACGCCGTGGAAGACGCCTTCCACATCCTCGCCGGGGATGCCCAGGCGCTGGGGCTGGTGCGCGCCGATGGCCAGGAAGATGGCCGCGAACCCCTGGGCGAAGAGGGCGTTGATGTTGCGCACGGGGTGGTTGCACTCTAGGCGCACGCCTGCACGGAGGATTTCCGCGATCTCGCGGTCCAGGACCTCCCGGGGCAGGCGGTAGGGGGGGATGCCCACCCGCATCATGCCGCCGGGCACCGGCAGGGCCTCAAAGACCGTCACCTCGTACCCCATGCGGGCCAGGAAGTAGGCTGCGCTGAGGCCAGCCGGCCCCGCGCCCACCACCGCGACCCGCCTCCGCTCAGGTGGGGGCAGGTCCTGGGGGGCCAGGGGGAAGGGGCTGAGTTCGCCCGGGACCTTGGCCTCGGGGCGGCCTTCCCGGTCCCAGCGGGCGTAGACGGTATCGGCCACGAACCGCTTCAGGGCGCAGATGGAGACCGGTTCGTCCACCCGGCCGCGGGTGCACTGGCTCTCGCAGGGGTGGTTGCAGACGCGGCCCACGGTGGCCGGGAAGGGGTTGTACTGGCGGATGACCTCCAGGGCCTCCTCGTAGCGCCGCTCGCGGATGAGGGCGATGTACCCCTGGGCGCTGGTGTCGGCGGGACAGGCCTCCTTGCAGGGGGAGGTTCCCCGTTTGCTCACCAGGAACGTGCTGGGGATGGCCTGCGCGTAGGGCCGATAGATGGCCTTGCGCTTGGAGAGGCCCTCGTCAAACTCGTTGGGGACCTCAATGGGGCAGACCTTGGTGCAGTCGTCGCAGGCGGTGCAGAGTTCGGTGGAGACGTAGCGCGGGTGCTGCCGGACGCGCACCGTGAAGTCCCCAGCCTGGCCCTCCACGGCGAGGAGTTCCGTCTTGGTCAGGACCTCAATGTTGGGGTGGCGGGCGGCCTCCACCAGTTTGGGCGAGAGGATGCAGATGGCGCAGTCGTTGGTGGGGAAGGTCTTGTCCAACTGGGCCATCTTGCCGCCCAGGGTGGCCCCCCGTTCCACCAAGTAGACGCGGATGCCCGATTCGGCCAGGTCCAGCGCGGCCTGGATGCCCGCGATGCCGCCCCCGACGACCAGAGCCGCGCCGACCGGGGCCTTCTGGCCGGTGGCTGGCTGGTCAGGCAGGACCTGGCTTTCCATACGCTCCTTCCGCTCCTTCGCCGTGGGGCTTTGCGCTCCCCTCTCGGCCTCAGCAGGACTTCTTGAGGGGGCTGGGACCCAACTGGCGGACCTTGTCGGTGATCTCCTGCACGGCCTGGGCGAAGGCGTGGGCCTGGCTGCCGGACATGTAGGCGATGGCCACGCGCTCTTTCTCCAGGCCTACTGCCTCCAGCAGTTTGCGGGCGTACTCCAGGCGCTTGGTGGCGCGGAGGTTGCCGCTGCCGTGGTGGCAGTTCCCGATGGGGCAGGCGACGACGAGGACGCCGTCGGCCCCCTGCTCAAAGGCCTTCAGGATGTATTCCACGTCCACCTTCCCCGTGCAGGGGAACTTGATGATCTTGACCGTCGGCGGGTAGGGAACCCGCAGGAGGCCGGCCGTGTCGCCAGCCATGTAGGCGCAGTAGAAACAGGTGAAGGCTGTGATCTCGGGCTGGAAGCCGTTGTCTTCGGCGGGCATGGGGTTCTCGTCCCTCCCTCAGCCTGGGCCTACCCTGGGCACCACTGCCCCAGGACGGCCGCGTCTTCAATGACGACCTGCCGGTCGTGGAACGTGGTCAGTTGGATGGCGTCGGCCGGGCACTCCGAGGTGCAGGTGCCGCACCCGGTACAGTTGGCCGGCTCAATGTAGGCCGCGCCGAGGATGCCCCCCACGCCCACCGCGTTCGGCTGGATGCGCGGGATGTGGAAGGGGCAGGTGCGCACGCAGGTCAAGCACCCCACGCATTTCGTCTGGTCCACCACGGCCACCACGCCGCCCACTTCCCGCTCATCCTTGGTGAGGATGGTCATGGCCCGGCCGGCAGCGGCTTTGGCGTGGCTGATGGCCTCTTCAATGAACTTGGGGTAGTGGGCCGAGCCGCACAGGAAGATGCCGTCAATGCTGAAGTCCACCGGGCGCAGTTTCAGGTGGTCTTCCATGAAGAAGCCTTCCCGGGAGAGGGGCACGCCGAGGAGCCGCGCCAGGCGGGCGTTGCTCTCGTCGGGCACGGAGGCCATGCTCAGGGCCAGGAGGTCCGGTTCCCACACCAGGGTGGTGCCCAGGATGGGGTCCCGAGACCGGACCTGGAGCCGGCCGTCCACCACCTGGACGGTGGGGCGCTGGCCCTCCTCGTAGCGCACGAAGAGGACGCCGCGCCGCCGCGCCTCGGTGTAGAACTCTTCCCGGAAGCCGTACGTGATGAGGTCCTTGTAGAGGACGGTGATCTTACAATCGGGGTTGATCTCCTTGATGCGGAGGGCGTTCTTCATGGTGTTGGTGCAGCAGGTGCGGCTGCAGTACTCCATTGCCGCGTTCGGGGGCTGCACACACTGGATCATCACCACTTCGTTCAGGGCGGCGATCTCTTCCAGTGCCGTGGCGATGCGCCGCTCCAAGTCCATCTGGGTGATGACCCGGGGGTCCTGCCCGAAGAGGTAGACCGGGCCGCGGTACTCCTGGGCGCCAGTGGCCACGATGAGCACGCCATGTTCAATGACCCGGGTGGTCGTGGTCCCGTCGGGGTGGCGGGTGCGCACGGTGGAGCGGAAGTCGCCCACGCGGCCCTCAAAGCCCACCAACTCCGAGTTCTTGAGGACGGCGATGTTCTCGTGGCATTCCACGTCCCGGATGAGGGTTTTGAGGAAGCGCTGCGGATCGGGGCCTTCCGCGGTGAAGTAGATGTGGCGCACGTTCCCGCCCAGTTGCGCTTCCCGTTCCACCAGGTAGACGTCGTACCCCCAGTCGGCGAGGGTGAGCGCGGCGGTCATGCCGGCGATCCCCCCGCCCAGGACCACCGTCTGGTGCTTGACCGGGCGTCGCTCTTTGTGGACCGGCTGGAGGAGCCGAGCCCGCGCTGCCCCGACGCGGACCATCTCCTTGGCCTGGCGGGTAGCGCCGGCCGGGTCGTCGGCATGGACCCAGGCGCCGTGCTCCCGGATGCTGACGAACTCCAGGAGGTAGGGGTTGAGCCCCTCTTCCTGGAGGACGCGGCGGAAGAGGGCCTGGTGGGTGCGGGGGGTGCAGGCCGCCACCACAACCCGGTTCAGGCCGTGGGCGCGGATGGCCCCTTTGATCTCTTCAATCCCCTCCGGGAGGCAGGCAAACTCCACTTCCTGGCTGTGGACTACGTCGGGCAGGCGGGCGGCGAACTGGGTCACCGCGGCCGTATCCACCACGTCGGCCACGACGGTCCCGCAGCGGCAGACGAAGACGCCCAGGCGCACGGGCTCGCCGGAGATGTCCCGCTCCGGCGGGATGAGGCGCTCCCGCGAGAGGGAGCCGCGGGTCCCCGAGAGGAGTTTGAGGGACTCGGCCACGGCACCGCTGGCGTCAATGACCGTCTCGGCGATCTCCTTGGGGCTGGAGAAGGCGCCGGCGACGTAGATGCCTGGCCGGCTTGTCTCCAGGGGG
>Ga0123519_10006476_pt1 | contig 18396 bp, 16 predicted proteins | sample YelNatPaOPRAMG02_FD_87396 | JGI IMG/M metagenome (GOLD analysis project Ga0123519, IMG submission 87396) | Hot spring microbial communities from Yellowstone National Park - Yellowstone National Park OP-RAMG-02 (version 2) | ecosystem: Environmental > Aquatic > Thermal springs > Hot (42-90C) ... | reverse complement strand
TCTGGCCCCGGCTGTTCAATCGCGCCCCGCCCATTGCTCGCGATCAGATACTGATGCTGCAGGAAGACAACGTCGGCGACCCGCGGCCGGCGCGCGAAACTTTCGGTTTGGGCCCGGAAGATTTCACCACCGCAATCAAGAGGTACATTCAGAAACCCTGAAGCACCTGAGGGACCAAAACGGCTTGCAAGGCGCGAGCAGTCGAAACCGGGCGCGCGTAACAACTCAGCGCGGCGCAGCCGCAATCGAATGGTCGGCTCGTGACAATTGCGCTGGTTGCAGGAATACCGCTGTGTCGCGCCGCGCTGAACGGGGCGACTTCGTCGCCCACGGGGGGGTAAGATTGAGCTCAACCGCCGAACAGCTTGAAGACAATAGTCTCAAACGATCTACTAATCTGCGATTTCTGCGCAGATTTTCCAAGATTCTACTATAGTAGTACAATAGACAGCGTAACGCGTATGCCACGTCCGGAAGACCGCATTTCTCGAAAGGACCTGATACAATTCATGGTCGGCAGGTCGCTGCCGCTTTCAGCAATCGCAAGGCTGCTGGGGGTGAAACGGAGCGAAGTGCACGAGGAACTGCGGCATGTGTTGCTTTCACTCCGGCACACAGGTTGCGAAGTGGAGATTACGCCCGGCCGATGCAGGAAATGCGGGTTCAGCTTCAGCGAAAACGATCTGCGGAAACCGTCTCGATGTCCGACCTGCAAGAGCACATGGATTGCCGATCCGAGAATTACCGTGCGTGAGAAGGTGTTGCAGGAGTCGGAACAACCCCACCAGCAATCCAAAGAACCTTGCGAAGACTCGGGAAGACGGATTTGCGAAGGCGTGGAATTGATCGATCATACCGCGGACGTTGGATTGGTTGTGAGAGGCAGCACCCTGCCGGTGCTGTTCGAACGTGCAGCAATCGGGATGTTTACCATTCTGACCGACCTTTCCTCTGTGGTTCCGGCACAGTCAGAGCCTGTCGAACTATCTGCAGACGACCTCGAGACACTGCTGGTGGCGTGGCTTTCGGAGTTGAATTATCGGCATGTTGTGCAGCACAAACTCTATTGTCGTTTTGAGGTGATAAAGGTTGAGAACGGTGTTCTGACCGCACAAGTGCATGGTGAACAGATCGACCCCCTGCGTCACACTCTCCACACAGAAATCAAAGCGGTGACAAGGCACGGCCTCAAACTTCAACAAACTGATACCGGATATGAAGTCACGCTGATTTTCGATCTGTGACTTCAGATTCAGCTCGCCAACACGTATCCCTTTTCTGCTGCACCTGATTCGACGTTTGGGTTGGCAGAAAAATGCGGGGCAGAAAAATGTGTTCGGCGTGGATGTTCGGCGCAGTTGAAAACGGCTACTTGTCCGAGAGACCATTTTTCTGCCCAACGTTTTTCTGCCCCTGATGCTTGCACCCGGAATATTTTTGCCCAGAGATAAAGCGATATTCGGGTGAGAGTTCCAGGCTGATCATCATTCCGGAAACATTGGCGGTGGCGGGCCGTCGGGACCGGGTCGGCCAAACGGGAATTGCGGGCTGCGATTCCCGTCCCGCAATGGCGCGAAAACAGTGTTCAGTCCGGCACGCAGTTCTGGTTCAGTGAGCTGCCCGTCATGGTCTTGATCCCATGTCTCGAACCATGCGACAAACCCACCAACGAATTCACTCTTCGGAAGCCGGCCGTCTTTGTCTTTATCGAGCGCCTCAAGCAGTGCGGGACCAATAAACATACCAGGGCCGAAACCCGGCGGCGGACGAAACTCACGCATGCCGCCAGGCCCGCCGGGACCTCCAGGTCCTCCGGGCCCACCCGGACCGCCAGGCCCGCCGAATCCAGGGAACCCGATGGTACCTGCCGATGCAACATTTTTTCCGTCGAGTTGATCATTAACAGACTTTGCGCGAGCCTGCACGAAAGCTTTGATTGGTTTAACTGGTTCCGGTTGACCGAACCTTCCAAACCCCATCAACGGTCCCCTGCCCTGTTCGCCCGGGTTCGTTGCTGTTTGTGGTCCGGGCATTCCCGTCGGCGCAGGACCAAAGGTCGGCGACGGCTTGCTGCGATCGTTTCGATCGGAATTGTTCGCTGACCTATCAGGAGCACGGTTTTGCCTGCCGGGTCCGCCGCCAAACATGATCCGCGGTACAGATTCGCCCGCCACCACTCGATCAAACCGCGCAAGTTTTTCCTCTGATTCGTCGCGCACGGAAGGCCGTATGGCGGCGGCAATTTCATCGACTTGGTGGTGAAACCGCTCAGGCCGAAAGATTGTTCGACTGAACTCCCGCAGGTAACCAAGGTAAAGCTCTTTGAATTCGGGGACCTTGAAAACCCGCTCGAGGAAACGGTTTTCGCCGACCCATGGCCGGTGAATGTTGAGATTCTCGCGTTGTTCCTGAGTGCCGCCCATCGGGAATTGGCCGAAGGAATGGTCCAGATCCCATGGCATGAAAATGAACTTCCCAGTCTCTGGATGGAGATAAACATAGAAGTTCTGTCCGATCATCAGGATGCTATCCAGCGTGCTAAGCCAAACTGTGACAGCCATGAACCTGGCAAACTCATCCACGTCAAGGAACTCAGAGAGCCGTTTCTCGAACTCGACGTCCGGCGCGTGCGACACCAGTTTTGCGAAAGACATTACCCTTGCAACGTCGGCCTTGGACAGCGGTGTTTTTGGATCGTACGGTTGCTCATACGCAGCCCAATCGTCGCCGAGATCGGTGAACGGCTCGCGTGTCGCAGGTTTGAACAACGCGCCGTTCCTCGTACCAAATCTGTCCTCAAGGAAATTGCGGTCGATGTTCTCAACAACCGAATACAATCCAAAATAGGTTCGCTCCAGCTTGCCGGACACGTCCACATACACTCGCGCGTATGCTGTCCTTGGCGCCGGCACGCCGGCATCCCGATAAAGCTTGTGCGACAAGACCTCGTTCATCCAACTGGCATCGGTGACGTTGTTGTGCAGGTTCAGTTTCGAAATCCCGGCCAGTTTTCTGCCGCGAACAGTGTCGTTGAGGTCGATTTTTAGCGACCGCTTTATGCTGTTGCGCGATTCCATGAATGTGCCGTTGCCCTTGTATCGAACTGTCACCCCTGGAAACTCCAATCCTTCGAACCGGAGGTCTGCCTGCACCGTTGGAAAAACTATGCCCATGGCAGCAGCGACACCGTTCCTCTGTCCACGTCTGCCCTGGATGGAAGGGCCGCCACCCGGTCTCGGGGGACCGCCAAGTCCACCCACACCCGGTCGCATCGCAAAAGCGTTGATACCGTCACGCACTTTTTCAAGGTTCAGCGTGCCGGAACGATTCGTGTCCCATTGCCCAAACCATTTCTCGGCGAGACCCGTGAACTCGAGTTTTGTCAGCTTTTGATCCCGGTTGCCGTCGCCTGCATGCATTAACATTGGAGCGAGGGCCATCCCGGGGCCGAACCCTTCCGGGCCGGGACCACCCGGTGGTCCTCCAAATGGTCTCGGACCGCCCTGCCCGCCCGGTCCGCCCTGTGGTCCGCCCGGTGGACCAAATATGTTTGGGCCGCCTTTGGGCTCCATCGCCTCCCATTGATCAACCGTAAATCGCAGCTCGACAGTCCATACTTGGGTCATGTTGAAAAGCGCGGCGCTGGTCAACTCTTGCCATGGACTTGTTAGGGCAACATTCTGTGCGCCTGCAGCCATTCCAAACCATGCCATCCAAAACAACGCAGCGCTGCAGAGCACCGAGCGCGCAGCGGACGTCTTTACTGCGCCACGATCATTTGGTTGCGGCTGCGCCGCGCTGAGCAAATAGAAGTTTCGAGCTTTTTTCATCTCCGCATATCATCGCGCTTACGAAACAAATGACCTTCAACCAGCGATCAGGTTACTCCCCCACAGGTCAGTGTCGTGAATGTCTGGCCCGTTTCGGTCGAGAGTGGCGGCAGATCGGCCACGTGTTTGTATCGGCACTTCGGGAGCGCGTTGGCTGTTGAAATGCGATCCGGGGACAGACACCGAGTTTGGGATCATTCGGTTGCGGCTGCGCCGCGCTGGGGTCCAACAAATCAAAGAACAGCCCCGAAATACAATTTCTTGTCAGAGCGGGGTTCTCCATTCATGCTATGGGGCGATGCGCGCTGGTTTACTAGCAGTTTGGGCGATTGCCGCAATTGTCGGAAGACTGTCGCCGGATGCGGTGGGGCAGTCACCCGACTTCTCTGAAGTCTATGGCTTGATCAGATCGAACCTGGTCGGCTTGCAGAAATCCGAGCTCGATCAGGCAGCCGTCGCGGGCCTGCTCGATCGTCTGCATGGCAGAGTGTACCTTGGGACAAACGGTTCTTCGATCCCGTCAGACCCAGCCGACAGCGGGATCGGCATCGCCCGCACGAACCTGTTCGCCGAGCGATTCGGTTACATACGTCTCACAAACATCAGCCCCAAAACGCCTTGCGCTTTTGTTGAATTGCTCGATCAACTGCGCGCGTCGAACCGACTCGAAGGACTGGCTCTCGACCTGCGCTTCGCGTCGGGAATTGACTACGCCGCAGCAGGGCAAATTGCCGATTGTTTTTTGTCCGAAGCACGCCCCCTGCTTCAGCTCGATCAGGGAACGATCAGTTCAACTGCAAAAACAAACGCGTTCACGCGACCGGTTGCCGTATTGGTGAACTCGAAGACAACCGGCGCAGCCGAAGCGCTTGCAGCCGTCCTGAGAGAAACCGGTGTCGGGCTGTTGATCGGTGGCAAGACTGCCGGACGTGCAAACATGTTCAAGGAATTCACCCTGAGCACGGGCCAAAAGCTTTTCATAGCAACAGCGTTGATCAAACTCGGCTCGGGCGACATGATCCAAGCAGACGGGCTTGCGCCTGACATTGCGGTCAATGTTGCGCCGGATGATGAGATGCTGTATTTGGAAGACCCGTATCGCAGACCGAAATCCGAAACTCTGCTTGCCTCACCGAACTCCGGCGAAACCCTGAGCACCAATCGCCCAACCCGCGAAGCGGACCTTGTGCGAATGCGACGAGAGGGAAGTTTCATATTGAATGAGGAAACTTCGTCGAAGACACCGGTCCCCGCCGAATCCAGGATTACTGATCCTGCATTGGCACGAGCAGTCGATCTGCTCAAAGGCCTCGCGGTCATCCAACAGCAGCGGTCCGACGGTCGCCGCCGCCCCAAATGAACGCCGCAGTTTTCTTTCCAATTGACGTCGATCGACGCCCACCTCAACTTGCGCCGTCCGCGCCAACATGAAAACGGTCTTGTTCGTTTGCACTGGAAACGTCTGCCGAAGCCCCATGGCCGAAGGGCTGTTCAGAACCCTCGCCCGGGACCGGGGAGATTGTCGTGCGCTGTCAGCAGGCACCGGCGCGCTTGACGGCCTGCCACCAAGCACTTTCGCCACACAAGCAATGGCCGAACGCGGCATTGATATCTCCCAACAACGCAGCCGTATGCTCACCGCCGAACTGGTCCGCCAAGCCGATTACATTCTCGGCATGACCGCCGGACACGTCGAGGCTGTAACCGCTCTCTATCCGCACGCGATCGAAAAAACACTGCGCCTGCTTGACTTCGACGACAGCCTCGAACATTTCGAGAGGGATATTCCAGACCCGATCGGCCAGGGCATCGAAGTGTACCGCGAATGCTGCCAGAAAATCGAACAGGGCGTGCGCGCTTTTCTCCGGTTTCTTGAATCCAACGCTGATATTACAAACCTCCACAAGAAAAACATGAAAACCTTGAGACTCGCCATCGGCGCCGACCACGCCGGGTACGAACTCAAAGAGACCCTCAAATCTCACCTTGCACAACTCGGCTGGACCGTCGATGACCTCGGCACGAATTCCACCGAGTCAACAGATTACCCCGACTACGCCAAAGCCGTCGCAAAACGTGTCGTGACCGGCGCCGCCGATTTCGGCATTCTCGTTTGTGCGTCCGGCGTGGGCATGTCAATTGCCGCCAACAAAATCCACGGTATCAGAGCCGCAGTCGTCCAGAACATCGAGATGGCTTCCCTTGTGCGCCGTCACAACGACGCCAACGTGCTCTGCCTCGGCGCACGGTTTGTTTCTGCTGAACAAGCCATGAAAATCGCCGAAGTTTTCCTTTCATCAACCTTTGACGGCGGCCGACATGAACGGCGCATCGGAAAATTGGAACCGGGATTTCTCTCGGGCCATGGCGTGGCAGAAACCGATCCGGAGGTTTCCGACGCCATCCAACGCGAAATCAGACGACAGCAGGACAACATCGAGCTCATCGCCAGCGAGAATTTCACAAGCCCGGCCGTAATGGAGGCCCAGGGCTCCGTTCTCACCAACAAATACGCCGAGGGCTATCCCAGAAAACGCTGGTACGGAGGCTGCGAAAACGTCGATATCGCAGAACAACTCGCGATCGACCGCGCCAAAAAACTCTTCGGCGCCGAACATGCCAATGTTCAACCGCATTCCGGCAGCCAGGCGAACATGGCGGTTTATTTCGCGTTTCTAAAGCCCGGCGACCCGATATTGACGATGGACCTGACACATGGCGGACATCTGACCCACGGTAACAAGGTCAATTTCTCCGGGCGATTCTTCACGGTCACTCACTACGGAGTAAGACGCGAGGACGAGCGCATTGATTATGACCAGGTCGCCGAACTCGCACGCAAGGTCCGCCCAAAAATGATAACCGTTGGCGCAAGCGCTTATCCGCGAATCATCGATTTCGCCAGATTGGGCGAAATCGCCCGTGAAGTCGGCGCCTACCTGCTCGCCGACATCGCGCACATCGCAGGATTGGTCGCGACCGGCCTTCATCCCAGTCCAATCCCGCATGCTGATTTTGTGACCACAACCACGCACAAAACTTTACGCGGCCCCAGAGGCGGACTGATTCTTTGCGCCGAGAAATACGCCAAAGAAATCGACTCGCAGATGTTCCCCGGCATCCAGGGCGGCCCTCTCATGCACGTTATCGCTGCCAAAGCCGTATGCCTCCATGAAGCCTTGCAGCCCGCCTTCAAGTCCTACCAGGAACAGGTCGTCCGCAATGCGCGCACTCTCGCAGAGGCACTCTTGCGCAACGGATTTCGGCTGGTCAGCGGTGGAACGGACAATCATCTCATGCTCGTTGATGTCGGCGCTCGCGGGCTCACCGGCAAAGAATGCCAGGCAGCACTCGATGAAGCCGGCATCACGGTCAACAAAAACACAATCCCGTTCGAGACAAGGTCCCCATTCGTTGCAAGCGGAATACGCATCGGCAGTCCGGCCGTCACAACACGCGGCATGCGCGAGCCCGAAATGACCATGATCGCCGACATGATCAGCGAAGTGCTCGCTGACGTTAAGAATCTCGAAGCCGCCCACAAGGTTCGCGAACGCGTTCGTGAATTAACGGCTCGTTTCCCCCTGCCCTACTGAACGACGCAACTTTGCGCGCTCGGGTGAAATTTGCCAACCGCACATTCCGCGGCCAATTGTCAACGCGCACATTTCGTCGATGCGGACCAGACAGCCCGAACAGCGAGCGCCAGTTGCGCACTTGCAGCACCGCAAGCAGGGTCGATCCGCAACGGAACCGGGCTAACGCGGAACTCTAACCGGCCAACGCCCTCAGCGCAGCGCAGCCGCAACCAAATGCTCGACGCGTAACAACTGCGCTGCCTGCTGGAATACCGCTGTGTCGCGTCGCGCTGAGCAGGGCGACTTCGTCGCCTTGGGGGGAGATGCGAATCGGATCAGCGGACGAACAGTTCGAAGGCAAAAGTCTCGAACCACGCGCTGATCTGTGATTTCCGGGCTAAGAGAACGCCAACGGCACCGACTCGGGCGGCCCAACCCTGCGCAAGTAATCAATGATCGTATCGACTGCCACGGCGGGGTCTTCGGTCAAGGTCACAATGTCAAGGTCGTTCGGCCCTATAAAAGCGCCGGCCTGGACCGTCCCCTTCATCCAGCGCAGTAATCCGCTCCAGTACTTTCGCCCGATTAGTATGACAGGATACCGAGGAATCCGCCCGGTTTGAATCAGTGTCACAACTTCGAAGAACTCGTCCAGTGTGCCATACCCGCCCGGCAAAAACACAAACCCGACACTGTACTTCACGAAACAAACTTTGCGCGAGAAGAAGTACCTGAAATGCAACGGCACGCTGACGTACTTGTTCGTCTTTTGTTCGGTGGGCAAATTGATATTGAGTCCCACCGAAGCCGTTTTTCCCATCGCGGCGCCTCTGTTGGCGGCTTCCATGATACCGGGGCCGCCCCCTGTGATAACCGCCAACCGATGTTTCGCGAGCTCTTTCCCCAGTTGCACCGCCACACCATAGTACCTGTCGCCCGGCTTCGTTCGAGCCGATCCAAAAACCGTCACTGCAGGACCAACCCTTGCAAGCGTCTCGAACGAATCGACAAACTCGGCCATTATGCGGAAAACGCGCCATGTTTCTTCCTTGAACGGACTGCACTGAATTGTGTTCACGACTTGGAGAATAGAAAAGGCACCGACAATAATCAATCAGCACGGCGCCACACAGCGGTATTCCTGCAACCAGCGCAGTTATTACGCCTCGCGCATTTGGTTGCGGCTGCGCCGCGCTGAGATTGTTTGGGTGTTTCCGGCCGGTACACCGGTGAGATTCCCAAGCTAAAACGTGTAGCTGATCTTGGTCATGATGCTTTTCCCCGATTCCGACTCGTCGGTGACATCATTATAAGCGACGTAGAAATAAGTATTGTACTTCAGTTTCCACCCGAAGATGATGCTGTAGTTGTGGAGGCTGGAGCTTCGATTCTGAATGGACGCTTTAACCCAGATGTCTTTGGCAAGGTAAAGGTCTGCGACAACCCGATTCAGCCAGACCGTCTCCGATTCCCCCGACGGCCGGTCCTCGAGTCGGAGCACCAACTCGTGTTTGATCGGCAGCCTTTCCCAAAACTTGACGCGTTTGCCCCACATGAATTCGTCGTACTTTGTTTCTTCGAATTCGCCCACGGCATAGCCGAGATTGACCGCTTTGAAGAAGTCGGATGCCCAAAGGTCCAGGCCGGTCAGCAACCGCTGGTTGGTAAACGGCGCATGGTAGTTGTGATCGTAACCGAGGCGCACCGCAACGTCGTTTCGGAACAACATGCGCGCAAAAAGTCCGTGATCCCGGAGACTGGTCTCGTTGTCTTCGTTCTGGTACAGCTTCGGGTAATACGTCGCATAGAACTCCTTGTAAAACGCCGTGCCCGAGCGCAAGTTGTACTGTGCAAGCCCCGAGACGCCAAATATGTCTCTTCGCGGAATGTACCCGAGCAATGGATTAAAATCGGGGGTGATGGCTGTGTAGGTCACTGAAAATTCCCACGGGTAAAGATCATAAATGGCCGAGGCTTCGGCGAGAAAATCGGTTGTGTCTTTCGCAATCCCCTGCTTTGGATCGTTCAGGTCTTCTTGTGAGACAGCGGTCTGAAAACGCGCGCGCCATGCGTCGGTGAGAAAGAAATACCCGTCCACGCTTCCGTTATAAGAGCTTCCCTGGTCAAGCTGTGACGCATCTGCGTAGTATCCCAAGTAGGAGCGTTGGCCTATATCTTGCACCACTCGCGCGATTGCGGAATTGCCGTGGAACTTGCCATCATGGGAGAAATCGCTTTGCACGTCCATCACATTAAAGGTAAACCCGGGCATCAACCCGCTGACCTTCGCGGCAGCGTCGATTTCAGTTATGCGACGACTGTAACAAAGTAAGTGCGGCATCCGCATCAGCTCATCGCCCTCGCGAAAGAACAGTCGTTTCTCGGGAAGAAACCGCTCGGTATCGCGCAGTTCGATAGTGTCTTCGTCCGCCTCGAGATGTCCGAAATCGGGGAAAAACGTCCACGCAGTTGTTACCGCAGGGGTAAGACGGAAGCTGAGATCGAGGCCTGCCTTGGGTACAATGTCCGTCTTACCATCAAAATCGACGCGGGTACTGACGTAGGGCGTGATCTCGAGGTTCCGATCGAATTGAGTGTCAGCCAGATCGAGACCGGTGAGGTGACCGAAATGGCGCGGCTTGTACATGTCGGTTGCATTAAAATTCCAGAAGCTTGTGGTGTCGCGCGAACGCTGCATGCGCGTCACATTAAAACCCCATGTCGATCCGTCGCGTCTGAAATAGTTCAGAGCGCTGAACGGGATTTTCATCTCGAATGTCCACCGGTCATCGTAAACCTTGGCTGCGCACTGCCAGTCCGCCGACCATCCGTAATTGAAAATGCCGGACGGCCCCTCGTTTGCATCGGCCCGCGTGCCAAGCGGATTCGTAAAGAACGCGTACTTGCCCCTGTGATTGTGTGGCGGATCAATATGCACCTCGACCCAATCGTCCCCGACGAAAACCCGGTCTTCACGCTGTTCGGTGGCGCGCAGCTCCGAAATGTTGCTGTCCATGCACTCGACCGCGATGTAAAGGTGGGTTTTCGTGTAAGCCACCCTGATCAGTGTTTGATCCTTTGCAGGCGCACCGGTCCGAATGTCGATCAAGCCCGTCCCAACCTCGCAGTCGGCCCAGAAAGGCTCGTCCAATACACCGTCAACTTTCAACGGCGCATCGACTTTCAAGGCCCGGAGCACGCGCACGTCAGCCCGCGCTTCATGCGCAGCGATCGGATTTCCAACCAAAGCTGAAACGAGGACGAAAACAGTGAAAAAAGCAAGCAAGTCGAGGTGCAAACCTCGCCCAGTTCGGATTGTTCCCGCTTTTCTCACCGGTTTCCAAGACACACAAACACCCGTCCCACTGAAATTGCGCTCGTGTCAAATCACGGATCGCCATGCCACTTCTCCGAAGACGACCCCACAAAACCGCATCCAGCGCGCCGCCAGACCCGCTCATGCGCGACAAACAAGCCCCAATAGAGTTGGGACCCGTTCTCGTCTGTCAAGCTCACTATGCTCAGCGCGGCGCAGCCGCAACCGAATGATCGCGGCGAAACAAAGCGTTTCTTGTAACACTCCGTGTCGGGATACTCAACATTTCTGCCGCGGCCCGGCCTTGGACCGATCTTGCGCCTTGCCATCACAGGTGCGCGGGTGGATAGTAATTAGCGCATTGCGGACCAATTATTTGGCCCAGTTGCTGCTGTGAATATGTCATGAAATCGGGACTTCCCATGAGCAAAGCTCGAACTGCGCCGCAGGACACAAGGTTCCACAGCGGCTTTACACTGATCGAGCTGCTGGTGGTAATCTCGATAATCGCCACTTTGGCGAGCATGATGTTGCCTTCACTGAGCCGGGCAAAAGAAAAAGCCCGCACTGTAACCTGCATCAACAATCTCAGACAAATCGGCATTGGCATCAAATTATATGTGGACGATTACGCCGATCGGTATCCCCCAAGCGAAGCAGCCGGCAAAAACGCCCGGCAAACAATCGGCGGACGCGATCCCATACCGCGGCTTGCGCCGTTTTACCCAAGCGCGCGCGAGCGACCGTTGTTCGCTCACCTTGAGCCATCCGAGGTTTACCGATGCCCGCGCGACCGTGGACAGCGGATTTTACCTTGCGAAAGCCCCCCCTTGAAACCATCGAACTGGGAAACAATCGGCTGCAGTTACCAGTACAACGCCGGCATGCTCACCACCCTGTCAGGTGGCGGTTTCCGCACGCCGCCCGAAGACCCGATCGATGGAATTGGCGGCAAATACGAAGGTTGGGCGCCTTCGCCTGTTCATTATATTCTGATGCACGAACCACCTGCCAGACCCTACGGCTGCGCAGGCGGCGCTCCGGAATGGTACCAGTGGCATTACGGCCAGGGGAACAGTGACATCGCCGACCCCAAATCCGCGCCGCCCTTCTTCTATTCGGCGGTGCTGTTCGTCGATGGCCATACCGCGGTCCACAATTTCAGCAAGGCCCTCGCCACTGACCCATACTACCCATACGAACCCACAAAAGACTGGATCTGGTACAAGCCCGCAAGCCCGCAAACCGGGCCAAGGAACTGAACTGACCAAACCCGATTCATCCTGCGTATGTCACAGTCCGGTTCACAAGTTGTCCAAGTCAGGATCGATGCACTCCCCGCTTGTTATCAAGCGATCTTGGAAGCTCTGGCCGTTGCTGAATTGCCGGCAGACGAAATCACCGACGTTTTCAAACACTACGTCGTTGCAGAATGCCTCCAGTGTGGCACCCGTGTGACAGGCGATGAACTCGGCCAGCTTGCCCTCGGAAACCAACCACAGCCCGATGAAAATCAGAAGTTGTCCAGACTCAGAACCGGCTATTGCGCCCGCTCCGGGTGCGAATCTTATTATTATCGTCTGATTCTCACCGACCACCCCAAGGTGGACTGGGCCGAACTTGCCCGAAGCCTCGCCAATGTCGCGGCAGCCCCCGCAACCACACCCGCGCCACAAAAACATTCCGCCACACTTGCCACGTGGCTCCAACACCCGCAAGCACGCCGCGTATTGGCCGGGATAGCGATTCTCCTCGCCCTCCTGGTTGCAAGGCATTTCATGACCGGCGGCAGACTTCCGTTTGTGCACAAAAAACCGGTGTACGTCGTTGACCCCGCCTCAGTCTCGCCACGTTACGGCACAAACCGATGAGCCCCGCGGTCGCTCGCAAATCTAAGGACTTTCTGTCCAGGTCGTCGCCCCTTGAACGTTCCAAGTTCAGCATCGTCCATTGTACGTTGTGCATTGTCCTTTGGGCGTTGAACATTGGGCGTTGGGCGTTGACCGTTCTGCGTTGAACCTTGGTCGTTGTCCGTTGCGTATCGTCCGTTGAACTTTGGTCGTTGTCCGTTGCGTATCGCCCGTTGAACTTTGTCCTTTGAACGTTGCGCGCTAGATACTTATGCTGACAAATGGATCATATATGCGAGGATTCTCAGACGGCGAGTTTGCCCAACTTCTCAGTACCTGGTTCTCTGCCAGCAAGCGGTGCGGTCACAACCGTGCGGCCTTTGAAGTATAATACCAAATAATCTGCGCGGAAATCGCACATCAGCGCGTGGTTCGAGACTTTTGCTTTCGACCTGTTCGTTCGCTGATCGCGCTCGCATTGCCCCCCAAGGCGACGAACTCGCCCCTTTCAGCGCGGCGCGACACAGTGGTATTTCCTGCAGGCAGCGCAGTTTGTACGCCTCGAGCATTTGGTTGCGGCTTCGCCGCGCTGAGCGTTGAGCGTTCTCAACAGGACCACTGACAGTCAAACCAACCGGTAACTTCAAACGTGCAATGCCCAGCTCTCAACGTTCAAAGCAATGAACGAAACGGAGCATGGCGGATCGACGCGCACCTACGCCGGGCCACTGCTCACCGGCTCCTGTCTCACATTCCAATTTCCGCACCTTGATCGCGGGAAAAATCAAAGGACCGCTGGTTTCCCACGACACTGCCCTGGGCTCATGAGTCAAGCGCTTTCGCGCCTTGCCGTGATATCAGAATTTGAGATTCCACTCGCTTAGCGAGTATTTGGTTTGAACAAGTCTCTCGACCTCAACCTTGGGCCAGTGATCAACTTGCCGATCGGCTTTCCACAACCGCCGTATCTCGGCTTTCAGAACCTCGCGATCAATCCCAAGGTTCGCAACAAACTCCTGATGTGGACGTCCGTCGCGGTATGCCGGTGCGCGGCTGGGCATTCTGAGGTACTTTTCCATGAGGTTGACCGGCGCATTCAGCAGAAATGTCCCGTGAAACAATATTGCATTGGCGCGACGGCGCTGCGCGTTCCCGGAAACCTTGCGTCCATGGACGACCAAATCCGTAACACCATCAATCGTCACTCTTACCCCGAGCAGGTTCTCCAACAGAGAACGGTGTTTCTCCATGACAAACCTGTTGGTTGTGCCTGTGGTCTGTAATTCGGGAGCCGTACTGGTTCGAAGGACAAGAGCGTAGTTCAAGCAACCTGGCGCCTGCAAAACCGCGCCGCCGCCGCTGATGCGCCGAAGCACCGGCACACCAGATTCAACGCAAATGTCGGTGTTCAATTCTGCAGCCGCACGGTTTGCGTAACCCAGAACAACAAACACCGATGTCGGTTCCCAAAACCTCAGCACTCTCAGGACTTCGTCGCCGCAATCGGCGTCGCACTGGTCCAACAGCGCTTCATCACAGGCAAGATTCTCAGCAGGCGTCGGCAGCGTAAGATCCAAAAACAGCATATCCCTTCAGGCGGAGATTGAACTTCGGCGCGGATTCACTGCTTGAACTCGAAAATGCAGTATCACAGACACGCGGACTGCAAGGTACCGCATTTGTTGTTTGCAGTCCGCCACGCAACAAAGCAATCTGACCCCGCGTATCTTGATGGCCATGATCATTACAAACCGAGTTCATAACAAGTCTGGATTGGCAACGTTGGTTCTGGTTGTCGCGGCTGGCGCGACTCTTGCCGACGAAGGCATGTGGCTGTTCAATCAGCCGCCTCGAACGTTGCTCAAGGAAAAATACAATTTCGAGCCGAGTGCCGCATGGCTCGAACATCTGCAACAAGCCTCTGTTCGGTTCAACAGCGGCGGTTCGGGATCGTTCGTCTCCGAAGACGGCCTTGTCATGTCCAACCATCACGTTGGCGCCGACGCGCTCCAAAAGCTCAGCGACAAGGACCACAATTATCTCCGTGACGGCTTCTTCGCGCGCACGTTGGCCGAGGAAAAACGTTGTCATGACCTCGAACTGAACGTTCTGGTCAGCATCGAAGACGTCACTGATCGCGTGAACGCAGCAGTCAAACCGGATATGACCCCGGAACAGGCTTTCCTTGCTCGCAGGAAAGTCATCGCCCAAATCGAGAAGGAATCGCTCGACCGCACGGCCCTGAGAAGCGACTTCGTCACTCTCTACCAGGGCGGTCAATACCACCTCTACCGCTTCAAAAGATACACAGACGTCCGACTGGTGTTCGCCCCGGAACAGCAAATCGCATTTTTCGGAGGTGACCCCGACAACTTCGAATACCCGCGCTATGACCTCGATATTTGTTTCTTCCGCGTTTACGAAAACGGCAAACCCGCTCGCATCCCACACTGGCTAAGGTGGAGCCGCTCAGGAGCAGCAGAAGGCGAATTGATATTCGTTTCCGGCCATCCCGGTCGAACAGCGCGCCTCCTCACCCTTGCGGAAATCGAGTATCAGCGGGACGTTTTGTTCCCTGAAACTCTCGCATGGCTGCATCGCCGTGAAGTGCTTCTGACCGCCTACAGCGAGCGCAGCGAAGAAAACGCACGGCGCGCCCGGGACGATCTCTTCGGCATCCAGAACAGCCGCAAAGCCCGCGAAGGCGGTCTTGCGGGACTTCTCGATCCTGCGTTCATCGCTCGGAAACAAGCCGATGAACAAGCCCTCAAGAACGCAGTTGCGCAGGACCCGAAATATGCCGCCACAAGAGACGCATGGGACCGTATCGCCGCCGCACAACGCGTAATCGCAGAAAACGCCGCTTCTCATCGTCTGCTCGAATCCGCCCGCGGTTTCAACTGTGAATTGTTCGGTATCGCAAGAACCTTGTTGCGCGCAGCCGAGGAACGACCAAAGCCGGATGGCGAACGTCTGAGCGAGTTCCGCGAATCCGGACGTGCATCCCTCGAACTTGATCTTTTCTCGACAAAGCCAATCTACGATGATTACGAACAGCTTTGTCTTGCAGATTCACTGACGTTCCTTGCAGAACGCCTCGGCGCAAAACACCCAATCGTCGAACGCGTCCTTGCCGGGAAATCGCCCCGGCAGCGCGCAGCCGAGCTGGTCCAGCACACAAAAGTAAAAGACGTGGCGTTCCGCCGCAGACTCTACGAGGGCGGCAAGGCGGCGGTTGATGAAGCGCGCGACCCGATGATCGAACTTGCTCGCGCCATCGACGCCGAAGCCCGTTCCGTGCGCCGGATAATCGAAACACAGGAGGAAATCAAACAGCAGGCACACGCGCAAATCGCCGCCGCACGTTTTGCCATCCAGGGCACAAGCACATACCCGGACGCGACCTTCACACTCCGGCTCGCGTTCGGTGTTGTGAAAGGCTACGAGGAAAACGGCAGGCACGTCCCCTACCAGACAACCTTTGCCGGGCTATATCAGCGATCGAAAGAACAGGGCGGGCGTCCACCGTTTGATCTGCCCGAACGCTGGTTAAAATCACGGCGCCGACTCGATTTGAACACCCCGTTGAACTTCGTCAGCACAGCCGACATCATCGGCGGCAACTCCGGCAGTCCTGTCGTCAACAGAAACGGCGAACTGGTGGGAATCATCTTCGACGGCAACATCCAATCGCTGGTGCTGGATTTCTATTACACCGAGGACCAGGCAAGAGCGCTCGCTGTTCATTCAAGCGCAATAACACACGCGCTCAGGCGCGTGTATGGAGCCAACCGATTGGCCGACGAACTCGAAGGACGTCGGCGGCGCTGACAACGCGCTGCACTCGGAACTCCGACAGGCACCGGCGAATCAAGCGGCACTCCGAGAAGAACAGATTCGCAACCCGTGTCATCCAACTGTCAGTCAGATAATACCAGCGCTGCCCAGATCCCACCACGACTGTTCTGGCTCATCCCCGCCGTGGTGATTGCGTTGCGAATGGTTCCGTTCTTGCTGACGCGCCTGATCGAACCTCCGGAAGGCAAAGTGCTGCCCGCGGTCGGTTACAATCCAATCGATTGGTTTGCCTATGCAGCGTTCACTCGCCACGCCGCAGAAACCGGCGACTGGCTGTTGTCGAATCCCTACGCATCCATGCCCCAAACAGGGCGTTTCATAATGCCGCTGTTCAGCGTATTGGGACACGTTGTTCGGTGGACCGGCCTGGATGTTTTCTGGGCAATCGAGTTGTCCCGTGTGCCACTGACGTTTCTCTTTTTCGCTGTTCTTTGGTGGTTTCTGGCTCCGCTAGTCACCGACGTCCGGAAGCGGCTCATGACGATCGTGTTGGTCGCCTTCAGCGGGGGACTTGAGCTTTTGGTGTTGCCCACAGTAAACCGCTGGCCATTGGAACTGCAGACCGTGGGATATCAGGCACTCTCCGATGACCAGGGCTGGAACACGTTCGCGGCGCTTTACAATCCATTGTGGATTGCAGGCCTCACATGCACATTGATCGCGTTGCGCCCCGTGGTTCAGCCCGGCGGACCTCAAAATCTCACGCAGTGGGCTCAAACATCGATCGGTTACGCAATAACCCACCTTGTGCATCCATACTCCGGCCTGGTTGTGCTCGCCGTGATTTGTGCAAACCCGGTTCTGCGCCTGCTCATCGGCGTGACTGAAAATCTCAAGGCTCAGTTGGCCGGGCTGGCAAAAACTGTAATACCCGCGGTCCTTGTGGTCGCCTCGATTTCGTGGTGGCAAAACCAGGACCCCGTGTACCGGACGACCGCAGCGCGCGTTCTTGGCAACAACCCGCTGTCGGTTTTCTGGTACCCTGCAACACTCGGTGTTCTGCTGGTACTGGTACTCCGCGGCTCGCGCTATTGGCTGGCAAACAAGATACCCGGCCGACTCGAATTGCTGGCGTGGATTGCGGCAGTCGTGTTCATGCACAACTCGCCCTTGTTCAACGGACATCATTACGTGTTCCATTTGCACCTGCCGCTGTGCATTGTCGCCACATGCGCGTTCGATCGGCTCTGGCATGCCGCGCACAACGAAACGCCCACCAGACAAATTGTCGCAGCGCTGGCTCTTGCCGCTCTATTTCAATCGCCAATCGCATGCACATTCCGCGCAGTCAAAAACGTCCTGAATTACCAGGTCCCCGCGCCCGCAATGGCCGCACTCGACCGCCTCGCCAAACTGCCCGCAGGCATCGTGTACACCTCGCCGCACATCGGAACATTGGTGCCTGCTTACACCCCGCACCGGACCTACCTCGGCCATTGGTTCATGACCCCTGATTACCGTGCACGACAAAACCATTTCAATGAAGTCGTTGCGGGACATGCAGACCCGACGACTGTCATCGAGTTTTTCCGCAAGGAACATATCGATTATGTCCTGCTTCCACCGTCAACCTCCCCTGCCCTGTTGAACGCCCTCGGCACCACTGCCAGCGAAATCACCGACCTCGACCACTACACACTTGTCCAACTCCGATGATTCGGCAGGGGGATCACAGCCGTCTCGGGCGCATCCACCCGACAACCGATCTTGCAACGACCACATTTATCTTGCCGCGACCATCTGGTTGCCGCTGCGCCACGCTGACATACGTGATGTCTGAAACGTGGCGCGTCCGTCACGGTCAGAGTCCTGCCTTCAGGCGGAACAGTTTCATGAAACCAAACATATGCACCGTTCAGTCGTCTGTCTGTGTTCCGCGTAAACGCGGGACTGTAACAGCGATCGGTTGCACTGCGCATCGGGCGATGCCACACCCGCGGCCGTTAGAGTACCGCCTTCAGGCG
>Ga0123519_10006468_pt1 | contig 18406 bp, 22 predicted proteins | sample YelNatPaOPRAMG02_FD_87396 | JGI IMG/M metagenome (GOLD analysis project Ga0123519, IMG submission 87396) | Hot spring microbial communities from Yellowstone National Park - Yellowstone National Park OP-RAMG-02 (version 2) | ecosystem: Environmental > Aquatic > Thermal springs > Hot (42-90C) ... | reverse complement strand
TCCGGAGGTGGTCAACGCCGCGACGGTGACGGGGACGTCTGACGCGATCCTGCACGTGCTGGCCCGCGACATGCATCACCTGGAACAAGCGCTGGAGCGGATCCGCACCAGCGCGGCCATCGATCGCACCGAAAGCATCGTGGTTCTGTCGGATCTTATCGACCGATCCCGGCCCGACGGCGCGGACCGAGCCGGCCGGGGATCAGGCTCCGCCGTGGGTGGCGGCGATCACCGTCGGGTATGAACTGCACGTGACTACTGGCACCACCGGTAAGGGAATCTTGATCGTCGGCGGGGGGCTGGCAGCCGCCAGGACCGCCGAACAACTGCGCCGGGCGCGCTACACCGGTCCGCTGATCATCGTCAGCGACGAGGTTCATCTGCCCTACGACCGCCCGCCGCTGTCCAAAGAGGCACTGCGCAGCGAGGTCGACGACCTCACCCGCAAAGTCACGCTCAAGCCACGGGAGTTCTACGACGAGAACAACATCACGCTGCGGCTGGGATCGGCCGCCGTCGGCCTGGATACCACGACGCGCACGGTCACCCTGGCCGACGGCGCCATGCTTGGCTACGACGAGCTGGTGATCGCGACCGGCCTGGTTCCACGCCGCATTCCAACCTTTCCGGATCTGGAAGGCATCCGGGTACTGCGGTCGTTTGACGAGAGCCTCGCGCTGCGCCGGCACGCGTCGGCGGCTCGGCACGCGGTGGTCGTCGGCGCTGGCTTCATCGGCTGCGAGGTGGCGGCCAGCCTGCGGGGTCTCGGGGTCGACGTCGTCCTGGTTGAGCCGCAGCCCGCGCCGCTGGCAGCCGTGCTCGGTGAGCAGATCGGCGGGCTGGTGGCACGGTTGCACCGGGCCGAGGGGGTCGACGTGCGCACCGGGGTTGGCGTGGCGACGGTTTGTGGTCGCGGCCAGGTCGAGAAAGTGGCGCTGACAGACGGCACCGAGATGGCGACCGATTTGGTGGTGGTCGGCGTCGGATCGCGACCGGCGACCGACTGGCTGCAGGGCAGCGGTGTCGAGGTCGACAACGGCGTGATCTGCGACGGGGCCGGACGAACCAGCGCGTCAAACGTCTGGGCGCTCGGCGATGTCGCCGCATGGTGCGATTCGCGGGGACATCGTAAGCGCGTGGAGCATTGGAGCAACGTCGCCGAACAGGCCCGTATCATGGTGCCCGCACTGCTCGGCGGCGAGGCGCCGTCGACCGTCGTCGTCCCCTACTTCTGGAGCGACCAGTACGACGTCAAGATCCAGTGTCTGGGCCAGCCGGAAGCCACCGATATCGTGCATCTGGTCGAAGACGACGGCCGCAAGTTCCTGGCCTATTACGAGCGAGACGGCGTGATAGCAGGCGTCGTCGGCGCGGGCATGGCCGGCAAGGTCATGAAGACGCGAGCCAAAATCGCTGCCGAAGCTCCTATTTCGGAGTTCGTGAGCTAAACGCGGAGTTTCCTGCTCACGGTGCGCAAATTGTCAGCCGCATCGGCGTGTCGGTGTACAAACACGCACGCTCGGGGGGTATTACGTTGGCCAGCTCCACCGCAGCGCAGCCAGTGGTCACAGCCCGGCAGCGACGACGTCGAACGCGGCGCCGAGCGCCTGCGGCAACGACACCGACTCGTCGTCCAGCCACTGCTCGTAGGCGCTCAGCGCGACGCCGAGCATGGTCCACGCAACGGTTTGCGGCACCAGGTCGGCGGGTGACGCGGCGGACCGGCGTGCCACGAACTCCGCAATGACCGCACGCCAGCCGGCGTACATCGTCATCGAATACGCCTGTAATTCCGGGGTTTGCAGGATGAGCCGCATACGCTGCCGGTGCCGGGTGGTTTCGGACTCCTCGAAAGTGTTGAACGCCAGCAGCGCTGCCCGCAGTGCCGCACCCAACGGCACCTGCGGCTCCACGTCGTCGAGCAGTTCCCGCAAGTGCTGCAGGTGCGCGTCGAAGTCGCCCCAGGGAATGGCATTCTTCGACGCGTAGTAGCGGAACAGCGTGCGGCGGGCGATCCCGGCGGCCTGCGCAACGTCGTCGACGCTGACCTCGGTAAAACCGCGCGCCGCGAACAGCTCGAGCGCCACGTCGGTGATGTGGTGCGGCGTCGTCGCGCGACGCCGGCCCACCCGCGATTGCGCCAGCATGACACTCCTCACCGACCAGCTCTTCCATTCTGGCACTCGATGCCATATCCTGACGAGGATTCCGCTCAGCTTGACCCACATTGTCGAGCCTTGACGAGAAAGGCGACCGCATGGAGCCGAACCAGCAGATCGACACCGACACCGAACTCGTCACCGAGACCCTGGTCGAAGAGGTATCTATCGACGGCATGTGCGGGGTCTACTGACCGTGCCGACGCCCCAGGGCGAGCGCACAACGTTCGATCCCGATGCCGGATGGCGGCTGCACCCGCAGGTGGCGGTGCGACCCGAGCCATTCGGTGCGTTGCTGTATCACTTCGGCACCCGCAAGCTGTCGTTTCTGAAGAACCGCACCATGCTCACCGTCGTGCAGTCGCTGCTCGACCACCCCGATGCGCGCACCGCATGTCGCGCAGCGGGCGTCGATGACGGGCGGCAGCGTCCCTACCTGCACGCGCTGGGTGTGCTGGCGGAGTCGAACATGCTGGTGCCCAAGCAATCTTGGGAAGCGGTTCGATGACAGCGGTGGTCCCTGGCCTGATCGAGCAATTCGAGCAGGGGCTCGGTGCACCGATCTGCCTGACCTGGGAGCTCACCTACGCCTGCAACCTGGCCTGCGTGCACTGCCTGTCATCGTCGGGCAAACGTGATCCGCGCGAGCTGTCCACCCGGGCCTGCAAGGACATCATCGACGAGCTGGAACGTATGCAGGTGTTTTATGTCAACATCGGTGGCGGCGAACCAACTGTACGGCCGGACTTTTGGGAGCTGGTGGACTATGCGACTGCCCACCACGTAGGCGTGAAGTTCTCCACCAACGGGGTGCGGATCACCCCTGAGGTGGCCCGCAGGTTGGCCGCCAGCGACTATGTCGACGTTCAGATCTCGCTGGACGGCGCGACCGCCGAGGTCAACGATGCCGTGCGCGGTTACGGGTCGTACGCGATGGCCATCCGTGCGTGCGAGAATCTCGCGGAAGCAGGATTCACCAACGTCAAGATCTCGGTGGTGGCCACCCGCCACAACGTCGATCAGCTCGACGAATTCGCTGTGCTGGCAGGCCGTTACGGCGCCACGCTGCGCATTACCCGGTTACGTCCCTCCGGGCGCGGCGCCGACGTCTGGGATGACCTGCACCCGACCGCCGAACAGCAGGTCGCGCTCTACCGCTGGTTGGTGGCCAACGGGGAGCAGGTGTTGACCGGAGACTCCTTCTTTCACCTGTCTGGTCTCGGCGAACCAGGAGCGCTGGCCGGTCTGAACATGTGCGGGGCCGGGCGGGTGGTCTGTCTGATCGACCCGGTCGGGGATGTCTATGCCTGCCCGTTCGCGATCCACGACCGCTTTCGTGCCGGAAACGTGTTGTCCGATGGCGGTTTTGACCACGTGTGGAAGAATTCCCCGCTGTTTAGGGAACTGCGTGGGCCCCAGTCGGCCGGCGCCTGTGGCAGCTGTGGCCACTACGACGGCTGCCGGGGCGGCTGCATGGCCGCCAAGTTCTTCACCGGTCTGCCGATCGACGGCCCGGATCCGGAGTGTGTGCAGGGTCACGGCGCGCCGACGCCGGCCGCAGAGCGCCACAAGCCGCGCCCGGCCGGCGACCACTCGCACGGGTGCCGCAAAAGTGGACCGGTGCCGCTCACATTGACCAAACGTCCCCCACAGCGGCTCTGCACCGAAAGTCCGGTCTAGCCGTGGCCCGAGACGTCTGGTTCGAGACCGTGGCCATCGCGCAGCAGCGGGCGAAACGACGGCTGCCCAAGTCGGTCTACGCCGCACTGGTGGCCGCCAGTGAAAAAGGCGTCACCGCGACTGACAACGTGGAGGCGTTCAGCGAGCTCGGCTTCGCGCCGCATGTGGTCGGCGTGGCTGAAAAACGTGACCTGTCCACAACGATAATGGGACAAGATATTTCGCTGCCCGTGATCATCTCGCCGACCGGCGTGCAGGCCGTTCACCCCGACGGTGAGGTGGCGGTCGCGCGAGCCGCCGCCGCGCGGGGCACCGCGATGGGGTTGTCGTCATTCGCCAGCAAGCCCATCGAAGAGGTCATCGCTGCCAACAGCAAAGTGTTCTTTCAGGTGTACTGGCTGGGTGGGCGCGAGGCGATCGCCCAGCGGGTGCAACGGGCCCGCGAGGCCGGCGCGGTCGGCCTGATCGTCACCACCGACTGGACGTTCTCACACGGACGAGACTGGGGCAGTCCCAAGATCCCCGAGCGGATGAACCTTCGGACCATCCTGCGGCTATCGCCGGAGGCGATCACCCGGCCGGGCTGGTTGTGGAATTACGTCAAGACCCTGGGCCCGCCCAACCTTCGGGTGCCCAACCAGGCGCGCCGCGGCGAGCCAGGACCGCCGTTCTTCGCCGCCTACGGCGAGTGGATGACCACCCCGCCACCCACCTGGGAAGACATCGCGTGGCTGCGTCAACTCTGGGAGGGCCCGTTCATGCTCAAAGGCGTGATGCGCGTCGATGACGCGAAAAAGGCTGTCGATGCAGGTGTTTCAGCAATCTCGGTGTCCAACCACGGTGGCAACAACCTGGACGGGACGCCGGCTGCGATTCGTGCGCTGCCCGCTGTCGTCGACGCGGTCGGCGACAGGATCGAGGTGTTGCTCGACGGTGGCATCCGACGTGGCAGCGACGTCGTCAAGGCGCTCGCGTTGGGAGCGCGGGCGGTGATGATCGGCCGGGCCTATCTGTGGGGTCTGGCGGCTGCCGGGCAAGCTGGCGTCGAGAACGTCCTCGACGTACTCCGCGGCGGCATCGATTCCGCCCTGATGGGCCTCGGGCATGCCTCGGTGCACGACCTCGGTCGTGACGACGTCGTGATGCCGCCCGGGTTTGCTCGCACCCTCGGCGCGCCCCCCGCCTGAACGGACGGCCGTACCAGAATCGCCACCAGAGGTAATCCTGATGCTCCCGTGGCGCACGTGGCTGGGGCATAAGCGCGTGACGAAATCAGCCGGAGCCGCCAAAAAATATTCGGCCCGACAATCAACAACCTATGCACGCCAGCTGAATTCGTCTTACGATCGGCGGGTGGCGGTCGTCGGCGCACTTGGCAGCTCCACGTCGAGCGACCTACGGGGCCAGTCTACGGCCGTGATCGTCCCGGTGGGCTCGACCGAACAGCACGGGCCACACCTGCCGCTGGACACCGACACCCGCATCGCGACTGCCGTCGCCCATGGGATGCTGGCACGCCTCGCCGACGCCCCGGGGTGCGTCGGCGAGTGGCGGTGGCTGGTGGCGCCGGCCATCGGCTACGGCGCCAGCGGCGAGCACCAGAGTTTCCCTGGAACGATCTCCATCGGCACCGAGGCCCTGGTCCTGCTGCTGGTGGAATACGGCAGGTCGGCCGCCTGCTGGGCGTCGCGGCTGCTGTTCGTCAACGGCCACGGCGGTAATGTCGCCGCGCTGCAGCGCGCTGCGGATCTGTTGCGATCGGAGGGTCGTGACGTAGCGTGGTGCGCCTGCACGGCCTGCGGTGCCGACGCACACGCGGGCCATACCGAAACTTCGCTACTCCTGCACATTTCGCCGGCCGCGGTTCGCACCGAGCGGTGGTGTGCGGGTAATGGTGCGCCATTGTCGGATCTGCTCGCGTCGATCCGCAGCGGCGGAGTGGCGGCCGTCAGCGAGGTGGGGGTGTTGGGAGACCCCACGACGGCGACCGCTGCCGACGGCGGGCGGATCCTCGCAGAGCTGGTCGACGGCTGCATGCGCCGGCTGGCGCGCTGGGCGCCCGGTGCCGACGGGATGCTGACATGACCGCGACCCGGTTGCCGGACGGGTTTGCTGTCCAGGTCGACCGACGAGTCCGGGTGCTCGGCGGGGGCTCGGCGCTGCTGGGTGGTTCTCCGACCCGGCTGCTGCGGCTGGCGCCGGCCGCTCAGGACATGCTCGCCGACGGCCGGCTGCAGGTTCGTGATGCAGTCAGCGCCCAACTGGCGCGTACGTTGCTGGATGCGACTGTGGCCCACCCGCGACCGATCGGCGGTCCGTCGTACCGTGATGTTACGGTGGTGATCCCCGTGCGGGACAATCCTTCTGGTGTAAGAAGGTTAGTCGCCGCGTTGCGTGGGCTGCGCATTATCGTCGTGGATGATGGCTCGGCGGAACCGATTGTGCCGGAAGATTTTTCCGGGGCGGACTGCGACGTCAACGTGCTGCACCACTCCGAATGCAGAGGTCCTGCCGCAGCACGTAACACTGGGTTAGCGTCCTGTACCACCGATTTTGTTGCTTTTATGGACTCCGATGTGGTTCCCCGGCGGGGCTGGCTGGAAGCCTTGCTCGGTCACTTCTGTGACCCGACCGTCGCGCTGGTCGCGCCGCGCATCGTCGGTCTGACCCACAGCGACACTCTGGTGGCGCGCTACGAGGCGGTGCGCTCATCGCTGGACCTGGGGCAGAAGGAGGCGCCGGTAATCCCCTACACGACCGTGTCGTATGTCCCCAGCGCGGCAATCGTCTGCCGCACCGCCACGCTGCGCGACGTCGGCGGGTTCGACGAGATGCTGCGCGTCGGCGAGGACGTCGATCTGTGCTGGCGGTTCGTCGAGGCTGGCGCTCGGTTGCGTTACGAACCGATCGCTCTGGTTGCCCACGACCATCGTACCCAGCTGCGGGATTGGTTTGCCCGCAAAGTCTTTTACGGTGGCTCGGCGGCGTTGTTGTCGGCGCGTCATCCGGACAAGACGGCTCCCCTGCTCATCTCCGGTTGGACTCTGGCGGCCTGGGTTCTGCTGGCGGTCGGTTCCAGCCTCGGGTTCCTTGGGTCACTGCTGGTAGCCGCGCTTACCGGTCGGCGGATATCGAACACCATGCGCGGTACCCAAACCCCGATCAGCGACGTCGTGGCGGTCGCTTTGCGCGCCTTGTGGTCGGCGGCCCTGCAACTGGCATCGGCGACCTGTCGACACTACTGGCCGATCGCGTTGGTTGCGGCGATCGTGTCTCGGCGATGTCGCCGGGCGGTACTGGTCGCCGCCGTCGTCGACGGCGCGGTGGACTGGCTCAACCGCAGCGGAGCCGTCGTCGACGACGACGCCAGGCCAATCGGGCTGCTCGCCTACCTGTTGCTCAAGCGCCTCGATGACCTGGCGTACGGGCTCGGATTGTGGTGCGGGGTTGTGCGGGAACGCAACACCAGGCCGCTGAAACCGCAGATTCGGATCTGACCGCTGACCACCGCAGTGCTGCGCAGTGATGTGCTGATCGTCGGTGCAGGAAGCGCCGGATCGGTCGTGGCGGCCAGGCTTTCCGCCGACCCCCACTGCGCGGTGACGGTGTTGGAGGCCGGCCTGGGCCTCACCGATCCGCAGTTGCTGGCTCTGACCGCTGACGGAACACAGTTACCGATCGGCGCAGCCAGCCCATTGGTGCAGCGCTACCAGGCGCAACTCACCGAACGACCGGTCCGCAAGATGCCGATCACGCGGGGCGCGACAATCGGTGGTTCCGGCGCGGTCAACGGCGGTTATTTCTGCCGCGGTTCGCCGCGCGACTTCGACGGCTACGCGCTGCCCGGCTGGACGTGGACGGACGCCGTCGGCCATTTCTGCGCAATCGAGACAGACCTGGATTTCACCGGGCCGGCCCACGGGGACAGCGGTCCTATTCCCGTGCGGCGCACAGCCGAAATAATCTGCAGTAGTTCTTCTTTCGTAACCGGGGCGCAGAAAGCAGGATTTTCCTGGATCGATGATCTGAACGACGTCGGTTCGGGAATTGCGTCTGGGGTGGGCGCGGTACCGCTGAACATCGTCGACGGCGTACGCACCGGTCCGGGCGCCGCTTTTTTGATGCCCGCGCTGCACCGCCCCAACCTCGCATTGCTGACGCAGACCCGGGCGCTGCGGTTGCGGTTCTCCGGGCGCCGCGCCGTCGGACTCGACGCGATTGGGCCGGGCGGCCCGATAACCGCGACTGCTGATCGAATCATATTGTGCGCCGGCGCGATCGAGTCGGCACATCTACTCATGCTCTCCGGTATCGGAGATGAGGCCATGCTCAATGCCGCCGGCGTAGATGTTCTGCTGCCGTTGCCGGTCGGGATGTCGTGTAGTGACCACCCGGAGTGGGTGCTGCAGGCCAGCTGGTCGACAGCACCCGGTCGGCCGGTAGTCGAGGTGCTGCTCACAGTAGACGACATCGAGATACGGCCATACACTGGTGGTTTCGTCTCCATGGTGGGCGACGACTCCTCCGGGCATCCAGATTGGCCGCACATCGGGGTGGCGCTCATGCGACCGCGGGCGCGTGGGCGCATCACGCTGCTGTCAGCCGATCCCGCTGTGCCGCCCCGGATCGAGCATCGCTACGACAGCGAACCCGGCGACGTCGCGGCGCTTCGGCGCGGTTGCGAACTGGCCCGGGAAGTGGCCGGTTCGGCGATACAGCGCAGCGAGCCGGCCTGGTCGACGTCGCAGCACTTGTGCGGCAGTGCACCGATGGGCAGTGAAACCGACCCGGGCGCTGTCGTCGACGCACGATGCAGGGTGCACGGTATCGAGGGGCTGTGGGTGATCGACGGATCGGTACTGCCGATGATCACCAGCCGCGGCCCGCACGCCACGATCGTGATGCTCGGGCACCGAGCGGCGGAGTTCGTCGAGTGAGCGCAGAGGTTGCCCGACTGCGACCACTGGCATCAGCGAAGCTGATAACGAATCGGCAGGTGCTTGAGCCCGCCGACGAAGACCGTTGAGATGAGCTGCGGTTCACCGGCCAGTTCAATCGATTTCAATCGCGGCAGCAGTTCGGTGAAGAAGCTGTTCACCTCCATGCGGGCCAGTGCGGCACCAAGGCAGAAGTGCACGCCATACCCGAATGACAAGTGTTTGTTGGGATCACGGCCGACGTCGAAGCGGAACGGGTCGTCGAAAACGTCCTCGTCGCGGTTGGCCGAGACGTACGACAGGTACACCGATTCACCCTTGGCGATCGGGACCCCGCGTACCGTCGTGTCTTCGGTGGCGGTCCGCATGAACTCCTTGACCGGGGTGACCCAGCGGATCATCTCCTCGGTGGCCAACGGCATCAGACCCGGGTTGTCTTGCAGGCGTTTTAGCTGGTCGGGATGGTCGATCAGGGCGTGCAAGCCGCCGGCGATGGTCGCGCTGGTGGTGTCATGCCCGGCAGTGGCGATGATCACGTAATAGGAAGCGGTGTCGACATCCGATAGCAGTTCGCCGTCGATGCGCGCGTTGGCGATTGCCGAGGCGAGATCTTCGGTGGGGTGCTCGCGTCGCGAAGCGGTGAGCGCATTGAAGTAGGCGAAGAAGTCGAGCAGAACCTGGAGTTGCTCTTCGGGCGTGTTGCCGCGCTTGAACTCCTCGTCGTCGCCGCCGAAGAGTTCCTGGGTGAGCCTGAGCATCCGGGGGAAATCCGATTCCGGCAGCCCCAGCAGCGACAGAATGACGTACAGCGGGTAGTTGACCGCGACCTCCATCACGAAGTCGCACTCGGGTCCGACTGCTGCCATCTTGTCGACGTAGATCTTGGCCAGTTCGTCGACGCGCACCTTCAGCGCCCGCATGGCCTTGGGGCGAAACCAGTCGGCACCGATTGCCCGCACTAACCGGTGCTGCGGGTCGTCCATGTGAATCAGCGTGCGCAGCCCCATCCCGGCGTCCAACTGGGCGCGTGCGATGTCGTCGTTCTCCGCAGTCTGGAGCAGTGGTCGCGGCTCGTTGATCCAGCGGTTGTTGTCTCGCTCGATGTCCATGATGTCGGCGTGCTTGGTGACCGCCCAGAACGGTCGGTACGGTGGGCAGTCGACCAGCGACACCGGCGCATGGGCGCGCAGATGGGTCAGCGCGGCGTGCAGTCGCGCTTCGTCGGCGTAGGCCGTCGGGTCGGCGAACACTTTTGCGGCCTGGTCAATAATCGGGGTGCTCATCGGGCTCCTTCGTTTGACGCGTGTCAACTTTTTCAGTCTGCCCGATCGCCGATATCACGGGAGAAGTTTCGCTCGATCCGTACCCTGAATTTCGTGCCGATCCGTTCGTCTCGTCGTCGCCGCGCCTGGGCCGTCCTGCTAGCGGCGGGGACGCTGGTGACCGGCTGCGCTCAGATCGGCGGTGCGCCCGCGGGGCAGTCCGTACCGCCGTACGCCGGCCCGCTGGATGCCGGCGTGGTGCGCACGTCGATGGGATCGTTGCGCGGTCTGGTGGCCGCGGATTATCGCCTTTTCGAAGGCATCCCGTACGCGGCACCGCCGGTGGGGCCGCTGCGATGGCAACCACCGCAGCCGGCGCCGCGGTGGTCGGGCATGCTGGACGCCAGCAAACCGGGATGGCCGTGCATTCAGGAAACGGGACACGACGTCCGGGCAAGTAGGCCGCCTAGCGAGAACTGCCTGACGCTCAACGTGTGGACACCGGTCGGTCGACGGGTCGCCGACAAGCTCCCGGTGATGGTGTGGATTCACGGCGGCGGCTTCGTCAACGGCAACGGCGCCATCTACCACGCGCGATCTTTGGTCGCCAAGGGCCAAATTGTCGTCGTCACGTTCAACTACCGCCTGGGTGCGCTGGGATTTCTGGCCGACCCGTCGCTCGGGTCGGCCGGCGACGTGGGCAACTACGGGTTGGCGGATCAACAGGCCGCCCTGCGCTGGGTCCGCGACAACATCGCCGCGTTCGGCGGTGATCCGACCAAAGTGACGATCGCCGGTGAGTCCGCCGGGGGCATGTCGGTGTGTGATCACCTGGTGGCACCCGAATCGGCGGGACTGTTCCGCGCGGCGATCATCCAGAGCGCGCCGTGTCAGGCCACGGCCGATCTGGCCACCGCCCAGCATGTCAGCGAGACCTACGCGGCATCGGTGGGCTGCTCCGATCCGCTCACCGCCGCCGGATGCCTGCGGGCGCTGCCGGCGTCGGCGTTGGCCCGGCCGCCCTGGTACTCCCGAATCGGCGACTCCGACGCCCTGACCGGGCCGGTCAGCGACACTCCGGTACTGCCGGACGGCGCGGTCGCGGCGATCGCCGCCGGTCACGCCGCGCGGGTGCCGGTGCTGATCGGCACCAATCACGACGAGTTCACCATGTTCGCGGCGTTACGGTATACACGGGCGAACCGCGTCATCACGCCCGCCGAGTATCCGCACGTGCTGGCCGACATCTTCGGCACCGACAGTCCGGCGGTGCTGGCGCACTACCCTCCGGCGCGCTACGGCGGGGACGTGTCGTTGGCCTACTCCGCGGCGGTCACCGACGGTGTGTTCGCCTGCGTCGCCGATCGGATGGCGTTCGCGCTGGGCCGCAGCGCACCGGTCTACGCCTACGAGTTCGACGATCCGCACGCCCCCGCTCCGGACATGTTGCATCGTGCCCCGTTTCCCGTCGGTGCCAGTCATTCGCTGGAGCTGCGCTATCTGTTCAACATCGGGGGCGCTCCGCCGCTCGGTCCGGCCCAGCAGGCACTGTCGGACCAGATGATCGCCTACTGGAGCCAGTTCGTGACCAGCGGGGCGCCCAGGGTTGCCAACCAGCCGGACTGGCCGGTGGCGCGTGGCGAGCACGCGCCCTGGATGTCGCTCCGGCCAGACGGCAGCAGGGTCACGACTGGCTTCGAACGGTCACACCAGTGCGAGTTCTGGGCAACCTTGAAGGGCAAGTCCTAGGGCAAGTTCTTAAGATCGGCGGCCGGGATGCGGCTCGAATTTTGCCGACGCCGCGATCTGAGGCATACTGATCAGGTTGCCTTGCGCCGGGTTAGCGCTTGGCCGGGCATACGACCGGCGCCCGAACGGGCGCGTCCGGTCCCCTCCTCGGAGCGCGACGAGATTTGGCATCGCAATGAGCGCGCCAGGGCTGCGTGCGGGCGACACCCGACCGCGGGGGCCGGTGGACCACGACAGATAAACAGTGGCGCAGCGTCGGGCGCGACGCCAGTCGGCGTAGTGCACGGGTCCGGACATCGGAGAGTGAGGTAGAGGTAGCGTGGCGGGACAGAAGATCCGCATCAGGCTCAAGGCCTACGACCACGAGGCCATTGACGCCTCGGCGCGCAAGATCGTCGAGACGGTCGTTCGGACCGGCGCCAGCGTGGTGGGGCCGGTGCCGCTGCCGACCGAGAAGAACGTGTACTGCGTCATCCGCTCTCCGCACAAATACAAGGACTCACGGGAGCACTTCGAAATGCGCACGCACAAGCGGTTGATCGACATCCTCGATCCGACACCGAAGACCGTGGACGCTCTGATGCGCATCGACCTGCCGGCCAGCGTCGACGTCAACATCCAGTAGGAGTTTTTATGGCCAGAAAGGGCATCCTCGGCACCAAGCTGGGCATGACGCAGGTGTTCGACGACAACAACCGGGTCGTCCCGGTCACGGTGGTCAAGGCCGGCCCCAACGTGGTGACCCGGATCCGTACACCCGAGCGTGACGGCTACAGCGCGGTGCAGCTGGCCTACGGCGAGATCAGCCCTCGCAAGGTCAACAAGCCCTTGACCGGTCAGTTCGTGGCTGCCGGGGTCAACCCCCGACGGCATCTGGCGGAGCTGCGGCTCGACGATGCCGAGGCGGCCGCCGGGTACGAAGTGGGCCAGGAGCTGACCGCCGAGATCTTCGACGCGGGAACCTACGTCGACGTGACCGGCACCTCCAAGGGCAAAGGCTTCGCCGGCACCATGAAACGGCACGGATTTCGCGGCCAGGGCGCCGGCCACGGCGCCCAGGCGGTGCACCGCCGGCCGGGGTCGATCGGCGGCTGCGCCACCCCGGCGCGGGTGTTCAAGGGTACCCGGATGGCCGGCCGGATGGGCAACGACCGGGTGACCACGCAGAACCTGCTGGTCCACAAGGTCGACGCCGAAAACGGCGTGCTGCTGATCAAGGGCGCAGTTCCCGGCCGCACCGGCGGGCTCGTCATGGTTCGCAGCGCGATCAAACGAGGTGAGAAGTAATGGCAGCCATCGTGATTGACGTGAAAACGCCGGGCGGAAAAACCGAAGGCTCGGTGGAGTTGCCCGCTGACCTGTTCGACGCGCCGGCCAACATCGCCGTGATGCACCAAGTGGTCACCGCACAGCTGGCGGCTGCTCGGCAGGGCACGCACTCCACGAAGACTCGCGGTGATGTCCGCGGCGGCGGCCGCAAGCCCTACCGGCAGAAAGGCACCGGTCGGGCCCGGCAGGGCTCGACACGCGCGCCGCAGTTCACCGGTGGCGGCGTGGTGCACGGCCCCAAGCCGCGTGACTACAGCCAGCGGACCCCGAAGAAGATGATCGCCGCCGCGCTGCGCGGAGCATTGTCTGACCGCACCCGTAACGGCCGGATCCACGTCGTCACCGAGCTGGTGTCGGGCCAGACCCCCTCGACCAAGAGCGCCAAGGCTTTTCTGGCGACACTGACCGACCGCAAGCAGGTGCTGGTGGTGATCGGACGCAGCGACGAGACCGGCGCCAAGAGCGTGCGCAACCTGCCCGGGGTGCATGTGTTGGCCCCCGACCAGCTCAACACCTACGACGTGCTGCGCGCCGACGACGTGGTGTTCTCCGTCGAGGCGCTGGGGACGTACATCGCTGCCAATACGAAGACTGCCGAGGAGGTTTGCACCTGATGGCCACCGTCACCGACCCCCGCGACATCATCGTGGCGCCGGTCATCTCGGAGAAGTCGTTTCGCCTCATCGACGACAACGTCTACACATTTTTGGTGCACCCCGACTCGAACAAGACGCAGATCAAAATCGCGGTCGAGAAGATCTTCTCGGTCAAAGTGGCCGCGGTGAACACCACGAACCGGCAGGGCAAGCGCAAGCGCACCAGAAGCGGATACGGCAGGCGGAAGAGCACCAAACGCGCCCTGGTCACCCTGGCGCGGGGCAGCAAACCGATAGACCTGTTCGGTGCGCCGGCGTAGTCGAGGGTAAAAGGACACGACATGGGAATTCGCAAGTACAAGCCGACGACCCCGGGTCGTCGCGGCGCCAGTGTCTCCGATTTCGCCGAGATCACCCGCTCGCGGCCGGAGAAGTCGTTGGTGCGTCCGCTGCACGGACGCGGCGGGCGTAACGCGCACGGCCGGATCACCACCCGGCACCAGGGCGGTGGGCACAAGCGCGCCTACCGGGTGATCGACTTTCGCCGTAACGACAAGGACGGCGTCAACGCGAAAGTTGCGCATATCGAATACGATCCGAACCGCACCGCCAATATCGCGCTGCTCCATTACATGGATGGAGAAAAGCGTTATATTATTGCGCCACAAGGACTTTCACAGGGCGACGTGGTGGAATCGGGCCCTAACGCCGACATCAAGCCGGGAAATAACCTGCCGCTGCGCAACATCCCGGCCGGGACCTTGATCCATGCGGTGGAGCTCCGGCCGGGTGGCGGCGCCAAGCTGGCTCGCTCGGCCGGGTCGAGCATCCAGTTGCTGGGCAAGGAGGGTGCGTACGCGTCGCTGCGCATGCCCAGCGGTGAGATCCGCCGGGTCGACGTGCGCTGCCGCGCCACAGTCGGCGAGGTCGGCAACGCCGAGCAGGCGAACATCAACTGGGGCAAGGCCGGCCGGATGCGCTGGAAGGGCAAGCGCCCGTCGGTGCGTGGCGTGGTGATGAACCCGGTGGACCACCCGCATGGTGGTGGCGAGGGCAAGACCTCGGGTGGACGTCACCCCGTCAGCCCGTGGGGCAAGCCCGAGGGCCGGACCCGCAAACCGCACCGGCCCAGCGACAAACTCATCGTCCGACGCCGGCGCACCGGCAAGAAGCATTCCCGCTAGCGTCCGGTGACGATGCGGAGCGCGCAGCGTGATGAGGAGCAGCCGGGCAATGAGTGAAGACCAGGAGTAGTCAAACATGCCACGAAGCCTGAAGAAGGGTCCGTTCGTCGACGACCATCTGCTCAAGAAGGTGGATGCGCAGAACGAGAAGAACACCAAACAGGTCATCAAGACCTGGTCGCGGCGGTCCACCATCATCCCGGACTTCATCGGGCACACCTTCGCGGTCCACGACGGACGCAAGCATGTGCCGGTGTTCATCACCGAGGCGATGGTCGGTCACAAGCTCGGTGAGTTCGCACCCACCCGGACCTTCAAGGGACACATCAAAGACGACCGGAAAGCCAAGCGGCGATGACAAAGGCTATTGGGGCAACTGGTACCACCGAATTCCCTTCCGCGACTGCTAAAGCGCGGTTTGTGCGGGTGTCGCCGACCAAGGCTCGCCGGGTGATCGACCTGGTGCGCGGCAAGTCCGTGACCGAGGCTCTCGACATCTTGCGCTGGGCGCCGCAGGCGGCCAGCGAGCCGGTGGCCAAGGTGATTGCCAGCGCCGCGGCCAACGCTCAGAACAACAACGGCCTGGATCCGGCGACGCTGGTGGTGGCCACCGTCTACGCCGACGGCGGCCCGACGGCCAAGCGGATCCGCCCGCGTGCTCAGGGCCGCGCGTTCCGGATCCGCCGACGCACCAGCCACATTACGGTGGTGGTGGAAAGCCGGCCGGTGAAGGATCAGCGGTCGCAGTCGGCGCGGGCGCGGCGCGCGCAGGCCAGCAAGGCCGCCGCCAAGGCGCCGGCCAAAAAGGCAACTGCCGCGAAGTCCACGGGGACTTCGAAGACTTCTCAGGCGAAGGGAGGCTCGCGGTAGTGGGCCAGAAGATCAATCCGCACGGCTTTCGGCTCGGTATCACCACGGACTGGAAGTCTCGTTGGTACGCCGACAAGCAGTACGCCGAATACATCAAGGAAGACGTCGCGATCCGGCGCCTGCTGTCCACCGGTCTGGAGCGGGCGGGGATCGCCGACGTGGAAATCGAACGCACTCGCGACCGGGTTCGAGTCGATATCCACACCGCCCGGCCGGGCATCGTCATCGGCCGTCGCGGTACGGAGGCCGACCGCATCCGCGCGGATCTGGAAAAGCTGACCGGCAAGCAGGTCCAGCTCAATATTCTTGAGGTGAAAAACCCCGAGTCACAGGCGCAGTTGGTGGCCCAGGGTGTCGCCGAACAGTTGAGCAACCGGGTGGCGTTCCGGCGTGCAATGCGCAAGGCGATCCAGTCGGCGACGCGCCAGCCCAACGTCAAGGGCATCCGGGTGCAGTGCTCGGGCCGCCTTGGCGGCGCCGAGATGAGTCGCTCGGAGTTCTATCGGGAAGGCCGGGTCCCATTGCACACGCTGCGCGCCGACATCGACTACGGCTTGTACGAGGCCAAGACCACCTTCGGACGGATCGGTGTGAAGGTGTGGATCTATAAGGGCGACATCGTCGGCGGTAAGCGCGAATTGGCCGCTCCGGCGGCGGGTGGCGCGGAGCGTCCGCGACGTGAGCGGCCGTCGGGCACCCGCCCGCGGCGCAGCGGCGCCGCGGGCACCACGGCGACGAGCACCGAGGCCGGGCGAGCCGCCTCCGGCGCTGAAGAAGCCGCCGCACCCGCCGGTGAGTCGGCCCTCGAGACGCAGAACACGGAGGCCTGAGACATGTTGATCCCCCGCAAAGTCAAGCACCGCAAGCAGCATCATCCCCGTCAACGCGGCATCGCCAGCGGCGGCACGACGGTGACCTTCGGCGACTACGGCATTCAGGCCCTCGAGCACGCCTACATCACCAACCGGCAGATCGAGTCCGCCCGTATTGCCATCAACCGGCACATCAAGCGCGGCGGCAAGGTGTGGATCAACATCTTCCCGGACCGACCGCTGACCAAGAAGCCGGCGGAGACCCGCATGGGTTCGGGTAAAGGCTCACCGGAATGGTGGGTCGCCAATGTTAAGCCGGGCCGGGTGCTTTTCGAGCTCAGCTTCCCCAACGAATCGGTCGCCCGGGCCGCGTTGACCAGAGCAATCCACAAGTTGCCGATCAAGGCACGCATCATTACCCGAGAGGAACAGTTCTGATGGCAGTCGGTGTTTCCGCCGGCGAACTGCGCGAGCTCACCGGCGAAGAGCTGATCGACCGGCTGCGTGAATCCAAGGAGGAGCTGTTCAATCTGCGCTTCCAGACCGCGACCGGGCAACTCAACAACAATCGTCGACTCCGCACGGTGCGTCGGGAAATCGCGCGCATCTATACCGTGCTGCGTGAACGTGAACTTGGCCTGGCGTCCGGGCCCGAGGATGAGGAATCGTGATGGCACAGGCGAAGACTGCTGACAAGGGCGCTGCGAAAAAAGCCGCCCCCACAAAGACCGCCCCCAACGAGGCCGCCCAAACCGAGCCAGGTAATGGCAAGGGCCCCAAGCACACTCCGCGCACCCCGAAGCCGCGGGGCCGTCGCAAGACCCGGGTCGGTCTGGTGGTGAGCGACAAGATGCAAAAGACCATCGTGGTCGAGCTGGAGGATCGGGTGAAGCATCCCCTTTACGGCAAGGTCATCCGGACTACCACCAAAGTCAAGGCGCACGACGAGAACGGCATCGCCAGCGTCGGCGACCGGGTCTCGCTGATGGAGACCCGCCCGCTGTCGGCGACCAAGCGCTGGCGGCTGGTCGAAATCCTGGAGCGGGCTAAGTAAGCCGCAACAGCTCGTCGGCGTTGCCGTGGGCGATTCGTTCGCGGTCGTGCGGACTGACCGGGATGGTTTCGAGAAAGGCCGTCGCTTCGGCCATCGAGGCATAGGGATAGTCCGTGGAGAACATAATGCGGTCCACGCCGACCTGAAACATCAACTCCACAAAGGCCGAAGTCCAATTGAATCCGCTGAACGTGTAGTGCACGTTGCGCCGAAGATAGTCCGACGGGGCCAGCGCAAGGGTCGTCAGAGCCGTCGGCAAGGTCCGATCCAGTCGCGGAATCATGGCGGGCAACGCTTCCCCCATGTGCCCGATGACAATCTGCAGCCCCGGGAACCGGTCCAGCGCGCCGCTGAGGATCAGCCGCAGCACGTGCGTCGCGGTTTCGATGTGCCAGCCCCAGCCTGCGGTGGCCAACACCTGGGTGACTGCTTGCGGGTAGTTTCCGGCGTAGAGCGGCCCGAGCACCGACTCCGGCGGCGGCGTCGGGTGCAGGTACAGCGGCGTTTCCAGAGCTTCGGCCCGTTCTAGGATCGGCCAGAAGAATTCATCGTCGAGACGACGGCCCCGGCAGTGGCCATTGATCACGGCGCCGACGAAGTGGTACTCGCGCACCACCCGTTCCAGTTCGTCGGCGGCTGCGGCCGGCTCGGCCGTCGGCAGCGCGGCGAACCCGGCCAGTCGCTGCGGATAGTGTCGGATCGCATCGGCTAGGTCGTCGTTGATCGTCCTGGCCAGTGCAACGGCCTCGGAACCCGGCACCTGCTCCAGCCCCG
>Ga0123519_10006467_pt1 | contig 18408 bp, 14 predicted proteins | sample YelNatPaOPRAMG02_FD_87396 | JGI IMG/M metagenome (GOLD analysis project Ga0123519, IMG submission 87396) | Hot spring microbial communities from Yellowstone National Park - Yellowstone National Park OP-RAMG-02 (version 2) | ecosystem: Environmental > Aquatic > Thermal springs > Hot (42-90C) ... | reverse complement strand
TGATAGCCGACACGCTGCGCCAGGACCGGTTCGAGGAAATGTACGAGCAGCTTAAGAAACAGGTGAATCCGGTCTTTGACGAGACGTTCTTCCCGCCGCCGCCGAAGGAAGAGGAGAAGAAATAACGCGCTGGCTGCGGCTCGATGTGCCGTTGCCTGGCAGTCTGCCGGCGGCCGCGGACGCTCGGCTTGCGCTACTGTTCCCGCTGCGCCGGGCGGGTGCTGCGGAACTGGACGATCGCACCGAGCACAAGCAGCAGTCCCCACAGGGGCAGAACCAGCCAGTGCTCCGAGAGTATTGACCGGAACGTCTGCGGCTCCTGAAGAGCGAGCCGCACGAGTTGTGGATGCACGAGATCCGCGCCGCGTCCGGACAACGCCCAGCCACCGGCGACGATTTGCCAGCCGCCGGCCAGCGCCGTGGCGAGGATGATGAGCGGACGTCTGGCCAGGAGAGTGATCGCGCCTCCGATCGCCGCCGGCACCAGCAGTACCAGCCGGCTGGCCTCCGGCGCCAAATGCACCATCGCGACCAGGGCAACGGCCGTCGCCGCCGCGGCCCCCACCAGAAACATGGCGACAACATACGCGAGAAATGCCAGGCCCAGGCCCGCCGCAGCGCCCACCCCGGCCACAATCAGTTGCAGGACGCTGCTGCCGGGAGCGATCGCTGCGCCACCCACCCAGCCCACGAGGCCCCCGAACGCCAGACCCGCCAGGCACAGCAGCAACCGGAACAGGCGATACCCGAGGAAGCAGTTGAGCAGCCCGACGATGACCCACGGAATCGCCACAGTGCCGCCCCACTGCGGCGCAGCGCCGCGCCACCAGTCCAGCAGGCGCTGCCCCTCTCCGGCAATGGCACTGCCGGCTCGATCTGCGGCCTGCGCCGCTTCCGACAGCGCTGCCAAACCCCTTTCCGCTGCTGCCGCCGGGGCCGCGTGCCACAACCACACCGCGCACGCAGCTGCCGTCACCGCGCAGACCGCAACCCATGCTCCCGCGCCCGCCATCGACTTCACCCTTTTCACGTTGAACCACCTTTCGCCTGTCCCCCGGAACGGCAAACACCCACGTCCGGAAGCGCGCCCGCCGAAATCCCGCACCGTCGATACATCGCCGGTTGTCGGCGCAACCGGCGCTGTTTGAACACTGTGTATATTATGCTCGTTCCTGTCGCTCGCCCACCACTGCCGCGCCATCCTTCCGAAGGCCCGGCCCCGACCCTGGCGCCACGTCCGGTTCGAGCCTCTCCTCAAACAAGCACACGCCACACTTTTCCAACACCGCCGCCGAACCGCCGCTGCCTTCTAAGACTCTCCCAAATAAACGTTTATACCAGAGCAGCCGATTCTATCCACACCGGCGCGACTGTGACTGTCGTTAATGCTCTGGTAAACTGAAAAAGTTCTTCATACTCGTTAGACTGCTCGACGCGGATTTAACGCACGTACGAGGTGACCGACATGAAGCTCGTTTGCAACCGTGCTGCGCTAGTGAATGCTCTGAGCATTACGGCAAAGGTGGTTCCTGCTCGAACGGCCAAGCCGGTGCTGGCCTGTGTGCATCTGTCAGCGGGGCAGGACTCGCTGACGGTAAGTGCCACCGACCTTGAGGTGTCGGTGAGGCTGGCCGTGGGTCAGGTGCAGGTGAGCAGGGCGGGCGTGGCGGTCGTGCATGCGGGACATCTGCTGGACATAGCGCGGAGCAGCATCGATGAGAGCCTGAGCATGGAGCTTACGGGCGATATGCTCGAGGTCGGCGGGGAGGATGCGCTGTTCAAGGTGTACACACAGCCGGAAGACAGCTTTCCGGCGCTGCCGGCGGCGGGCGAGGATGGCGGCCTGGAGGTGGAAAGCGGATTGCTGGTGTCGCTGGTGCGCCAGACGGCTTTCGCGGTGGCGCGGGAGGCCTCGCGCTATGCGCTCAACGGAGTGCTCGTGAACGCTGACGGGGCGGTGCTGACGCTGGTGGCGACGGACGGGCGGCGTCTGGCGCTGGCGCGCGGCGAGCTGAAGGGCCGGGGTGCGAAGGGCAAGGTGCGCGCCATCGTGCCGGTGGCGGCGCTGTCGCTTCTGGCGGAGGTGGTCGGCGGCAGGGAGGATCCGGTAACCATGGTCGTTACCGAGAACCAGCTGTCGTGTCGGGCGGGCGATGCGCTGTTGACGACCAACCTCATCGAGGGGCAGTTCGCGCCGTACGAGGATGTGATCCCCAAGGCCAGCGACAAGAGGCTGTCGGCGGCGCGCCAGGCGCTGCTCAGCGCCGTGGAGCGCGCCTCGCTCCTGCGGAACGAGGAGACCAAGGGCCTGCGCATGCGCTTCGGCTCCGAGGGCCTGGTGTGCAGCAGCGACGCGCCGGGCGCCGGCCAGGCGACCGTGCGCCTGCGCTGCCAGTACGAAGGTCCGGAGATAGAGGTTGGCTTCAACCCTGTTTACCTGCTGGAGGCGCTGCGCGTGGCGCCGGCGGACCAGGTAACGTTCGAGATCACCACGCCCAACCGTCCGGGGCTGCTGCGCGCGGGGGAAAGTTTTCTGTACGTGCTGATGCCCGTGAGCCTGGACTGACGGTATATAGTGGGCCTTTGAGGCGGTGAGCTGCGATGGCCGAGCAGGATGCGGACAGACTCCGGCGTCTTCAGAAGTACCGCGTGCAGCCGGCGCCGACGGCCGGGGCGCTGGGTCCGGAGGTCCTGGCGTTCTTCCGGCGCGAGGTGGACAAGCGCTGCCGCCGGCTGTGCAACATCGCGCAGCGCTGGGCGCAGCTGGTGCCCGCGCCGCTTGCCGAGCACACGGCGCTGGAGTCGTTTCATGCCGGCGTGCTTACGGTGCTCGTTGACAGCGCAGCACACCTGTACGACCTGCGGCAGCTGCTTCTGGCCGGGCTCGAAAAGCAGCTGCTTCTGGCCTGCGCGTCGGCGGGGCTGCGGCGCGTGAAACTGCGTCCGGGGCGGTGGTACGCCGGCGAGGCACCGGGGGATGTGCGCCCGACTTTCGACTGAGCGCGACGACTGGTTTATCGGGCATGTGCGGCATCGGCGGCATACTGGTGTGGGACCCGAGCCGCCGCGTCGGCCCGGAGGTGCTGGCGCGCGTGTCGGCGGCGCTGGCGCACCGCGGGCCAGATGCTTGCGGGCTGTGGATGCGCGACGAGCCGGCGCCCGGAGTGTGGCAGGTGGGGCTGGTGCATCGCCGGCTGGCGGTGATCGATCTCGATCGGCGCTCTGATCAGCCGATGGGCGACGCCGCCGGGCGGCAGATAGTCTGCAACGGCGAGATCTACAACTACCGCGAGCTGCGCGCGGAGCTGGTGCGCGCGGGCGCGGAGTTCCGCACGGAGTCGGATACCGAAGTTCTCCTTGCGGCGTACGCGCGCTGGGGCGAGGACTGTCTGGAATATCTGAACGGCATGTACGCCTTTGCGGTGTGGGATGCGCCGGCCGGAAGGCTGCTGCTGGCGCGCGACCGCATGGGGCAGAAGCCGCTTTACTGGTGCGCGGTGGAAGGGGCGCTGGCGTTCGCCAGCGAGCCCGCCGCGCTGCTGGCGGTGCCGTGGGTACCGCGGGAGATAAGCCGGCGGAACCTGGCGGAATACCTGGCGTGGGGGTTCGTTCCGGGCGCTACCGTGTACGCGGGCATTGCGAAACTGGGCGCCGGGTGCCGCATGACCATCGAGCCGCCGCGCATGCGCACGGAGCGCTACTTTCTGGCAAGCACGGCGGAAGGGGCCCGGCCGCCGGACGACGAGCGCCAAGCCGTCGCGCGCACGCGCGCGCTGGTGCTCAGGGCGGTGCAGCGCCAGCTGGTGGCGGATGTGCCGGTGGGGTGTTTTCTGTCGGGGGGCATCGACAGTTCGATAGTTGCCGCGGCCATGTGCCGGGCGGCCGGCTCGGGGCGCGATGTGCTGACCTTCACGATCGGCTTCGACGACCCGCGCTACGACGAAACGGCACGGGCGCGGGCGGTCGCGCGCCACCTGGGCACGCGCCATCACGAGTTTGTCGTGCGCCCGCAGGCCGCGGCCGATCTGCCCGCGCTGGCGGCGGCGTTCGGCGAGCCGCTGGGCGACTCCTCGGCGCTGCCCACGCACTATCTGGCGCTCCAGACGCGCCGGCATGTGAAGGCGGCGCTCAGCGGCGACGGCGGCGACGAACTGTTTGCCGGCTATGACCGCTACCGCGCGATGGCGCTGGCGGAGATGCTGCCGCGGCTGCTGAAAAACTCGCTGGGCGCACTTGCGCGCATCGCGCCGTGGCGCGGGGCGCATCCGAAGTCGGCGCTGCACCGTGCGGGCAGGTTCGCCGATTCGCTGGCGCTTGCGCCGCCACAGCGCTACGCGGGCTATCTATGCATATTCGACGCCGCCGGCATCGCCCGTCTGCTGGGCGAGAGGCAGGCCGCCGACGAGGCCATTGCGCGCATGGCGCAGCGCTACGAACAGCTGCGCACGGAATGGGCCGGGGGCGATGTCGTGCGGGCGGCGCTGGCGCTGGACCGCGAGATGTATCTTCCCGAGGACCTGCTGACGAAGGTGGACCGCTGTTCGATGCTTCACGCGCTGGAAGTGCGCAGTCCGTTCATGGACCATGAGCTGGTGGCTTTCGCGGCGGGTCTGCCGGGGCGTATGCTCCTCCGCGGAGGGGGCAAGCTGCTGCTGCGGAAGGCGTTTGCGGCGGATCTGCCGCGCGGGGTTTTCACAGGCCCCAAGCGCGGCTTCGCCGTGCCCGTGGGCGACTGGTTCCGCACCGAACTGCGCCCGCTGGTGCATGATCTGCTGGGGGCCGGCGATTCGTTCGCGCAGAGATGGTTCGACCGGACCGCCGTCGCAGCCCTCATCGACGAACATGAAAAGCGGAGGGTCGATCATACCCACAGGCTCTATGCCCTGCTGATGCTGGAACTGTGGCACCGTGCCCTGCGCCAGCGGATTGCCCGATGAAATCGCCGGACGGGCGGCGTATCATGGCCGGAGTATGCCGCGCATAACCGTTGACGGACGAACCATAGACTTCAGGGAGCAGCAGACGATCCTCCAGGCGTGTCTGGAGGCTGGCATCGAGATCCCCCACTACTGCTATCACCCGGGTTTGTCGATCGTCGCCTCGTGTCGCATATGTCTGGTCGAAGTGGAAGGGGTACCCAAACTGCTGCCGTCGTGTCAGACGCTGGCGCGCGACGGAATGGTGGTGTACACCCGCTCGCCGGCGGTCGTCGCCAATCAGAAAGCGGTGATGGAATATCTGCTGATCAGCCATCCGCTGGATTGTCCCGTGTGCGATCAGGCCGGGGAGTGTCTTCTTCAGGATTATTCATACCGCTACGGGCGGGCCGAGGCGCGCTTCGCCGAAGAGAAACACAAGCGCCCCAAGAAGGATCTGGGTCCGCATGTGCTGCTGTATAACGACCGGTGCATCATGTGCTCGCGCTGCGTGCGCTTCACGCGCGAGGTGTCGGGCACGTGCGAGCTGTACGTTGACGGACGCGGACACCGGGCCGAGATAGACATCTTCCCCGGAAAGCCCCTCGATAATCCGCTGTCGGGCAACGTGGTCGATCTGTGTCCGGTGGGAGCGCTGCTGGATAAGGATTTCCTCTTCCGCCAGCGCGTGTGGCTGCTGTCGCGCACGCCGTCGATAAGCCCGGCCGACAGCGGCGGCGAAAACATCTATATCGAACACAACGAAGGCGTGGTGTACCGCATCAAGCCGCGCTACAACCCGCTGGTCAATCGCTGGTGGATCAGCGACGACACGCGCTACAGCTACAAGGCGCTGTACGACCCGCGGCGCCTGAAAACGGCGCGGCGCATGCAGTACAACGCGCAGGTCGAAACCACCATCGAGCGCGCGATGGCCGACGCCGACCGGTTGCTGCGGCAGACGGCCGCCGGGGCAACGGGCGTGTTGTTTGCCGTGCTCTCGCCGATGCTCGCCTGCGAAGAGGCGTGGCTGCTGGGCAGATACATCCGCACGATAGACCCGGGCGCGGTGCTGGTGGCGGGACCGGCGCCCACGACGGGGCAGGACACGGTTCTGCGGCATTATCTGACGGGCCGGGAGACGTTTCGCATCCGCGCCGAGAAGGTGCCCAATGCCGCGGGGATCAGGCGCGTCATGGAGATGCTCGGCGGGCCGACGGCCGCGTGGGAGGCGCTGGTTCGCAGCGATACGCCGGAGCTCAAGGCGCTGCGCGGCGGGTGGATCGTCGGAGGCTATCACGGGGGCTGGCCGGCGGCAGACCAGCCGCCGCAGTTCAGGAAGGGCCTGCGCATAGTGCAGGACATTCTCCCGGGACCGCTGGCGGACGCGGCGGAGGTGTTCATACCCGGGGCGCTGTGGGCCGAAAAGGACGGCTGCTGGGAGAACTGCCAGGGACTTGTCCAGGTATTCGCGGCGGCGGTGCCCGCGCCGGCGGGCGTTGTCGCGGAAGGCGAGGTATATGCCCGGCTGCTGCGACGCGCCGGAGGCTATCAGGCCGCGGCGCTGCGGCGCGAGATGGGCGGCGTGTTTGCGACGGCGATGGAACCGGCGGAGCAGGGCCCGGCGACAAGAGGTCTGGAGTTTGTGGAGATCTGATCCGCCATTGCAGGCCGCACGCCGCCAGGGCAAGCCGACAGCCGCGCGACAAGCCCCGCCCGATGTGGGCAGTGCTTTGCGAGGCGGCGGCGGGTCTGAAGAGCGGGCGATATGGAGGGGGCGGGGGCGGGCGGCGGCATGGGAGCATCTGGCGGATGAGGGGAAAGAAAAGGCCTGTCAACTGGCGAAAAAGAGCTTGCATCGGGGGGTAGAGGTGTGGCAATATAGGGGTTGGCGATAAGCCAGCGCCGGCCGGGCCGCCCGCGGTTGCGTAAGGTGTGATATGGCGGGCATTAAGCGGGCGGTTGTGCGGGCGGGTGGGTTCTTTGACAAGTGGATATGGAAGGTGTATGTAAGGGTATGGAGGTTACGCAGCTGATGTAAGTGGTTGGTGTTAGGGCGTTTGCGCTGCTTTCGGCGGTTGCGGTGGTTGCGGGATTCTTACAGGATTTTGCGATTTGCCGGAGGTTACGCAGATGGCCTGTGTAAGTGGTTGATTTTACGGGGCTTACGGAGGTGGCTCCCCGGGCGACTCCCTGATGAAGAAGGGATTGAGACCCTGGAACTCCTTCTCGGTTGTTATAATGCAACCTCCTCTCCCCGGGCGACTCCCTGATGAAGAAGGGATTGAGACCTGGCGGTAGTGTGATCGCCGCCGACGCTGCTGCGCGTCACCACCCCGGGCGACTCCCTGATGAAGAAGGGATTGAGACCTATCTGTCCCCCACACATGTCGCCATCTCCCTGAGCGCGCGCCCCCGGGCGACTCCCTGATGAAGAAGGGATTGAGACCAGCACTCCAAACGTCCACTCCTCTCCTCCCGCAATGGAGAAGCCCCGGGCGACTCCCTGATGAAGAAGGGATTGAGACTGGGCGGCAACAGCTCGCAGGGCGGGGTGCTCATCGAGAGCAACCCCGGGCGACTCCCTGATGAAGAAGGGATTGAGACCTCGGGCAAGGTGGCCGCCCAGGACAGCCACCGGTCCACGTCCCCGGGCGACTCCCTGATGAAGAAGGGATTGAGACCTGCAACTTGTGGGCGGCCAGCGCTGCGGCAGTATTCCCCCGGGCGACTCCCTGATGAAGAAGGGATTGAGACCACGACATAACCGGTCCGCAACGATTGCGGCTGCATGTAGGCCCCGGGCGACTCCCTGATGAAGAAGGGATTGAGACCTCGGCCTCATGCGGTTTCAGGTCACGGAGGTCGATGCTGTCCCCGGGCGACTCCCTGATGAAGAAGGGATTGAGACCGGGGTTCACATCACCCCGAGTGATACTCTTGAGGAGGTCCATCCCCGGGCGACTCCCTGATGAAGAAGGGATTGAGACCCAGGAGCGTCCTCTCTGGATTACGCCACATGGTTGCAGTCCCCGGGCGACTCCCTGATGAAGAAGGGATTGAGACCGTCCAAAACAACGACGATTAACCATACGGTCTCCTCGCCCCCCCGGGCGACTCCCTGATGAAGAAGGGATTGAGACACGAACGTCTCGTTGCGCGAATACACGAGAACCCGCAAATCAACCCCGGGCGACTCCCTGATGAAGAAGGGATTGAGACGTGCTCTATTGTCTCGCACGTGATCAGCTGCTGCCTTCCGCCCCGGGCAACTCCCTGATGAAGAAGGGATTGAGACCCGACGGGTCGCAGCGGGTGCTGGCGGGCCTGGCGGCCCCGGGCAACTCCCTGATGAAGAAGGGATTGAGACGGCTCTACGGTTGGTTCGTCTAATGCAGCAGGTGTCAGCATTCCCCCGGGCAACTCCCTGATGAAGAAGGGATTGAGACATGGTGGACTACAAGTGCAGCCGCGTCGTGTTCCAGCGCCCCCCGGGCAACTCCCTGATGAAGAAGGGATTGAGACGACGGGGACGGTTCGTTGAGGAACCGCTGGAGGGAGCGACCCTCCCGGGCAACTCCCTGATGAAGAAGGGATTGAGACGAACCGGAAGGGCTTACAGCCTTACACCGCCCTTTATAATAACCCGGGCAACTCCCTGATGAAGAAGGGATTGAGACGCCATGGTTGACTCCTTCTCAGCAGAAGAGCCTTCTTCAACCCCGGGCAACTCCCTGATGAAGAAGGGATTGAGACGACTGGAACATGATTCGGTTCATGGCATCACCTTTCCTGCCCCGGGCGACTCCCTGATGAAGAAGGGATTGAGACCTTAAGAATGCTCTAGACGTGCGCAAAGCGGCAGAAGCGCTGCCCCGGGCGACTCCCTGATGAAGAAGGGATTGAGACTGATGACACAGCACTGTCGGAGGATAGCCCCGCGGACAGCCCCGGGCGACTCCCTGATGAAGAAGGGATTGAGACATGGGAACCCACACTTCGGGGTCCTCGAAGAGGTACCCCAAAACCCCGGGCAACTCCCTGATGAAGAAGGGATTGAGACCCTGGTCACAAAACCAATCACCTTTACCAACACCTCCATAACACTACCCCGGGCAACTCCCTGATGAAGAAGGGATTGAGACGGGGGCGGGCTGCTTGCCGAGGTGCCGGCAGGTCTGGCGGGCGGGAATGACGAAAACGGGGGCGGCGATTACAAGAACGCGGGCGGTGCGCGCGGGGCCATCACTGCGTCATTCCCGCCTGCGCGCCAATGACGGGATCGCGGCGCATTTCAGGGGCTGCGGCGCGTCTGGATTCCCGCTTGCGCGGGAATGACGAAAGCGCGGGCGGGAATGAAGAAAGCGGGGTGGCCGTTACGAAGACGCGGGTGGGAATTACGGAAAGCGGGCCGGCGATTCGGCGCAACGCCGGCCATCCGGGCGGCGGGTCGGGACCGGCGTGCGGGTTCATCGCGCGTAGGTGCGCAGGACGCCTATGACCACGCCCTGTATGCGGCAGCGGTCGGCATCGACGATGCGCGGGGCCATGGTGCTGTTGGCGGGCTGAAGGCGCACGCGGTTGCCTTCGCGGTAGTAGCGCTTGAGCGTGGCCTCGCCGGTATCCAGCAGCGCCACCACCTGTTCGCCATTGCGCGCGGTGTCGCGGCGTTCGATGATCACGTAATCGCCGTCGCACAGGTGGTCCTCGATCATGGAATCTCCCACCACGCGCAGCACATACACTCCGTTGCGCGAGGCGAAAAGCTGTTCGAGATCGATTTCCTGGCGGTCCTCGACGGCCTCGATGGGCGAGCCGGCCGCGATGCGTCCCAGCAGCGGCAGTTTGGTCGGGCGTTCCTCATCGGGAAGAGGAGCGTGGGAAACTATCTCCAGAGACCGCCGCTTGTGGCGCGAGCGCCGCAGAACGCCCTTTTTTTCGAGGGCGTTTATATGTTCGAACACGGTAACCTTGCTCGTTTTCAACTGGTCGGCGAGTTCCTGCATGCTCGGCGCATAGCCGTGCAGATGCCGGAAATTGCGTATCGCCACCAGGACGTCCAGCTGACGCGGGGTAAGGTTCATTGTCCGCCTCCTGAGAGTTCGCACGTTGTTCGGTTAATAATGACCTAACGTTTTGAGCCAGTCAAGGGAAAAACGGCGGATTTCTGCGCCGGCATGTCGGCAGTGCGGGCAGGTTGGCGGGCATTCAGGCCAACGGGTCGGCGGCGTCGCGGCGGTGTTTTTCGAGCAGCGCGCTGAGCCGCGCCAGTTCGGCGGCACAGGAGGCGTCGGCGGAGAGATTTTTCATCTCCAGCGGGTCGTTGTGGAGATCGAACAGTTGCGTGGTGGTCGTGTTGCCGACGAAGTAGCGGATGAGTTTCCAGCGGCCGTCGCTTATAGCGCGCTGGATGCGTCGATATGCGAACAGCAGCGAGCTGCGCCCGTCGCGCTGGTGTCCCGCGGCCAGCGGCGCCAGCGAGCGGCCTTCCACGCCCTGGGGCACGGGCACGCCGGCGAGCTGGCAGACGGTGGGGAAGACGTCGAGCAGGTAGCACAGTCCGGGGACTTTGCGTCCTGAGGGAAGTTGCGGGCCGCTCATAACCAGCGGCACGCGCACGCTGTGTTCGTAGAGGTTCTGTTTGCCGAGCAGGCCGTGCTGTCCCAGCGCCAGTCCGTTATCGCCGGCGAAGATGATGATGGTATTGTCGGCGTCGGGGCGGTCATGGAGGGCGGCGAGTATGCGGCCGATGTGCTCGTCCATGTGCGAGATCATGCCGTAATAGGCGGCTATTTCGCGGCGCACGGCGTCGGGTTCGCGGGGCACGGGGAGAAGTTTTTCATCGCGGACGTTCAGTTCGCCGTTGTCGAACGGATGGCGCGGCATGAAATTGCCCGGCAGGGGAATGCTGGCCGGGTCGTACATGCGGGCGTATTTGCCCGGGGGCGTGCGCGGGTCGTGCGGCGCGGTGAAGGCCACCCACATGAAAAAGGGCCTATCGGAGCGATAGCCGCGCAGGAACTCCACCGCCGCATCGGCGAACAGCTCGCTGGAGAAGCGCTCGACCACGCGGCGCGTGGCGGGCCCGTAGCGGCCGTGCGGGTCGAAATCGGCGATCGGGATGCGGCTCTGGTTGGTCATTCCTCCGAAGAAGATGCTGGCGCCGGAGTCGAAGCAGCGGGACAGGGTGGCCGGTCCGTTGTGCCATTTGCCGGTTACGAAGGCATGGTATCCGGCCTTGCGGAAGACCTCCGGCCAGAGGGGGATATCGGCCGGCGGCTGGTCGGGGCTGCGGAAGAGCGTGCGGCCGGTGAGCAGCATGGAGCGGCTGGGCACGCACACTGCGCCCTGCATGGCGCCCATTATGTAGGCGCGTGTGAAGGTGGTGCCGCGCGCCACCAGTTCATCGAGCGCCGGGGTACTTATGCGGTCGTTGCCCAGGGCATGGATGGTGTCGGCCTGCTGATCGTCGCTGAGCAGCATGAGCACGTTGGGAGGGCGCGGTCGGCTGGCGGGCGCGGCCGCACACAGCGCGGCGCAGGCGGCCGCCTTGAGGACGGTGCGGCGGGCCGGTCGGCGTGGGCGATGCATGGCTGAAGCCTCCGGTGGATGTCGGGCGCTGCGCGGGGGCAAACGGGGCGCGCGCGGTTTCAATCCCAGTCGCGTCTGGCCGGCGCGGTTTTGATCTCGTCCTCGGTCAGCAGGCGCATGCGTATGCTGCGATAGGCCCCGGCGGTGTTCCACGTGGCGATGCCGAGGGGTTTGCAGGGTTCGCATTCCATGCGTACATCGACCTTGCGGCCTTTCGTATTGACGTCAACTATCTTTTCGTCGTCGAGAAAGGCCTGTATGCCTTCGCGGAAGACGCGGACGCGGACGCTGTACCACTGGTCCTTTTTGAACTCGTGGGTGGTGGTGGTTTCGTTGCGCGAGGCGTCTTCGAAGTCCAGACAGGATATGCCGCACACGCTGCCGCCCCAGCCGCCCAGTATGAGGGAGGCGTGGGAATCGCCGACCGGGAACGTCAGGCCGAGGAAGAAATCGCCGCCGTCGATGCGTTTGGCGTCCAGGGAGATTTCGTAGTTGTATTTCGGGAGGGGCGGACCGGCCCAGGTCACGCCGCTCATATCGCCGCCGGCCGGCATGGGAATTATCAGGACGCCGTCGGTGACGGTGGGCGTGCCGTGGCCGCCGAACTGGGTTATTTTCCAGTTCCGCAGCGTTTTGCCGTCGAACAGGTCGTACCAGTCGAGTCCCACCACCTGTTGTGTGGCGGGTCGGGGCGCGGCGGCAGATGCCTCTTTGCCCGGCGCGGCGGCGGCGGGGCCGCCGTGCGAAGCGGCAGACCCCGCGGGCCGGCCGCCCGCGCAGGCGCAGAGCACCAGAGCCGCACCGACAGACACCGCATAACGCAACGTTTTCATGAGCATGGATGCACCTCGGTGAGAAGCAGACCGACGCGGGCAGTATATGCGCTGCGGCGGGGCGCCGCAAAGCCGGCGCGTGCGTGTCAGAAGCCGGCGTTGTTGGGGGTCCGCGGGAACGGGATCACATCGCGTATGTTGGCCATTCCGGTGGCATACTGGATGGTCCGCTCGAAGCCCAGTCCGAAGCCGGCGTGGGGGACCGTTCCGTAGCGCCGCAGATCGCGATACCACCAGTAGGCTTCCTTGTTCAGCCCCATCTCGTCGAGCCGCATGTCCAGCACGTCGAGGCGTTCTTCGCGCTGCGATCCGCCGATTATCTCGCCGATGCCGGGCGCCAGGACGTCCATGGCGGCGACCGTCGTGCCGTCGTCGTTGAGGCGCATGTAGAACGCCTTGATCTGGCGCGGGTAGTTCATCACCACCACGGGCCGCTGGACGTACTGTTCGGTGAGATAGCGCTCGTGTTCCGTCTGGAGGTCCATGCCCCATTTGACCGGATACTCGAACTTGCGTCCCGAGTTTTGCAGGACGGCGATGGCGTCGGTGTAGGTCATGCGCTCGAAGCTGGAGGAGATGAACTTCTCCAGACGGTCGATGCACGTGCGGTCGATGCGGTCGGCGAAGAACTTCATGTCGTCGGGCCGCTCGTCGAGCAGGGCCCGGAAGATGTACTTGAGGAAGTCCTCCGCCAGATCGGCATCGTCCTTCAGATCGGCGAACGCTATTTCCGGCTCGATCATCCAGAACTCGGCCAGATGGCGCGGGGTGGTGGAGTATTCGGCGCGGAACGTCGGTCCGAAGGTGTACACTTTGCTGAGGGCCAGACAGTACGCTTCGACGTTGAGCTGCCCGGAGACGGTGAGGTAGGCGGGCCTGCCGAAGAAGTCCTTCGATGTATCCACGGAGCCGTCGGGTTTGCGCGGGAGGTTGGCCAGATCCAGCGTCGATACGCGGAACATCGCTCCGGCGCCCTCGCAGTCGGAGGTGGTGATTATGGGCGTGTGGACCCAGTAGAAGCCGCGTTCGTGGAAGTAGCGGTGTATGGCCATCGCCAGCGTATGGCGCACGCGCGCGACGGCGCCGAAGGTATTGGTGCGCACGCGCAGATGCGCCACCTCGCGCAGGTATTCGAAGGAGTGCTGTTTGGGCTGCACGGGGTAGGTGTCGGGGTCGTCAACCCAGCCGACAACCTGCACCGACGACGCCTGTATCTCGACGGTCTGTCCGCGGCCGGGCGAGGGCGCGAGCGTGCCGGTGACGATCACGGAGCATCCCGCGGTGAGGCGCGTGACCTCGGAAGCGTAATTGGGCAGGGACGCCGGGGCCACGACCTGTATGGGGTGGAAGCACGACCCGTCGTGCACGGCGACGAAGGAGACTCCGGCCTTGGAATCGCGCCTGGTGCGCACCCATCCTCTGACTGTGACAACCGAACCGACAAGCGCGCTGTCGCGCAGCGCCCGGGCTATGGAGACATCGTTCATTGCGTTGGTTCCTGCCTTTCGCGAAAAAGCGGCGCGGCCGGCGCCGTCATGTGCCGGGTGCCGGGCGGCGGCGGCGATCGGGGCTGCCGCGGGCGCGCCGCTGGCGGCCGGCCTGCCGGACGAATCCTCCGCGCACGTTGCGCTCTATCAGCGCCAGCCGCTGCTGCACGCACGCGGCGGAGCGCATGCCGTCGGGAGGCGTATTCATAACGTAATCGAGGATTCTGTCCACGGTGCTGCGCGCCACGTGGCAGCGCGTGTCCGACGAGCCGTAGTAGATGAGTATCGTCCCGTCGGCGCGGCACACGGCGCCGTTGCAGAACACGACGTTGGACACGTCGCCCACGCGCTCCTGGCCCTCGGGCGCAAGCAGATATCCGCCGGGGGCGTGCGTCACCCTCCACGGCTGGCGCAGGTCGGTCAGAAACGCATACAGCACGTAGCGCAATCCGGCAGCGCAGGCGCGCACGCCGTGGGCTATGTGCAGCCAGCCGGCGGGAGTTTTCAGCGGCGGCGGGCCCTGGCCGTTCTTGCTTTCCTTTATGGTGTGATACGCCCGCGCGTCGATGATCTGTTCCTGGTCGATGACCGCCTTGTCCATGCTGTCGCACAGGGCCCAGCCGATGCCGCCGCCGCTGCCGGCGTCGATGAAGGTGTCCTGCGGGCGGGTGTACAGCGCGTATCTGCCGCCGACGAACTCCGGATGCAGCACGACGTTGCGCTGCTGCGGCGAGCGCGATACGAGGTCCGCCAGCCGCTCCCATGTGCGCAGGTCTCTGGTGCGGGCTATGCCACATTGCGCCACCGCCGCCGAAAGATCGCTGCTGGCGCGGTCCTTGCGCTCGGTGCAGAACAGCCCGTAGATCCATCCGTCCTCATGGCGCACCAGCCGCATGTCGTAAACATTCGTGTCGGGGTCGTCGGTTTCGGGGATGACCAGCGGAGCATCGCGGAAGCGGAAGCCGTCCACGCCGCTGCGGCTGGATGCCACGGCGAAAAACGATTTGCGGTCCACACCCTCGACGCGCGCCACCAGATGGACTTCGCCGTCGAGCTCGATGGCGCCCGGATTGAAAACGCTGTTTATCCCCAGGCGCTCGATGAGCAGCGGGTTGGTTTTCGGGTTAAGATCGTATCTCCAGAACAGCGGCACGTGGTCGCGCGTGAGCACCGGATGCACGAAGCGTTCGAAAACCCCGTTGTACCAGTTCTTATCGACGGCGTTCTTCCGGCCGATAATGTTCTGGTGACGGTGTGTGAGCCATCGCAGGCGGGCGCTGAATGATGTGCCCATAAGGGGAGCCTCTATGCTCGGAAACGCCCGTATCTTAGTCATGAACATGCACGTGGAAAGGCTCGAGCCGCGAACGCTGCTGTCGGCCGGCGCGCCGGGCGACGCCGGGGCCACGCCCGCCGCGGCGCTGGATCTGGGCACGATGAGCGGCGTAAGGAAGGTCAGCGAATCGCTGTCGGCGGCCGACCGCGTTGACTGCTTTCGTTTCGCGGTGAAGAACCGCGGCAACGTCAACATAACGCTCACGCGGCTGGCGGCCGGCGTTGCCGTGGAGCTGCTCGACAGCCGGCTGAGGCTCATCGCCCGCTCCTCGGGGGGCGCTGGCGCGGTGCTGCGCGTCAGCCGGTCGCTGGCGAAGGGGTCATACTTCGTGCGCGTTTCGGGCACGGGCGCAGCCACCGCCTACGGGCTGACCATCCAGGCCGACCTGAACTGGACGACGGCGAAAAGCGGCTCGTTGTCGGCGGCGGTGGGGCTCGTATTCGCCAGCGGATCGACGCGCGCCATTTCCGCCGCGCGCGACACGTGGATCGTCATCCACGGCTGGACCGGCTCGCCGAGCGGGATAGCCGATGTTGCCGCGGCGATAGATTCCATCTCGCCGAGCGATCAGGTGCTGGCGCTGGACTGGAGCGATCCCGCTTCGGGCGACATGTTCAGCGCATTTTCGTGGGTGCCGGCGGTAGCGCGGGCCGCCGCCGCCACCATAAACCGCTGGGGCATAGATGGATCGCGCATAAATCTGGTCGGCCACAGCATGGGCGGGTATCTCGCAGGAGCGCTGGCCGATGCGTTGCCCGATGGCGTCAACCGCATCATCGCCCTGGACCCGGCCACCGACCCGTGGGGCGCGCTGGTCGATTACGCCGATCGCTCGCAGTATTCGCTGGCGTTCATCGCCGGAGACATGGCCACGCGCGCCGCCGCCTTCACCGCCCACGAGGCGTTCAGGCTCGATATGAAGGGTCTGGGGTCGCTGCTGAGCCATATGGCGGTGCTGGACTTTTTCGCGACGCTCATGCGCACAGCCAACGGCGCGTCGCCCGACCGCGTAAGCGCGCTGTTCGCCGTTGACCGGCTTGTCTCGGGAGCCGATCGTCCCTGGCAATACGATGCGTACGACGACGGTTACGAAGGCGTGCTGGAAGTGGGCGAAAGCGGCGGGCACTGGCGGCCGCGCAACATCACCTATCGCGATTCCTCGGGCCGCGAGGTGACGCTCAGGGCCTGAACGGGCAGGGCCGTCGCGCGCGGCCCTTGCATATCCGCCGGCAAGGACGAAGGCTTGTGCCGCGCGCGGGCGTCCTCAGAAGACTATTCGCGTGATGAACGTGCCCGGTGCCGTATCGTGCCCGGCGAGTTCCGCCACGCCGTCGGTCGGATCGAAATCTCCCGCGGCGGCGAACGTGCCCATGACATAGACGAACGCGCCCGACCCGGCCACTATCGCCGCCGTGGCGCGGTCGTCGCCGGCGCCGCCCATGCGCCCGGCCCAGATCGGCGCGCCGTCGCGGTCCATCCGCAGGATGAACACGTCGTTGCCGCCGTCGCTGGCGAGTTGCGCGCCCGGCATGCTGCCGGCAAAATGCCCCGCCAGCACGATGTTGCCCGCCGGGTCGGCGGCCACCGCTGCCGCGCTGACGCTGTTGCCGGTGAACGCCTGCGCCCACGACACCGCGCCGGCGGGAGAGAGTTTCGCCAGGTACGCCGCGCTGCCGTCGCCGCTCGCAAGAGTATTTGCGCCGGCGATCAGGTGGCCCGCGAACGACCCCGCCGCCAGTATGCTGCCGTCTCCCGCGACGGAGATGGCGCGGGCGTCGCCCTCGTATATGCCGCCCAGACCCCTGGCCCACATCGCCTCTCCGGCGGCGCTCATCTTCAGCACATAGACCTGCGGCGCGGCACCGGCCACCAGCGGTATGACGCCGGGCCCGGGGTCGAAGTCGGCCTGTCCGCTGAAGGTGCCGGTGATGCACAGGTTTCCGGAGGGGTCAAGGGCCATCGCGGCAGCAACATCGTCGCCGCCCCCGCCGATGCGCCGCGCCCACAGCAGGTTGCCGTCGGCATCGAGCGCTGCAATGAAGATGTCCGTGCCGCCGGCGCTGGACAGGTCCTGCGCCTGCGGCCCGGGGTCGAAATCAGCCGTGCCCTCGAAAGAGCCCGTCACGTAAATCCTGTCGCCGCGCACTGCCAGCGCCGCGGGCCGGTCGTTGCCGGCGCCGCCCAGCTGCGCGGCCCATGCGAAACGGCCCTGCGCGTCGAGTTTCAGGACGAAAACATCCATGCCGCGGGCGGTGAGCTCGAAACTGCCCGGTCCGGGATCGAAATCGACGGTGCCGGTGAACGTGCCGGCGACGATCATCGAGCCGTCGGCGTCGAGGGCCGCTGCCACGGCGGCGTCGTCGCCCGCGCCGCCGAGCGACCGACCCCAGGTGATGACGCACTTGTTGCAGAACTTGCCGACAAACACGTCGCTGCCGCCGGCGCTTGTGAAATCGATGCTGCCGGCGCCCACGGCGAAGCCGAGCGTGTCGGCGAACGAGCCGGCGAGGCAGAGGAAATCGCCGGCGTCGGCGGCGATGGCGTTGATGGTTGCAGCGCCGGTCGTTCCCACCGTGCGCGTGAAACTGAAACTCGGCAGCCGCTGCGACAGACGCGCGGCAAACCCGTCGGAAGGCCCGGAAGAGCGCGCCGGCCGTTGCGGTGCGCCCGGGTCGAAATCGGCCGGGCCCGCGAACTCGCCGCACAGGGCGAGGTCGCCGTCGGCGGAAACCGCCACCGCCAGGGGCACGGTGCGTCCGTTGCCGCCGAAGGCGCGCGCATAGGCGAATCTGCCGGAGGCGGCGAGTTTGACCAGAAAGGCGCTGCTGCCGGCGGGGCTGGACATGTTGAAGACACCGGCTCCCGGGTCGAAGTCCGCGGTGCCCTGCCATGTGCCGGCCACGTAGATGGCGCCGGCGGCATCGAGGGCCATGCACCGCGCTTCATCGGCCGCCGGTCCGCCGATGATCTTCACGTAATCCAGCGCGAACGATGCGGTATATCTGGCCACGAAAGCGTCGGCGCCGGCGCCGGTGCTGGTTGCGGGCGTGTTGCCCTCGCCCGGCTGGAAATCGACCTGCCCGGCGAAGGTGCCGGCGATGTACATGCCGCCGCGCCCGTCGAGCGCCGCGCCGGAAGCACGGTCGTGCAGCGGTCCGCCGGCCGACATAACGTCGATCAGCCGGCCGTCGAAGGCGAAGCGCGCCGCGAAGATGTCGGCGCCGCCGGCGCTCGTGAGCGAAACG